>Ga0207426_1001041_pt1 | contig 26411 bp, 16 predicted proteins | sample AraplaMF_Cvi_mMS_FD_184265 | JGI IMG/M metagenome (GOLD analysis project Ga0207426, IMG submission 184265) | Arabidopsis root microbial communities from the University of North Carolina, USA - plate scrape MF_Cvi_mMS (SPAdes) (version 2) | ecosystem: Host-associated > Plants > Roots > Endosphere... | reverse complement strand
GGGCGGTGCGGGGGCAGTTGTCCTCGGAGGAAGTTGCCGCTGCGGGGTCCCGGGCCCCGGCAGTGGCTGAACCTCCCGGAATCGGGGCGGCGTTCGCGCCCCCCCGGCCGCCTGGGATGGCCAGGCGGCCGGTCCTGGCCTCGCCCCTGGCGGCCGTCCCCGGCGGCCGCCCCCGGTCACGGCTCCGGCCCGCCGCTCCGAGCCGTGGCCCCGTCCCAAGGTCCGGCCCGGTCGCCGGCAGTGGCGGGCGCAGCGGCACTTCATCGGTAGTTCCGGCCGTCGGGCTAGGAGCGGCCGGGGCGGTTGGGCAGGGTTGGGGGGTACGGGCGAGGGAAGCGCCCACCTCACCAAGGCAGGATCCATCGATGACGCAGACGGCCCGGCCGCGGGGCGGCACGGCAGCGGTGCCCACGTCGCTGTGGCGCAACCGGAACTTCATGCTGCTGTGGTGCGGGCAGGGGGCGGGAACGCTCGGTCCGCGGACGGCGCTGATCGTCCTGCCCGTCCTCGCCCTCGACACCCTCCACGCCGACACGTTCCAGGTGTCGTTGCTGACGTCCCTCGGCTGGTTGCCGTACCTGCTGTTCTCGCTGCCGGCGGGCGTGCTCGCCGACCGGCTCGACCAGCGGAAGATCATGATCTTCTGCGATGCCGCCCGGCTGCTGCTGATCCTCTCCGTTCCCCTGGTCGCCCTGGCCGGCCGGCTGACCCTGTGGTACCTGTACGTGGTCGTCGGCGTCTCCGGCGTGCTGACCGTGCTGTTCACGGTCGCCTACCGCAGCCAGCTGCCGAAGCTGGTGAGCGCCTCCCAACTGGTCGACGGCAACGGCAAACTCGGCATGTGCGAGTCGCTGGCGGAGGTGGCCGGCCCCGGTCTCGGCGGTGCGCTCGTCGGCCTGGTCGGCGCCACCAGAACGCTGTACGCCAATGTGCTCACCTATGCGCTCAGCGCCCTGACGCTGGGGCTGATACGGGTGCCGGAGTCCGAGCAGGGCCCGCCGCCGGGGCCCCGCCCGGTCTCGTTCCGGGCGGCGATGGGCGAAGGGCTCACCTTCGTCCGCAGAGAGGTCATCCTGCGCAGGCTGCTGCTGTGCACCAGCGTGTGCAACTTCTTCGTGACCGCGACCTCCTCGATCGCGGTCACCTTCCTGCTGCGCGACCTGCACGCGTCCGCGACCTCCGTCGGCCTGGTGTTCACCCTGGGCTCCGTCGGCGGCCTGGTCAGCGGGGCCTTCGCCCGGCGGATCTCCGCCCGGGTCGGCAGCGCGCGGGTCATCTGGGTGTCGATGCTGCTGCCCGGCCCGCTGTACTTCCTGATGCCGCTGTCGCAGCCGGGCTGGGGGGTCTTCCTGTACGCGGTCGGCCTGGCCGCGCTGTCCGCCAACAGCACCCTGTTCAACACCGCGTCCCTGTCCTACCGCCAGTTGGTCTGCCCGCGCGGGCTGCTCAGCCGGGTGAGCGCGGTCTACCTCTGGATCAGCTACGGCGTCGTTCCGCTCGGCTCGCTGTGCGGCGGGGCGCTCGCCACCTGGGCGGGGCTGCGGCCGGCGCTGTGGGTGTGTGCGCTGGGCATGTGGAGCGCCTCGCTGTTCGTGGTGTTCTCGCCCCTCAGGACGATGCGCGAGGTGCAGATTCCGGAAACGGCGGCCGCCTGACGGCGGGGCCGGGCGCGCCGCCGGCGCAGGCGCCCGCGGCGCACCTCCGTCCCCGTGCCGCCGATTGGTCTCACTACCGAAGGGAAACGCAGGGCATGGCGGAATCGCGGAACGAGAGCGGCGGCACCGAACCGCTCGTGGCGGGGGAGTCCGCCGCGGCCGGCGCGGGCGACCCGGCCGAGATACTCCTGGGCGTGCTCAGGGAGCACCTGTCGGTCCAGGAGATCGGCATGGACGACAGGTTCTACGCCCTCGGCGGGGACTCGCTGATCGCCCTCCGTGTGCTCAATGACGCCCGGGAGCAGGGCGTTCCGCTCACCCTGCGGGACCTGATGGTGCATCAGAGCGTGCGCGCCATCCTGGGTTCCCGCTCGGCGGCCGCGCCGCCGCCCGGCGGCGGCTCCCCGGCGGGGCACGGGCCGGCGGGGAGCGCGGCGCCGTTCTCCCTCCTCGACCCGGAGGACCGCGCCCGGATCCCCGAGGGGGTGCAGGACGCCCTGCCCGCCTCGGCGCTGCAGACCGGGATGCTCTACCTCTGCGAGACCAGCCAGGACCCGCTGCTCTACCACAGCATGGACGGCTGGGAGGTCGCCGCCCGCTTCGACGAGAGCAGCTTCCGCACCGCCCTCGACGCGCTCGCCCGCCGGCACCCGGCCCTGCGCACCGCCTTCGACTTCGGCGGACTCTCGGTGCCGGCCCAGCTCGTCTGGGCCGACGCCCGCCCCGCACTGACCGTCGAGCGGGCCGCCGACGCCGACGAGGGCGACGCCCTGTTGCGCGCCTGGTGCGACCAGCAGCTCGCCGCGCCGATCGACTGGCGCGTCCCGTCCCTGGTCCGCTGCCATGTGGTGGCGCTCCCCGACTCCTTCCACACCGTGCTCGCCGTCCACCACGCCGTCCTCGACGGCTGGAGCCTGAGCCGGCTGGCCGTGGAGCTGATGACCCTCTACGCCGCGGCGCACGACGGCGTGGACGCGGAGCTGCCGGCGCTGTCCCCGGACGTGCAGCACGACTTCCTCGCCGCCGAACGCAGGGCCGCCGACTCGCCGGCCGCCGCCGCGCACTGGCTGCGGCAGGCGGACGCGCCCGCCCTGCTCTTCGACGCGGCGAAGCACCGGAAGACCCCCGACGCGGGCGGCCGCGTCGAGTTCGCCCTGGACGCGACGCTGGTGCGGGCCCTGTCCGGGGTGGCCCGGATGCTCGGTGTCCCGGTGAAGGCCGTCGCGCTGGCCGCCCACGTACGGGCGTTGGGCACCTGGACCCGGCGCGACCACGACATCGTCACCGGCCTGGTGTTCAACACCCGTCCGGAGAGCGCAGGTTCCGACCTGGCGGCGGGCCTCTTCCTCAACACGCTCCCGGTGCGCTTCGCGACGGTCGACGCCACCTGGGCGGGGCTCGTCCGGGCCGCCGCCGACGCCGAGAGCGAGGGCGCCGCGCACCAGGCGTACCCCCAGGCGCAGATCGTGGAGCGGCTCGGCCGGCCACCGTTCGACGTCACCTTCAACTTCATGCACTTCCACGCCTACCGGGAACTCGACCGGCTGACGTCCGTGCCCACGCGCGGCTGGTGGCGCCGGGGCAAGCCCAGCTTCCCGTTCCATGTCAACGTCGAGATCAGCGGTGCCGAGGGCCAGGTGCGCATCGGCTTCGACCCGGCCTTCGTGGCGCGGACCTCCGTGGAGGCCTACGCCAGCACCCTGCGGCGGGCGCTGGCCGCGCTGGTCGCCAATCCGGTCAGCCCGGCCGCGCCGTCCGCGCCCGGGAACAAGGGGAAGTGACCATGACACCACCTCAGCGGCCGCTCTTCGCCGTTCTCTACGACGCCGGTGCGGTGCCCGCCGGGGAGGTCGGCGCGGGCCTCGCCGACCTCGGCGACATCGTCTTCCTGGTCCCGGACCACTCCGCCCATGTCACCCAACTCCGTCCCGTCATGGAGCTGTTGGGAGAGGTGCGGACCCTGACCGGGCGGCCGGAACAGGACGCGGACCTGGTCCGCGCGCTCGCCCCGGACGCGGTCCTCACCTTCTGCGAGGACATGATCCGCCCGGCGGCCGCACTCGCCGCCGCCGCGGGCCTGCCCGGCCTGTCCCCGGAGACCGCCCGCCTCTACACCGACAAGGGCGCCCAGCGCAGGGCGCTGCGCGCGGCGGGCGTCGACGGGACGGCGTTCCGGGTCGTGGAGTCGCCCGAGGACTGGGACGAGGCCCTGCGCCTCATCGGCCTGCCCTCGCTCGCCAAACCGGTGACCGCCTCCCGGAGCCGGGAGGCGCACGCGCTGCGCACGCCCGAGGACGCCCGCCTGGTCCGGGCCCGCCTCGACGCCCTCGCCGCCGAGGGGACCTGGGAGCCGTTCATCCTGGAGGAGTTCCTGGAGGGCCGGGCGAGCGAGCCGTTCGGCGACTATGTGTCGGTCGAGAGCGTCTGCACGCCCTCGGGCATCACCCACCTCGTGCTGACCGGCAAGTCCCCGGTGGTACCGCCGTTCCGCGGCACCGGCCGGATCTGGCCCAGCCATCTGCCGTGCGCGGAAGAAGCGGAGATCTTCGACCTCGTCACCCGCGCCCTGGAAGCGGTGGGGGCCGACCACGGATTCGCCCACACCGAACTGAAGCTCACGCCCGACGGGCCCCGCATCATCGAACTCAACGGACGGCTCTCGGGGCATGTGAACATGATGTCCCGGGAATCCTGCGGCCTGGATCTGGTGCGCGTCGGCGCCTTGCTGGCCCTCGGTGAAGAGCCTTATCTGCCGACTTTCGACTTCGGCGGAAAGGTCCATTTCCAGTACAACAATCTTGCCCCGCTGCGGCCCGGCGGTCTGGTGGCCGTGCACGGCGCCGAAGCCGTGCGCGAACTGCCCGGAATCACCGCCTACCGGAATTTCGTCCGCCCGGGCGACGACCTTCCCGGCGGCACCAGCACCCTGACCCTGGACACCATTTCGGGCGTGTGCGAAGGCCATGAAGGGGTGATGCGCACCATTGACGCGGCCCGTGCGGCGCTCACTTTCGAGTTCCGGTTCGACGACGGTGTGCACGCCCTCAACGGCCTGGAACTCCCGCTGCACTGACGGCTGATACAAAGGGGCCGGCCAAGGCGCGAAACTCGCCTTGGCCGGCCCCTTTGCTTTTCCTTTCCGGCGGCAACTGCCGGTGTTCTGCCTCGGCATCTGCCGCCGCCGCTCCGCACCAAAATCTACTGTCTGTCTCAGGATTTGGCTGCCATCCCGAACGGGGGAGGCCGGCGGGCGGTGCGAGGTCGCATCACGCCCTGCCGAGCGATCAGGAATGGTGGGGTGTGGGCGTGGGGGATGTGCGCGAGGAAGAGACGGATGTGCCGTCCGCGTTCGCGTTCGGCGGGCCGTGCGCCGCACCCGGGCCCTGCCCGAGGGTGCGGGCGTCGCGGCGGCTGCCCGCCGCGACGGCCGCCGCGCTCGGCGACCGCACGGCCGACCATGTCCTCGCGGCGGCCCTGCTGCTCGCCCGGAAGTACAGCGACAGCACCGCCTTCCGGATCGGGGTGCGGCGGGCGGGGGACGCCGCCGGTGCCCCGCTCGCCGTCGCCATGCCGTCGGGCACCACAGCGGCGGAGCACCTGAGCACGGTGACGGCCGGCCTCGCCGGTCTCCCCGCCACCGCGGACACCGCGGCCGGCACCCCGCCGCAAGTGGTCTGTGCCGTCGACGGCCCCGCGACCGAGCCGGCCGGCGCCGATGTGGTGCTCGCCTGCGAGGTCACGGCCGACGGCGTGCTCCTGCACGCGGACTGCCACGCGCACGTCCACGACGCGGCCTTCACCGACCGGATGCTCGGCCATCTGGCGCAGCTGCTGCGGCAGCTCACCGAGCGCCCCGACGCACCGATCGGCGCCCTGCGGCTGCCGACCGGCCCCGAGGCCGAGCAACTGCGCGGCTTCAACGACACCGCCCGCCCCTATCCCCGCGACTCCTGCCTCTACGCGCTGTTCGCCGCCCAGGCCGCGGCCCGGCCCGAGCAGCCCGCGATCAGCCATCAGGACGGTTCCCTCACCTACCGCGAACTGGAGCGGCAGGCCCTGCGGCTGGCCGCGCTGCTGCACACACACGGCGTGGGGCGGCACACCCGGGTCGCCTTCGCCCTGGAGCGCACGCCCCGGCTGCTGGTCGCCGTGCTGGCCGTGCTGCGGCTCGGCGCGGCCTACGTCCCCCTCGACACCCAACTGCCCGCGGCCCGCCGGGACGTCCTGCTGGCGGACAGCGGCGCCGGGCTGCTGCTCGTCGACGACCCGGCGGTCACCGCGGACCTCCCGGTCCTCGACCTCACCCGGCCGCACGACGCCGACCCCGCCGGCCTGCCGGACCTCGCCTGCGCGCCCGAGGACGCCGCGTACGTGATGTACACCTCCGGCACCACCAGCCGGCCCAAGGGCGTGCTCGTCAACCAGCGGGCCGTGGTCCGGCTGGTCCGCGGCACCGACTACGCCGACCTCTCGGCCGCCACCAGGATCCTGCAGACCGGTGCCCTCGCGTTCGACGCCACCACCCTGGAGTACTGGGGCGCGCTCCTCAACGGCGGCACCCTCGTCCTCGTCCCGCCCGCCACCGTCCTGAACTCGGTGGACCTCCGGGTCGCCATCGAGCAGCACCGGGTCAACACCCTGTGGCTGACCTCCACGCTCTTCAACCAGCTCGTCGAGCAGGACCCCGCCGTCCTGGCGGGCTGCCAGGTGCTGGTCGGCGGCGAGGCGGTCTCCGCCCGGCACCTCGCCGAGGCCATGGACGCCTGCCCGGACAGCGTCTTCATCAACGCCTACGGCCCCACCGAGAACACCACCTTCTCCGTCACCCACCGCCTCACGCGCCGGTACACCGGCCGGGTGCCCATCGGCCGTCCGATCGCCAACTCCACCGCCTGGGTGCTGGACCGCGACGGCAACCCGCAGCCGCTCGGGGTGCCCGGTGAGCTCTACGTCGGCGGTGACGGGCTCAGCGACGGCTACCTCCACCGGCCCGACCTCGACGCCGCGTCGTTCGTGCGGGCCCGCCCCGACGGCCGCGAGGAGCGGCTGTACCGCACCGGCGACCTCGCGTGCTGGAACGCCGACGGCCTCCTCGACTACCTCGGCCGGACGGACGACCAGGTCAAGGTCCGCGGCTACCGGGTGGAGCCCGCGGAGGTGGAGAGCCATGTCTGCCGACTGCCGTCGGTGCGCGCATGTGTGGTGCTGCTGCGCCGCGGTGCCGACGGCACGGGCGTCCTGAGCGCCTACTTCACCGCCGAGAAGCCGCTCGACCCGGCGCAACTGCGCGCCGATCTGCTCGCCCAACTCCCCGACCACATGGTCCCGACCGCCTTCCGGCAGCTCGACGAGCTGCCGCTGAACCGCAACCACAAGGCCGACCGGGCGGCGCTGGCCGCCCTGGAGCCGGTGGACGCGGCGGCGGCCGCCGGGGCGGGACGGGCCCCCGCAACGCCCCTGGAGATCACGGTGGCGGGCCTCTTCGCCCAGGCGCTGGGCGTGCCGTCGGTCTCGCTCGACGACAGCTTCTTCGACCTCGGCGGCCACTCGCTGCGGATGATGCGGCTGTGGAACCGGATCCGCTCGGTCACCGGCCGGGCGGTCGAGCTGCGGCAGATCCTCGACGCCCCCACCGTGGCCGGCGTCGTGGCCGCCCTGGAGCGGAGCCCGGCGGCCGCGGCCGCCCGTCCGAAGCTGACGCGCCGCTCATGACGGCGGCCATGGTGCGCCCGGTGGCCCTGTGTGGTGAGGAGTGAGCGTGTTCCCGTTGTCGTACGCACAGCAGGGGCTGTGGTTCCTGAACCGGCTGGAAGGGCCGGGTTCGACCTACAACGTGCCGGTGGTCGTGCGGCTGCGCGGCGTCCTGGACGTGCCCGCGCTGCAGGCCGCGGTGGCCGATGTCGTCGGCCGCCACGAGAGCCTGCGGACCGTGTTCGGGGAGGCCGACGGCGAGCCCCACCAGCGCGTCCTGCCGCCGGAGGAGACCGGTGCGCTGCTGACCGTCCTGGACAGCGGGGCGCACCGGCTCGACGCCGATCTGCACGACGTGGTGCGGCGCCCCTTCGACCTGCGCACCGACCTGCCGTTCCGGGCCTGGCTGCTGCGGGTGGCGGCCGACGACCAGGTGCTCGCCCTGGTCATGCATCACGTGGTCTGCGACGGCTGGTCCCTGACCCCGCTGCTGCGCGACCTGTCCACCGCCTACCGCGCACGGCACGACGGACACGCACCGGACTGGGAGCCGCTGCCGGTCCAGTATCGCGACTACACCCTGTGGCAGCGCGAGCTGCTCGGCGCGGACGACGATCCCGACAGTCTGATCAACAGTCAGCTCGCCTTCTGGCAGAAGCAGTTGGCGGACCTCCCGGAGGAGATCGCGCTGCCCTCGGACCGGGTGCGGCTGCCCGGAGCCGACACCTCCCGGGGCGCCACCGCCGACCGCAGCATGGGCCCCGAGCTGCACGCACGCCTCCTGGAGACCGCCCGGGACCACGGCTGCACCCTGTTCATGGTGCTGCAGGCCGCCGTCGCCGTGCTGCTCACCCGCTCCGGGGCCGGCACCGACATCCCCTTCGGCACCCCGGTGGCCGGGCGGTCCGACGCGGCCCTCGACGACCTGGTCGGCTTCTTCGTCAACACCCTCGTGCTGCGCACCGACACCTCCGGCAACCCCACCTTCTCCGAGCTGCTGCGCCGGGTCCGCGCGAGCGACTTCGACGCCTACGCCCACCAGGACGTCCCCTTCGACCGGCTGGTCGAGGTGCTCAACCCCGGGCGCGCGCCGCACCGGCACCCCCTGTTCCAGGTGCTGCTCGCGCTGAACGAGGGACGGCCCGGCGAGGCGCTGCGACTGCCCGGCATCGCGGTGGAGGCGCTGCACGAGACCACCGACACCGCGAAGTTCAGCCTCTCCGTCGACTTCGACGACCGGCGCCACCCGGACGGCGCGCCCGCCGGACTCGGGGCCACCCTCGAATACGCCACGGACCTGTTCGACGCGGCGACCGCCGAGGCCATGGCCGACCGGCTGGTCCGGCTCCTGGAGACGTTCGCCGCCGACCCGGCGCAGCGCATCCGCGAGGTGCCCGTCCTGTCCGCGGCCGAGCGCCACCGCCAGATCGTGGAGTGGAACGGCCCCGACCGGCCCGAGACGCCGGTCGACCTCGGCGCGCGCATCCGCCACTGGGCAGCGGAGCGGCCGGACGCGGTCGCCGTGTCCGACGGCGGCGTCCGCCACACCTACCGGGACCTCGCGGAGGACATCGACCGCCTCTCCCGCACCCTGGCAGCAGCGGGTGCAGGACCCGACGAACTGACCGCGATCCTCTCCGACCGCAGCGCCTGGTTCGTCACCACCGCGCTCGGTGTGCTCGGCGCCGGCAGCGGATACCTGGCCCTGGACGGCGGCCTGCCCGAGGGCCGGGCCCGGCAGATGCTCACGGACAGCGCCGCACGCTACCTGGTGGCCGCCCCGGAACTCGCCGCCCGCGCCCGGGCGCTCACCCAGGCCGGGCCGGACCGGGTCACCGTGGTCCCGCCCGACGGCACACCCGACGCGACGCGCCCCTGGCACCGGCCGGACCTCGCGGACCGCCCCGGCCTGCTCGCCTATGCGGTGTTCACCTCCGGCTCGACCGGGCGCCCCAAGGGCGTCCTGGTTCCGCACCGCGGCCTGTCGAACCATCTGCTCGCCGTGGCCGAGCTCTACGGCCTCGGCGCGCACGACACGATGGCCTTCAACGCGCCGCTCACCTTCGACGTCGCCGTGTGGCAGGCGCTGACGATGTCCCTGGTCGGCGGGCGGGTGCACGTCCTCGACGAGGACACCACCCGCGATCCGCTGCTGCTCGCCCGCTGCGTCGCCGACGAGGACATCACCGTGCTGCAGATCGTGCCGCAGGTGCTGCGCGCGGTCCTCGACATGGGGGACCTCGACGAGAGCACCGTCGGCCTGTTCAAGGGGCTGCGGTGGATGCTGGTGCACGGCGAGGAGCTGCCGCCCGACCTCGTCGACCGCTGGTTCGCCCGGCACCCCGACATCCCGCTCGCCAACGTCTACGGCCCCGCCGAGTGCTCGGACGACGTGTCGATCTCCGTCATCGAGGCGGGCGACGCCTATCGCCGCAGCCGCGCCCCGATCGGCCGGCTGCTGCGCAACATGCAGGCCTATGTGGTCGACGGCCATCTGCAGTTGGTGCCGCCCGGCACCGCCGGCGAACTCTGCGTCGGGGGAGCGGGACTGGCACGTGGCTACGCCGGCCGGGCCGGGGTGACCGCGCAGCGGTTCGTGGCGAACCCGTTCGGCGCGCCCGGCGAGCGGATGTACCGCACCGGCGACCTGGTGCGCTGGAACGCCGACGGCGAGCTGGAGTTCCTCGGCCGCATCGACCACCAGGTCAAGATCCGGGGCTACCGGATCGAGCCGGGCGAGGTCCAGGCCGTCCTGGAGCGGGACCCGCAGGTGCGCCAGGCGGTGGTGCTGGCCCGCGAGGACCGCCCCGGCGACAAGCGGCTGGTGGCCTACGCGGTCCCGGTCGAGGGTGCCGCCCTCGACGTCGCCGCGCTGCGCCGGCGCACCGCGCAGGCGCTGCCCGAGTACATGGTCCCCTCGCTCTTCGTGGAGCTGCCCGCACTGCCGCTCACCCCCAACGGCAAGCTGGACCGGCGCGCCCTGCCGGTCCCGGACCCGCAGGAGGCGGCCCCCGGCGCACCGCCCGGCACGCCCCAGGAGGTCCTGCTGTGCGGCGTGTTCGCCGAGGTGCTCGGGGTGCCCCGGGTCGGCGTCGACGACAGCTTCTTCGACCTGGGCGGGCACTCCCTGCTCGCGATGCGGCTGCTGAGCCGGATCCATGCGGCGCTGGGCGAACGGGTCACCATCCGCACCCTGTTCGACGCCCCCACCGTCGCGGGCATCCTGGACGCGCTCGGGCGAAGCGGTGCAGCGGACGACCACGACGTGCTGCTGGCGCTGCGCACCGGCACCGACCCGCGCCCGCTGTTCTGCGTACACCCCGCGACCGGGCTCGCCTGGAGCTATGCGGGCCTCGCCGCGCACCTGCCGGACGGCCTCGCCCTCTACGGCCTGCAGGCGCCCGGACTCGCCGAACACAGCGTGCTCCCGCGGGACATGGACGAGCTGCTCGACCGGATGCTGGCGGAGATCCGCCGGGTACAGCCCGAGGGCCCCTACCGCCTGCTCGGCTGGTCGCTCGGCGGCAACATCGCCCATGCGCTGGCCGGCCGGCTGCAGCACGAGGGCGCCGGCATCGAGCTCCTCGTCCTCGTCGACGCCTACCCGGGCGAGGTCTGGCCCTGCCCCGCGTTCGCGACGCCCGAGCAGTGGGACGAGTTCGCTCTGCTGGCCACGCTGGTGCCCGCCGCCGCCGACGAGGCGGCCCTCGCCGCCGACCCCGGCGCCGCACTGGCCGCCCTCCGCGGTGCCGGACAGCGGCAACTCGGCCTGGAACAGACCGCGTTCGACCGGCTGATCGCGGCCGGCGTCACCAGCAGCCGGCTGGTGGCCGCCCACCGGCCCCGCCGGGTCCGCGGACGGACCGTCTACTTCACCGCGACCGAGGGCCGCGGCGCGGCCCGCCCCGACCCGGCGTCCTGGGCCCCCTACGTCGATGACCTCGACCGGTACGACCTGCCCTGCCGCCACGAAGAGGCCATGGACCCCGCACCGCGCCGGCAGATCGCCGGCGTCGTCACCGCCGAACTGCTCGCCCGACAAGCAGACCACTGACCGACCGGAAGGCAACGAACCCCCATGACCGACCTGTTGGACCCGGCGTCCCCGGACTCTGCCGAGCAGCATCTGCGCCACCACTTCCAGGGCCCGCTGCTGGGACCCGACGACGCGGCGTACGACGAGGTGCGCGCGGTGTGGAACGCCATGCACGACCGCCGGCCCCGCCTGATCGCCCGCTGCACCGGCGCCGCGGACGTCAGTGCCGCCCTGCGGTACGCCACCGCGGCCGGCCTCGCGGTGACCGTGCGCGGCGGCGGCCACAACGTCGCCGGCACCGCCGTCGCCGACGACGCGGTCATGATCGACCTGTCACTGCTGAACGAGGTCGAGGTCGACCCCGGCGGACACCTCGTGCGGGCACAGGGCGGCTGCCTGCTGCGCGATGTCGACGCCGCCACCCTTGCCCACGGCCTGGTGTGTCCGTCGGGCGTGGTCGCGCACACCGGCCTCGGGGGACTGACCCTCGGCGGCGGATACGGATGGCTCGCCCGTAAGTGGGGCCTGACCTGTGATCACCTCGTGGCGGCCGAAGTGGTGCTGGCCGACGGCACGATCGTGAGAGCCACCGAGGAACAGCACGCCGAACTCCTGTGGGGCCTGCGCGGCGGAGGCGGCAACCTCGGCATCGTCACCCGCTTCACGCTGCGCCTGCGACCGGTCGGCCCCGTGCACTACCACACGGGCGTCCACCCGTTGGCGGACGTGCCCGAGGCGCTCGCCCGCTACCGCGAGTTCGCCGTCGCGCAGGGCCCCGACCTGCACGCCACCGCCGCCCTCAAGCAGGCCGGCCACCACCCCTGGATCCCGGAACGGCTGCGCGGCCGGCCCGCGCTCTTCCTGACCGCCGTCTGGTTCGGCGACCCGGCCGACGGCCCCCGGCACACCGCGCCGCTGTTCGCCACGGCGGCCCCCGACGCCACCGACTCCCGTGTGCTGTCGTACGCGCAGTTGCAGGCCCTCGGCGACCACGGCGAGCCGCACGGCCACCGCTACTTCACCAAGTCCTGCTACCTCACCGACCTGACCGAGGGGGTGGTCGCCCAACTGACCGACACCGCACGGGAGATGCCGTCGGCGCTGTCGTCCATCGACTTCGAGTACCTGCGCGGCGCCATCGAAGAGGTGCCGGACGCGGAGTCCGCCTTCCCCCGCCGGGACGCGCCCTACATCTGCACGGTGTCGGCCCAGTGGACCGACCCCGCGGACGACGAGGCGAACGCGGCCTGGAGCCGGGAGGGCACCGCGCGGCTCGCCGAGTGGCAGTACGGCGGCGCGTACGTCAACTACCTGCAGGACGAGCGGCCCGGCCGGGTGGCCGAGGTCTACGGCACCGCCCGCTACGAACGTCTCGCCGCCCTCAAGCGCCGCTACGACCCGGACAACGTCCTGGCCGGCAACCAGAACATCCCTCCCTCAGCGCACCCGCACGCCTAGTCCGCACGTCTGGAGAGAGACCCCATGACGCAGCTTTCGACCGCGCAGCCGCGCGTGACCCCGCCGGCCACCTTCGACAGCAACGACCCCCGTGCCTTCGTGACCGCCCTGCGCTCCCCCTGGTACTCCCTGGTCGCCGATCTGCAGGACACGGTGCAGTGGGCCACGATGGAGTACGCCCGCGCGCAGGGACTGAAGAGCCTGCCGCTGCCGCTGACCACCCGGACCGTCACCTGCCCCAACGGCTTCGGCAGTGACACCGAGGCGGTCAAGGTCCGGGTCAACGGCGTCGACACCTATCTGCAGGACTCGATGCAGTACCTGCTGGAGTACGGCTGCCGGCTCGCCCCGGGCGGCTGCTACAGCCTCCTGCCGAGCTTCCGCGTCGAGACGCCCGACGCGACGCATCTGACGCAGTTCACCCACAGCGAGGCCGAGATACCCGGCGGCCTCGACGACCTCATACGGTACGTCGACGGCTATGTGAAGGCGCTCGCCTCCGCCGTCCTCGACCGGCACGGCGACCGGCTGGCCGCGGCCCGCGGCGACATCTCCCACCTGGAGCGCATGGCGGGCCACAGCGCACCGTTCGCCCGGGTCACCTTCGAGGAGGCCGTCGGCATCGTCGGCGACGTCGACGGCGCGGTGCGCGACCACGGCGAGTGGCGCAGCCTGAGCCGCAAGGGCGAGCGCCTGCTGATGGAGCGGGTCAGCGAGTTCGTCTGGATGCACCACCTGGACACCCTGGCGGTGCCCTTCTACCAGGCGTTCGGCGACGACGAGGCCCGTACGGCCCGCGCCGCCGACCTGCTCTTCGGCATGGGCGAGGTCGTCGGCTCCGGCGAACGGCACACCGACCCGGACCTGTTGCGCAAGTCGATCGCGCTGCACGACGTCCACGAGGAGGACTACGACTGGTACGTCCGGATGCGGGCGGACGCCCCGATGCGGACCTCCGGTTTCGGCATGGGGGTCGAGCGGTTCCTCATGTGGGTGCTGCACCACGACGACATCCGGGACATCCCGCTGGTGTCCCGGGTCAACGAGCCCGCCTCCTGGCCCCCGGCGATCGTCCGTCCCTAGCGCCCGGTACGCAACGAAAGGAGTGCCATGACGTCAGACCCCGTGCCCGTGCTGTGCCTGCCCCACGCCGGCGCCGGCGCCGCCTTCTTCCACAAGTGGCAGCAGTCCGCCCCGGCCGGGCTGCGCCTGGAACCCCTGCAACTGCCCGGCCGCGAGGAGCGCACCGACGAGGAGCCGCACCGCGACGTGGCCCGTGCGGTGCACGCCCTGCTGCCCGAGGCCCTCGACGCGGCGCGCGGCCACTCCCGGGTCGCCGTCTTCGGCCACAGCCTCGGCGCCGTCCTCGCCTACGAGCTCGCCCGCGCCCTGGAGGAACGGACCGAAGTGCCGGTGGCCCATGTGTTCGTGAGCGGCTCCCCGGCCCCGGCACGGGGGCGCGCGCCACAGGCGGCCGCCCTGGACGACGACGAGTTCCTCGCCCGGGTGGAGGAGCTGGCCGGCTACCGGCACCCCGCCTTCGAGTCCGCCGAGTTCCGGGAGCTGATGCTGCCCACGCTCCGCGCCGACGTGACCATGCACGAGTCCTACCGGCCGCCGTCCGACGAACCCGTCGAGGCCCCGGTCACCTGTCTGCGCGGCGCCGACGACGTCCTGGTGACGGAGCGGGACGCCCGGGAGTGGCACACCGCCACCTCCGGCCCGTTCACCTACACCGAGCTGCCCGGCGGCCACATGTACCTCACCGATGCCGCCCCGAAGCTCCTGGAGCTGGTCGCGGCGGCGCTCGGCACCACCGCCCAGCAGGCCCCGTCCACGGGCCGGTTCACCGGGGCCGGTGCGCCGTGCGACTAGCGGGCAAGACGGTGGTGGTGACCGGCGCGGGGCGCGGCCTGGGCCGGATGTGCGCGGTGCGCTTCGCCGAGGAGGGCGCCGACCTGGTCCTGCTGGACACCGGCGGGGACATCCCCGGCGTGCCCTATCCGCTCGCCGACGAGGCCCAGTTGGAGCGCACCGCCCAGCTGTGCCGGCGGTCCGGCGCCGACGTCCTGGGCCTGCGGGCCGACGTGCGGGACAGCAAGGCCGTCGGGGCGGCGGTCGACGCCGCCCTGCGGCGCTTCGGCCGCCTCGACGTCCTGGTCAACAACGCGGGCATCGCCGCGCCGTCGGGCAAGCCCGTCCACGACATCGGCGAGGACGAGTGGCAGCTGATGCTGGACGTCGACCTCTCCGGCGCCTGGCGCATGATCCGCGCGGTCGCCCCGGCGATGCTGGAACAGCGCGCGGGCAGCATCATCAATGTGGCCTCCACCGCCGGCCTGGTCGGCTACCGGCACTTCGCGGCCTATGTGGCGGCGAAGCACGCACTGGTCGGCCTCACCAAGGCCGCCGCCCTGGACTTCGCGCCGCTGCGGGTCCGGGTGAACGCGGTCTGCCCCGGTTCGGTGCGCGACGCCCCGCACGTCGAGGGCCGGATGCTGTCCGAGATCGCCCGCTGCCTCGACCTCGACACCGACGACCACGAACAGACCTTCGTCACCGCACAGCCCATGAACGCCCTGGTGGAGCCGGAGGACGTGGCCGACGCCGCGCTGTGGCTGGCCGGTGACGGCTCCCGCCAGGTGACGGGCACCACGGTCACCGTCGACGGCGGATTCACCGCGCGATGAGCCACCCCGAAGGACCTCCGATGCGGATGGAGAGCATGACAGAGCAGCCCCGCCCCCGTACCGACGGCCCGGCCGCCCTCGGTGACGACGCCGCACACGGCATCGTGCTGCGGCTCACCGACCCGGCACACCTCCGGGCCGCCCGGACGAACACCGAGCGGGCGGCCGCCTCCGCCGCGGCGCGGCACACCGGCAGCTACTGGGTGCAGCACGCCGAAACCCCTTCCACGGCCCCGCGGGCCGACCGGATGCGGCAGCGGGAGGCGCACCGCCCGCTGCACCACGGCGACCCGGGCCTGCGCACCGTGCTCACCTGCTACCCCGACGGCGTCGCCGATCTCGTCGTGGTGGCCCGCCGCGGGGTCCTCGACCACGCCGGACTCCGCGCACTCGCCCGGGAACTGACGGCACCGGACCGCGAGGTGTCCGCGCTCGTCCCGGCACTGCGCGAGCGCACCGCCCGTGGCGCCGCCGGCTGGTCCCCCGCCCCGGCCCCGCCCTGGGGCCTCGCCGAGGACGAGACTCCGGAGCCGCCGGCGCCCTCCGGGCTTCCGGAGTCCGTGGAGTCGGAACTTCCCCTGCCCACGGATGCGTTCGCCCCCGAGGTCGTCGTGGCCGCCGCGGCCGTGGCGCTGTCCCGGTACGAGCGCAGCGCCACCGTGCGCCTCGCCGTGATCCTCACCGAACCGGCCGGCCGGGCACCCGGCGCGAAGGTGATCCGGGTCGGGACCGGGGACGCCCTCCCGCTGAGTGCGCTGGTGGCACAGGTCAGGACGGCCCTGGGGTCCCCGGCCGGGGAGGACGCCGGCGCTCTCCCGCCCGTGTGCGTCGTCCTCGCCGGCCACACCCCGGACGAGGCGTACGTCCCGCTCGCCCCCGGGACCGTTCCCCTCACCCTGACCTGGCACGGCGACGAGAGCGCGGTCCGCCCCGCCGGGCACACCCCTGCCCCGGGCGCGGTCCACCCCGCCGTGGCACGGGACTTCGTCCGGCACATCCGGCACCTCGCCGCCCAGCTCACCGACGCCGACGCCGGCCGCACCGTGGGCGACCTCGCCCTGCTGGACGACGCGGGCGCCGACGCCGTCCTCGCGCTCGGCCGCACCGCCCGCCCGGGCGCGCCCGGCCCCGCCACCCTCCACGACGCCGTGGCCCGCCTCGCCCGCGCACAGCCCGACGCCGTCGCGGTCTGCGACGCCACCCGGCGGCTGACCTACCGTGATCTCGACGCCCGGGCCACCAACTGGGCGCGGGTGCTCGTGGACCGCGGAGCCGGACCCGGGCAGTTCGTGGGCGTCTGCCTCAAGCGCACCACCGACCTCGTGGTGGCCCTGCTCGCGGTCCTCAAGACCGGCGCCGCCTACGTCCCGCTCGACCCGCAGGCCCCCGACGAACGGCTGCGCTTCATCGCCGAGGACGCCGGCCTCGCCCTCGTCGTCACCACCCTGTCCGGGTTCCCGGCCGCCGAGGGCACCGGGGTCCTCCGGCCCGCCGCACTCACCGCGGCCGCCCCCGAGTTGGCCGGGACCTCCCTGCCCGCGGCCGGCGCCGGCGACCCCGCGTACGTCATCTACACCTCGGGAACGACCGGCCGCCCCAAGGGAGTCGTGGTCGCCCACCGCAGCGTCCGCGCGCTGCTCGACGCGACCGCCCCCGACATGGGCCTGGGCGCCGGCGACGTCTGGACGTTCTTCCACTCCGCCGCCTTCGACTTCTCGGTCTGGGAGATCTGGGGCTGCCTGCTCACCGGCGGCCGCCTCGTCGTCGTGCCGCACCTGGTGACCCGGTCGCCCGAGGACTTCCACGCCCTGGTGCTCCGCGAGGGCGTCACGGTGCTCAGCCAGACCCCGTCGGCCTTCTCCGGGTTCCTCGACATGGACGCCAGGACGGCCGCCGCCCCCGCGCCCCGGCTGATCGTGTTCGGCGGCGAGGCCTTCGACCCCCGCATGCTCGGCACCTGGTTCGGCAGACATCCCGACAGCGCCTGCCGCCTGGTCAACATGTACGGGATCACCGAGACCACCGTGCACGTCACCGCGCGGGACGTGCGCTCCTGGGACGGGCACGAGCGGCCCCGCTGCGTCGGCCGGCCGCTGCCCGGCTGGTCGGTGTCGGTCCGCGACGACCGGGGACGGCCGCTGCCGCCCGGTGCGGTGGGCGAGATCTGGGTGGGCGGCGCGGGCCTCGCCCTGCGCTACCTCAACCGCCCCGAACTCACCGCGGAGCGCTTCGCCGACGACCCGTTCAGCGGCGAACGGCTCTACCGCAGCGGCGACCTCGGGCGGCTCCGGCTCGACGGCGCGCTGGACCACGAGGGACGGCTCGACGAACAGGTCAAGATCCGCGGCTTCCGCATCGAACTGGGCGAGGTGCGCTCGGTGCTGGTCGACGACCCGGGGGTGGTGGACGCCGCGGTGGTCGTGGAGGGACAGGAGGCCGGCCCCGCGCACGCCCGTCTGGTCGGATACACCGTCCTCACGGAGGGCACGGCGCCCGCCGACGTACGCCGCAGGAGCGCCGCGGTCCTGCCCGACTACATGGTTCCCGCGGAGCTCGTCGCCCTGCCCGCACTGCCGCTGACCCTCAACGGAAAGCTCGACCGGGCGGCCCTGCCCGCCGCCCGGCGGCCGCGGACCGCGCCGCCCGCCGGGGCGCAGGCGGCACCCGACGGCACGGACCCGGCGGCGGCGATGCTCGCCGTGTGGCGTTCGGTGATCGCCGCCGATGTCGGCCCGGACGACCACTTCTTCACCGCCGGCGGCAATTCCCTGCTGGCCGTGCGGCTGCTGGAGGCCCTGCGCCGGCACGGCTTCGGCACGGTGAGCATGCGCGACCTCTACCGGCACCCCACTCCCACGGCCCTGGCCGCCGTGACCGGGGCGCCGCCGGTGGCCTGACCGCCACGGCGCCCGGCCGCACCCGGCGGCCGGGCCCGGCGCACCCTCGTCCGTCCCGCCGGGCGGCGCGCGGCCTCAGGCGCCCTCCGCCAGCCCCGCCAGCAGCCTGGGCAGCGCCGTGCCGATCGGCTCGCGGACCACCTCGTCGGCGAGTTCGTCGTACGGCGTGGGCTCGGCGTTGACGATGACCAGCCGCGCGCCGTGCTCCGCGGCCACCCCGGCGAGCGAGGCCGCCGGGTGGACCTGCAGCGTGGTGCCGACCGCGAGGAAGACCTCCGCCGCCTTCGCCACCCCCAGCGCCGTGGCGAGCACCTCCGGATCCAGCCGCTCGCCGAACATCACCGTCGCCGACTTCAGGATGCCCCCGCACACCAGGCACGGCGGATCCGGCTCGCCCGCGGCCACCCGGGCCAGGGCCTCCTGCATCGACGACCGCGCATGGCAGCGGGTGCAGGTCACCGCCCGTACGGTGCCGTGCAGTTCGAGGACCTTGCGCTCGGGCATCCCGGCGCGCTGATGCAGCCCGTCCACGTTCTGCGTGATCACCCGCACCGGTGTCCCGGACCGCTCCAGGCGGACCACCGCCTCGTGCGCGGCGTTGGGCTCGGCCCGGAACGCCGGGCTGTCCTGCCGCATCCGCCACGACCGCCGCCGGATCTCCGGATCGCCCATGTACGCGTCGTACGTGACGAGCTTCTCGGCCTCCGGGTCCCGCCGCCACAGCCCGTTCGGCCCGCGGTAGTCGGGGATCCCGGAGTCGGTGGAGATGCCCGCTCCGGAGAGGATCGCGACGAGCGGGCGCCGAGGAGGCTGAACGGGGGGCGTATCGGAGCCGGTCATGGGGCGAGCGTACGCAGCGGCGCGGGGGAGGGCGAGGGAATTCGGGGCGGGTGCGCCGGGCGCACGGCGGGTTGCCCGAGGCGCCCGGCCGGGGCCGGGCGGGCGTCTTGCCCGATGGTTGTATGGGGCATACGGTCTGCCCGTCTCCGCGGGGCCCGCGCCCCTCTCGCGGAGCCACCCCGGCAGGCAGAGGAGCTCCCGTGTTCACCACCCGCCCGACCCTCCAAGGCACCTTCGGGATGGCCTCCACCACGCACTGGCTGGCCTCCCAGTCCGCGATGGCCGTTCTGGAGGACGGCGGCAACGCCTATGACGCGGCCGTGGCCGCCGGGTTCGTGCTGCATGTGGTCGAGCCGCATCTGAACGGCCCGGCGGGCGAGGTGCCGATCATCCTGGCGCCGGCCGGCGGGCCCGTACGGGTGCTGTGCGGGCAGGGCCCGGCGCCGGCCGGCGCGAGCGTGGCGCACTACACCTCGCTCGGCCTGGACCTGGTGCCCGGCACCGGGCCGCTGGCCGCCGCGGTCCCCGGCGCCTTCGACGCCTGGATGCTGCTGCTGCGCGACCACGGCACCCGCTCCCTCGCCGAGGTGCTGCGGTACGCCATCGGCTACGCCGAGCACGGCCACCCCGCCGTCGAACGCATCGGTGCGACCGTCGAGACGGTCCGGGCCCTCTTCGAGACGGAGTGGACCACCTCCGCCGAGATCTACCTCCCCGGGGGCAGGTCCGTCGCCCCCGGCGGGCTGCTGCGGAACCGGCCGCTGGCCGCCACCTGGCGCCGGCTGCTCGCGGAGGCGGAGGCCGCGGCGGCGGGCCGCGAGGCGCAGATCGAGGCCGCCCGCCGCATCTGGCGCGAGGGCTTCATCGGTGCGGCGCTCGCCGCCTTCGCGGCCCGCCCGGCCATGGACACCTCCGGCGAACGCCACGCGGGCACCCTCACCGGCGACGACCTGGCCGCCTTCTCCGCCACGTACGAGGCACCCGTCACCCACGACTGGAACGGCTGGACCGTCGCCAAGGCGGGCGGCTGGTCCCAGGGCCCCGCCTTCCTCCAGCAACTCGCCCTGCTCCCGGACGAGTTGCCCGCATACGGCAGTGCCGCCTACGTCCACCGGCTCATCGAGGGCTGCAAGCTGGCGATGGCCGACCGCGAGGCCTGGTACGGCGATGCCGGCGAGGTCCCGCTCGCCACCCTGCTCGGCGCCCGCTACAACGCCGCCCGCCGGGCCCTGATCGGCGAGCGGGCCTCCTACGAGCTGCGGCCCGGCAGCCCGGACGGCCGCACCCCGCGCCTGAGCAAGCACGCGGCGGCGGCCGCGACCGGGGAGGCGGGGGAGTCCGGCTTCGGTACGGGCGGTGTCGCCGGCAGCGGAGCCGGTGAGCCGACCGTCGCGCGCGGGGCGGCGGCCGGCGCGCCCGCTCCGGCCGGTGGTGTTCCGGCGGACGTCGCGCCCGAGACCGACCGGAACGGCGCCACCCGGGGCGACACCTGCCACCTCGACATCGTCGACCGCTGGGGCAACCTGGTCTCCGCCACCCCGTCGGGCGGCTGGCTGCAGTCCAACCCCGTCGTCCCCGAGCTCGGCTTCCCGCTCGGCACCCGGCTGCAGATGGCCTGGCTGGAGGAGGGCCTGCCCAACTCCCTCACCCCGGGGCGCCGCCCGCGGACCACCCTCACCCCGTCCCTCGCGCTGCGCGACGGGGTCCCCGTGATGGCCTTCGGCACGCCGGGCGGCGATCAGCAGGACCAGTGGCAGGTGCACTTCTTCCTGGCCGTGGCGCTGCGCGGCGCGGTCCGCGGCGGCCTCGACCTGCAGGGTGCCGTCGACGCCCCCAACTGGCACAACGACGCGTTCCCCGGCTCCTTCTTCCCGCGCGGGATGCGGCCGGGCAGCGTCACCGTGGAGTCGCGCATCGGTGACGGGGTCATCGCCGAGCTGCGCCGGCGTGGGCACCACGTCACGGTGGGTGACGCCTGGTCCGAGGGGCGGCTCTGCGCGGTGGCACGGGACCCGGAGACCGGTGTGCTGTCCGCCGCCGCGAATCCCCGGGGGATGCAGGGGTACGCCGTGGGGCGCTGACGGGCGCTGACGGGCGCTGACGGGCGCCGAGAGGGGCTGCCGCCGAGGGGAGGCGCGCCCCGGGGCACCGGGGCTCCCCCGTCCCGTGCGCTCCGCGGCCTCGCCCCGTGCCCTCCGCGGCATCCCGAGTTCACCTGGAGTCCAGCCGCCGTGTCAGTGGCTCATGGTTCGATGGACACATGATCGATGCACTTCGTACCGAAGAAACCGGAGAGACCACGATTACCCCGATTGCCACCCCACCGGCCGCCGCGACCGCCCCCGACACCCCCGAGACCCCGCTGTTCGACGTGTCGACGCTGGACCTGGCCGCCGTCGAGGCCGCCGTCCGCCGCGCCGCGGCCGACGAGATCATGCCCCGCTTCCGGCAGCTCGCCGCCGAGGACATCGTCGAGAAGAACGGTCCGCACGACCTCGTCACGGTCGCCGACCGGCGCGCCGAGGAGCACCTCACCGCCGCGCTCACGGAGCTGCTGCCCGGGTCCGTGGTCGTCGGCGAGGAGGCGGTGCACGCCGACCCCCGCGTCCTCGACGCGCTGCACGGCGACGCCCCCGTCTGGATCGTCGACCCGGTCGACGGCACCCGCCAGTTCGTGCACGGCGACCCCGGCTTCGCCACGCTCGTCGCGCTCGCCCACCGCGGTGAGGTCCTGGCGTCGTGGACCTACGCCCCCGCGCTCGGCCTGATGGCCGTCGCCCGCCGCGGCGCCGGTGCCCGGCTCAACGGCGTACCGCTCCGGGCCGGCAGTCCGTCGTCCGGCGCGGTCCTCGATGTCGCCACGTCCCACTACGACTTCACGACCGACGCCCAGAAGCAGGTGCTCGCCGCCCTGGACACCGGCGGCATCGCCCCGCGCCCCTGCGGCTCGGCGGGCCTGGAGTATCTGCACGTCGCCCGCGGCGAGATCGACGCCACGGCCTTCAGCTGGGAAAACGCCTGGGACCACGCCGCCGGACTGCTGCTGGTCCATGAGGCGGGCGGCGCGAGCGGCACCGTCGCCGGGCAGCCGTTCCGCATCGAGGGCGGCAATGCGCTGCCCTTCACCGCGGCGCGGGACACCGCAACGGCGCGGCGTATCCTCGGACTGCTGGCGGCCGCCAACTGACCCTCACCGACGAGGGTCGGACATGAGGGGAGTGGCGCAGGTGCCGAGGATGCTCGATGCCGTGGTGATCGGAGCGGGTCCCAACGGCCTGACGGCGGCGGTCGAACTCGCCCGCCGCGGCATGTCCGTGGAGGTCTTCGAAGCCCGCGACACCATCGGCGGCGGCGCCCGCACCGAGGAGCTGACCCTCCCCGGCTTCCGCCACGACCCCTGCTCGGCGGTGCACCCCACCGGCGTCGGCTCGCCCGCCTTCCGCACCATGCCGCTGGAGCGCCACGGCCTCGAATGGCTGCATGCCGACCTTCCCATGGCGCACCCCTTCCCGGACGGCACGGCCGCCGTGCTCGGCCACTCCGTGGGCGAGACCGCCATGTCCTTCGGACCGCGCGACGCCGGCACCTACCGCAGGCTCGTCGAGCCCTTCACCGGCAAATGGGAGACGATGGCCCATGACTTCCTGCGCACCCAGTGGCTCGGCCTGCCCCAGGACCCGCTGACCTACGCCCGCTTCGGCCTGGTCGCGGCGCAGCCGGTCACCCTCCTCAACCGCCGCTTCCAGGACGAGAAGGCCCGCGCCCTGATGTCCGGGCTCGCGGCGCACGCCAACGCCCCGCTCGGCGGCTTCGGTACCTCCGGCATGGCCCTGATGTTCGCGCTCGCCGCACACGCCAAGGGCTGGCCGGTGCCGCGCGGCGGCTCCCAGGCCATCTCCGACGCGCTCGCCGGCCTGCTGCGCGCCCACGGCGGCGTGGTGCACACCGACTTCGAGGTCAAGCGCCTGGACGACCTGCCGCCGGCCCGCGCCTATGTCTTCGACACCTCACCGACCGCGCTCGCCCGGATCGCAGGCCTGGGCAACGCCTACCGCGACGTGAAATACGGCCCCAGCGTCTTCAAGGTCGACTACGCCCTGTCGGCCCCGGTGCCGTGGACGGCCGAGGAGGCCCACCGCGCCGGCACTGTCCACATCGGCCCCACCAGCGGCGAGATCTCCGCCGCGCTGAACGCCGCCACCCAGGGCCGGGCCCCCTCCGTCCCCTTCCTGATCACCGCTCAGCCCAGCCTGATCGACCCCACCCGCGCCCCCGAGGGCAAGCACACCTTCTGGGCGTACGGCCATGTCCCCCACGGCTGGGAAGGCGACGCCACGGACGTCGTCGAGCGGCAGATCGAGCGCTTCGCCCCCGGCTTCCGCGACCTCGTCCTGGCCCGTGCGGTCGCGGGCCCGCCCCAACTCGCCGCGCGCAACGCCAATTACGTCGGCGGCGACACTGCCACCGGCTCCGCGGCCGGCCTGCGGTTGCTCATCCGCCCCAAGCTCGCCCGCGTCCCCTACGAAACCGCCCACCCGGCCGTCTTCCTCTGCTCCCAGGCCACCCCGCCCGGCCCCGGCGTCCACGGCATGTCCGGCCACTACGCCGCCAAGGCCGTCTGGCGCAGGCTGCGCGCGCACCGCCGCTGACCCGCCGGCCGCCCGGTCGCCGAATCGGGTGGCCGCGCCGTACGACGGTCCCTAGGCTCGGACACCATGAGCCCCACTCTCACCCTCATCCAGGGCGACATCACCGAACAGACCGTGGACGCCGTGGTCAACGCGGCCAACTCCTCGCTGCTGGGCGGCGGGGGAGTGGACGGGGCGATCCACCGCCGCGGCGGCCCGGAGATCCTCGCCGAGTGCCGCGCCCTGCGCGACGCGCACTACGGCCGCGGCCTGCCCACCGGCCAGGCCGTCGCCACCACCGCCGGCCGGCTGCCGGCCCGCTGGGTCATCCACACCGTCGGCCCGGTCCACTCCGAGAGCGAGGACCGCAGCGACCTGCTGGCCTCCTGCTACCGCGAATCCCTGCGGATCGCCGGCGAACTGGGCGCCAGGACGGTCGCCTTCCCGGCCATCTCCACCGGCGTCTACCGCTGGCCCCTCGACGACGCCGCCCGCATCGCCGTCGCGACGGTCCGGGACGCGGAAACGGCCGTGGACGAGGTGCGCTTCGTGCTCTTCGACGAGCGCGCGTACGCGGCCTTCGCCGAGCAGGTGCGATGAGGCGGCCCTACCCCCCGATCGAGCCCCACGAGAGGGGCATGCTGGACGTCGGCGACGGCAACCTCGTGTACTGGGAGGTCTGCGGCAACCCGGAGGGCAAGCCCGCGCTGGTCGTCCACGGCGGGCCGGGATCGGGCTGCGGCCCGGGCGCGCGCCGGTCCTTCGACCCGGACCGCTACCGCGTCGTTCTCTTCGACCAGCGCGGCTGCGGCCGCAGCACCCCGCACGCCAGTGACCCGGCCACCGACATGCGGCACAACACCACCGGCCATCTGCTCGCCGACATGGAGCGGCTGCGGGCGCATCTGGGCATCGACCGCTGGCTGCTGTTCGGCGGCTCGTGGGGCTCGACGCTGATCCTGGCGTACGCGCAGCGGCATCCGGAGCGGGTGTCGGAGATCGTCATCCCCAGTGTCACCACGACCCGGCGCTCGGAGATCGACTGGCTCTACCGCGGCGTCGGCCGGTTCTTCCCTGAGGCGTGGGACCGCTTCCTGGCCGGCGCTCCGGGCGTGGGGCCGGACGGCGACGTCGTCGGGGCGTACGCCCGCCTGGCGGCGGACCCCGACCCCGCGGTGCGCGAGCGGGCCACGGCCGACTGGTGCGCCTGGGAGGACGCCGTGCTCTCCCTGGAGCCGTACGGCGCCGCCCGCCCCTACGGCGACCGGCCCTCCCGGGCCCGGCTGGCCCTGGTCCGGGTCTGCACGCACTACTTCTCGCACGGCGCATGGCTGGAAGAGGGCGCCCTGCTGCGGGACGCCGGGCGGCTGGCGGGCATCCCCGGGGTGCTCGTCCACGGCCGCCAGGACATGGGAGGCCCGCCGCACACCGCCTGGGAGCTGGCCCGCGCCTGGCCCGGTGCCCGGCTGACCGTCGTCCCCGACGCGGGGCACAAGGGGAGCGAGGCGATGCGTGCCGAGGTGATCGGCGCGCTGGACCGGTTCGCCGGGACCTGAACGCCCGGGGGACGGGACCGGGTGACCGGCGCCGCCCCTGGTGGCCCGACGTTGATGTCGGATTCTCGCCAGCCGGATGCCGTCGACTGAGCAATCCTGAGGTCATGCACACCGACACCGAGCGTTGTCTGCGCGCCGTGCAGTCCAAGGATGCCCGCTTCGACGGCTGGTTCTACACCGCCGTCCTCACCACCCGGATCTACTGCCGCCCCAGCTGCCCCGTGGTGCCGCCCAAGCCGGAGAACATGCGGTTCTACCCGAGCGCGGCCGCCGCCCAGCAGGCCGGTTTCCGGGCCTGCAAGCGGTGCCGCCCGGACGCCAGCCCCGGCTCTCCCGAGTGGAACGAGCGGGCCGACCTCGTCGCCCGCGCCATGCGGCTGATCGCCGACGGCATCGTCGACCGCGAGGGCGTCCCCGGACTCGCCGCCCGGCTCGGCTACAGCACCCGGCAGACCGAGCGCCAGCTCCTGGCCGAGCTGGGGGCGGGGCCGCTGGCCCTGGCCCGTGCCCAGCGCGCCCAGACCGCCCGGCTCCTGGTGGAGACCACCGCGCTGCCGATGGCCGAGGTCGCCTTCGCCGCCGGCTTCGCCAGCATCCGCACCTTCAACGAGACGGTGCGGGAGGTCTTCGCGCTGTCCCCGACGGAGCTGCGGCAGCGCGCCAAGCCGGGGCCCCGAGCGGCGGCGCCCGGCGCGCTCGCACTGCGGCTCCCCTTCCGGCAGCCGCTGAACCCCGACAACCTCTTCGGGCACCTCGCCGCCACCGCGGTCCCCGGCGTCGAGGAGTGGCGCGACGGCGCCTACCGCCGGACCCTGCGCCTCCCCTACGGGCACGGCATCGTCGCCCTCGCACCGCGCCCCGACCACATCGACTGCCGCCTCTCCCTCACCGATCTGCGCGACCTGGCCGGCGCCATCGCCCGCTGCCGCCGGATGCTCGACCTCGACGCGGACCCGGAAG
>Ga0207426_1001040_pt1 | contig 26422 bp, 19 predicted proteins | sample AraplaMF_Cvi_mMS_FD_184265 | JGI IMG/M metagenome (GOLD analysis project Ga0207426, IMG submission 184265) | Arabidopsis root microbial communities from the University of North Carolina, USA - plate scrape MF_Cvi_mMS (SPAdes) (version 2) | ecosystem: Host-associated > Plants > Roots > Endosphere... | reverse complement strand
CGTCATGCTCCCGGGCCAGCCGCACCAGCTGGGTACGCGCCTCGGACTGCACATTGGTGGCGTCCACGACCGTCAGCCGCCCGGCGGCCAGCCGCTTGCCCGCGATGAAGTGCAGGACGTCGAAGGCATCGCCGCTGGCACTCTGGTCGTTCTCGTCGTCGCTGACCAGCCCCCGGCAGAAGTCGGAGGAGAGGACCTCGGTCGGCCGGAAGTGCCGGGCGGCGAAGGTGGACTTGCCGGAGCCGGTGGCTCCGATCAGCACCACGAGGGAGAGGTCGGGCACGGCGAGCGTACGCGGCGCCCGCTCGGGCCGGGGCTGCGGCCGCTCCCCGCACTCCTGGCCGGGACCGCTGTCCTGTGCGCTCCTGCTCTCCTGCTGGTCCTCGTGCGGGTGCTCGTTCTTCTCGCCGTACTCGGTACGGTCGTCGTCCGTCATGCCGCGGCCTCCTTCCCTCTCATCGAAGCGCTGCTGCCCGCAGCACTTTTGCCACCTTCAGGCCCCCGGTCTCCCCGGCTGCTCCCGTTGCCTTCGGGCCCCCGGCCTTCCCGGTTGCTCCCGCTGCCTTCGGGGCCGCTGCTGTCGTCGCCGGCCCTGCGGAAGTGCGCGAGCTGGGTGGGCGGGCCGACCTCGGGGTCATCCGGTCCCACCGGGCCGAAGCTCACCTCGTAGCCGTGCCGGGCGGCGACCCCGCGCGCCCACTGCCGGAACTCCTCCCGGGTCCACTCGAAGCGGTGGTCCGCATGCCGCACCCGGCCGGCCGGCAGCGATTCCCAGCGCACGTTGTACTCGACGTTCGGCGTCGTCACCACGACCGTGCCCGGCCTGGCCGACCCGAACACCGCGTACTCCAGCGCCGGCAGCCGCGCCGGATCGACATGCTCGACGACCTCGCTGAGCACGGCCGCGTCATACCCCTTCAACCGGCCATCGGTGTACGCCAGCGACCCCTGTACGAGCCGTACGCGCTCCGACTGCCGCTCGGGCATCCGCTCCAGCCGCAGCCGGCGCCGCGCCTCGTGCAGCGCCCGCATCGACACATCCACGCCGACGATCTCGGTGAACTGCCCCTCCTTGAGCAGCGCACCGACCAGCTGGCCCTGCCCGCAGCCCAGGTCGAGCACCCGCGCCGCCCGGACCGAGCGCAGCACCGCGAGGATCGCCTCCCGCCGCCGGACGGCGAGCGGCACCGGCTTCTCCTCGGTGTCCGCCTCCTCGTCCACGGCGTTGTCGAGCTCCTCGGCGGCCACGTCGTCCGACTCGGCCAGCCGCTCCAGTTCCAGCCGCTCCATGGCCTGGCGCGTCAGCGACCAGCGCCGCGCGAGATAGCGGCCGACGATCACCCGCTGCTCCGGATGATCCTCCAGCCAGCCCGCACCGGCCCGCAGCAGCTTGTCGACCTCATCGGGCGCGACCCAGTAGTGCTTGGCGTCGTCCAGCACCGGCAGCAGCACATACAGATGCCGCAGCGCCTCGGCCAGCCGGCACTCCCCTTCCAGCACGAGCCGTACATAGCGCGAGTCGCCCCACTCCGGGAACGTCTCGTCCAGCGGTACCGGCTCGGCCCGCACCGTCCAGCCCAGCGGCCGGAACAGCTTGTCCACCAGCTCCGGGCCACCCCGGGCGGGCAGCACCGGCACCTCGATACGCAACGGCAGTGCCTGCGCCACCAGATCGGGCCGTGCCGTGCACTGCCCCTTCATCGCGCTCGCGAAGACGCTCCCCAGCGCCACCGCCAACAGCGAGGAGGCCGCGTACGGGCGGTCGTTCACATACTGGCCCAGCGCCGAATCCGGCGCGCCGCCACGGCCCTTGCCGCGGCTCTTGCGCACCAGGGCGATGGGGTCGACCTCCAACAGCAGTGCGGCGGTGCACCGTTGTGCGTCAGCTTCGGGATAGAAGACATGCGCGGTGCCCTGCGACGTCGAGAACTGCTGCGCCTTGTCGGGATGCTTGTGCAGCAGAAAGCCGAGGTCGGTCGCGGGACGGCCGGCGCTGCCGGTGGTGGTTATCGTCAGGAACACACGTCCGAGTATTGCCGCAAGACAGCCCGAGCCCCACCGGTTTTCCGCGACAGCGCCAACCCGCCCGGCGTCAGCTCAGCTGCGACTGCACCTGCGCCGAGATCAGCTCCAGGTGGTCCAGATCGTCCAGGTCCAGCATCTGCAGGTAGACCCGCGACGCGCCGATCGCGGCATAACGGCCGATCTTGTCGACGACCTCGGCGGGTGAGCCCGCCAGGCCGTTGGCCTTCAGTTCGTCCACCTCGCGCCCGATGGCCGCGGCCCGTCGCGCCACCTCGGCGTCGTCCCTGCCGACGCAGGCCACGAGGGCGTTGGAGTACACCAGCTCATCGCCCTTCCGCCCGGCGGCTTCGGCGGCCGCCCGCACCCGTCCGAACTGGCGCTCACTGTCTTCGAGCGAGGCGAAGGGGATATTGAACTCATCGGCGTACTGCGCCGCCAGCCGCGGTGTACGCGTCGCACCGTGACCGCCGACCAGCACCGGCACCTTGCCCTGGGCGGGCTTGGGCAGCGCGGGCGAATTCTCCAGCTGGTAGTAGGTTCCGTCGTAGCTGAACTCCTCTCCTGTCCTGGTGCCCCACAGGCCGGTGACGATCGCCAGCTGCTCTTCCAGCCGTGCGAACTTCTCCTTGGGGAACGGAATGCCGTACGCCTTGTGCTCCTCCTCGAACCAGCCCGCCCCCAGGCCGAGTTCGACCCGGCCACCGGACATCTGGTCGACCTGGGCCACCTGGATGGCCAGCACACCCGGCAGCCGGAAGGTGCCGGCCGTCATGAGCGTGCCGAGGCGGATGCGCCGGGTCTCACGAGCGAGGCCGGCCAGCGTGATCCAGGCATCGGTCGGGCCGGGCAGCCCGTCGGCAGCGCCCATCCGGAGATAGTGGTCCGAGCGGAAGAACGCATCGAATCCAAGATCCTCAGTAGCTTTGGCGACCTTCAGCAGGGTCTCGTAGGACGCGCCCTGCTGGGGCTCGGTGAAGATTCGTAGGTCCATCCCTCCATCCTGCACTCCGCACGACACCCCCATCGCCGGAGAGCGTTTCGGTGCAGCGGGTGGGACCAGGTATGAGTGGCGTGTGGGGGCGTGGGCACGGCCGGCGGTGGGCGGGGCCGGTCCGTGGAGGGTGCGGGACATGCGGTGGGCGAGCGCAGGGATGGCATGGTCGTGCGGTGCCGTCAGGCAGCAGGCAGTCACAGCCGGGGCGTACGCGACGGCTCGGGCGGCGTCGCGTCAGGTGTGGGGCGTGAGCTCTCCCGGCCCGCGGTCGGTGGATTACCGCCCGGGGCTTGCCTACCGCGGGAGCGCGGTCGGTGCGGTGTCGTGGTGCTCAGGCGGGGTTCCGGTCGCGCACCTCCAGTTTCTCCAGTATTCCGCCCACGCGGTCTCTCGATTCATCGACCGTGTCCATCGCCTCGACGCAGGTCCAGTACATCCCCTCCTCGTCCGCCAGCAGCACCACCGCCACCAGCGCTTCGCACACCTCTCGCAGCAGGAGGCACAGGCCGGTTAAAGCCGCCTTGGCATCGCGCACTTCGGACAGCTGAGCCGCCCGGAGCCCACCGCCGACCGACGCCGGGCACAGCAGTCCCCCGCTGAACCGCCCGCCCGCGTCGCCCAATCCCCGCGCCCTGGACCGCACTTCGTACGGCCCGAATATCGCGAGATGGCTGCCTACCGCCTCCGCCAAGGCCTGCGCCTGCCATGCCTCGACGATCACTCCCTGAACCGTGTTCGCCTCTGCCAGCCCGCGTCGGCTCGCCGCGATGATCCGCACCGCGTCCATCCGCTCCCCTCCTTCCCTCTTCATTCGCATGCACCCTGCACTCTTTCCACTACCCAGAGTGAATGCGAACACCCAAAAAAGCCAGGGGAATTCGCAAATCTGTGGACAAGCAAGGCGATGTGGAAAGATCCATGACTCCGGAGAGTGACAAACGGCTGCCGTGGCCCCGCTCCCTCCCCTTTCGCCCCAGCACCCCCACCCCTCACACCACCGGCACAAGCCACGCGAAACCGTCGAAGCGAGCACGGACCGGACCACCGGCGCACAGCACACCGCACCGTGGGAAACGCCGTACCGGACCGCCGAGGAGAGCCGGACCGAGCCACCGGCGAACCCCAGAACCCACCGGGCGCGGGGCCGGCGTTCACACCCCGCCGGCCCCGCGCCCGCACCCCCGCGCCCTCGCGCCTTCGCTCCCCCGCGCCCTTCGCTCCGTCCCCCCGTCCCTACTCCTCGCCCTCCCGCGGCCGGTCCGGGCGCGCCGAGCGGACCGCCGGGAAGCGCGACTCATTGCGCTCGATCTTCGCGGCGAGCGCCGCCAGGGCGTCGATCCCCAGCGCCTCGCAGAACTGGAGCAGATACGCCAGCACGTCCGCGACCTCGTCCTCGACCCGGCCGGCCTTCGCCGGGTTCGCCATCACCTTCGCCGACTCCTCCGGCGTCAACCACTGGAAGATCTCGACGAGTTCCGCGGCCTCGACGCTGAGCGCCGCGGCCAGGTTCTTGGGCGTGTGGTACTGCTGCCAGTCCCGCGCGGCCGCAAATTCGGCCAGCCGTCGCTGCAACGCATGAAGATCCTCGCTCATACCCCTAGGTGTAGCACCTGTACGCCGGGCAGCCCCTCGGCGACCGAGGCGTCCCGCACCGTCCCCAGCAGCCGCACATGCCCGCGATCGGTCATCCGCAGGGCCAGCGACACCAGCTCGCGCGCCTGCCTGGGGTCCATACAGCGGTCCATCCCGTCCGCCATCACCGTCATCTGCTGATGAGCGGACGGGACCTCCCCCACCGGATCCATGGCCAGCACCTCCGGCCCGGTGAGCAGCACCAGGGCCAGCGCGAGAAACCGCAGCTCGCCATCGCCGAGCTGCTCGACGGGCAGCTCGCCCAGCTCCCCCCGGTCGAGAACGGCCCGCACACCCGCTGCCCCCGCCCTCGGACCAGCTGCCCCACCCGGCCCGGCCGGCACAGCGGCGTCGGCGGTCGATCCCGTACCGCCCGGCTGCCGCGGCACCGCACGCAGCCCCTCGACGGGACCGGCGCAGGCCTCCCGTACCGCCGCGACCAGCACCGCATGCCGTCGCGCACACTCCTGGCTCGTCCGCTCCAGTACCGCGGGCAGGTTGTCGCAGGCCGACCGCAGCCGCCCCTCGGCCCGCGCCCCCTCCGTATCGCGGGCCCAGCCACCCGCCTCACCACTGGCCCCCGTACGCTTCCACGCCCCCCAGGACCCGGCAGCCCCGCCGGCCCCGCCCGGCTTCCCCGGCCCGCCGGACAAGCCCGCTTCCCGGCCACTCCGCCGCACCCCGGCGCCACGCCCCGCCCCACCGGCACCGTTCGCACCACATGCACCGTCCTGCCCGGCTCCCCCCGGCCCGCCCGTCCCCGCTCCCCGCATGGCCTCCGGCCGCGGGTCGCACACGAACGCCGAGCGCAGCGCGACCACGACCTGTTCGGCCGCCGCGAGGACCAGACGCTGCCCCGCCGTCTTGCCCGCGACGCGCAACGGCAGGAGTGAGGTGCCGAGCCGGTCGTCGGGCAACGGGGCACGGGTCACCGGAGTCGCTCCCGCGGTGTGCCAGGCCGCCTGGACGGTGGGGCGGTCCGGGTCGGTGAGCGCGGTGGTCAGCAAGGTCTCGCCGCCGCCGGTCAACCGCTCCCCGACGATACGGAGTTCGGGCTCGGCCTGGACGGCGAGATCGAGGCTGACGGGGCCGGCCGGACCGTCGACCGTGCAGCCGATCCGGAACCCCCGCCGCCCCTGTGCGTCGGGGCGCGCCCCCGCCGGCACACACGCCGCCGGGCTGCCCGCCACCTCCCCCACGGCACGTGCCAGCGACTCACCACTGCCGAGGCGGGCGAGGATCTCGTACGCCTGAAGCGCACTGGACTTGCCGCTTCCGCTCTCGCCGCTCAGCAGCGTCAGCCGGGTGAGCGGCAGGGTGACGCCGCGGTGGGTTTTGAAGGCGGACAGCCGTAATTCGGTCACCGCCGGCCGCACGGTCTCGGTATTCATGCGGGGACGCTATGCAGCACCCCGACCGGAGAACCGTTACGCCCAACATCTCTTCCTACGAACGGGGGACGCCCCCGAGTGCCGTTTCCGCGACCTCGGTGCCAACGGGGGCCAGCAGGAAGACATTGGTGTCGACGCGGTGCATCCCGCTGCCGAGCCCGAAGACGACTCCGCTGGAGAAGTCCAGAATGCGCTTGGCGACGTCGGTGTCGGCGCTGCTGAGGTCCAGCAGGACGGGGATCTGCGCCATCAAGTACTCGGCGACCTCACGGGCGTCCGCGAAGGTCTGGACGCGGATGACGATGAACCGCCGCAGCTGCTCGGCCGGCTCCTCCTCGGGGAGGGCACGGTGGTCGGGCCAGGAAGGCCATTCGCTGCTGCTGCGGAGCGGGACGACCTCGGCGAGCCCTTCCCACTGCTCGTCGGTGGCGTCGGGGCCGTTCACCGAATCACCTCACCCAGGGGAGCGCTGGCTGTCTGCGGTATCTGCATCGCACAATTCTAGAGAGAGACGTACAAAGCCCGGCGGACGCGACACACGCCGCGTCGCGTCCGGTTCCATCCTGCACCATGGCCGCTGACCTGTGCTGACATCCTCGGCAGATATCCTGCGTCGAGATTCTGTGTGCCCGTTCATCCCCCTTGTGACGGAGGTCCGTTCTGTCGTGAGCTCTGAGCCTCCCGGCCGTCGGCCGCGTGGACTGCGCGGCCTGCGCAAACCCGCGAAGAAGCGGCCCGCGGGACCGCCGCCCGCCGAGACCACGGACGGCTCCGCCGCGCCGGAACCGCCGGCCGAAACCCCCAGCAGCATCATCACCGCCGCCCTCTACCGCGACGGACACCGGGTCAGCACCCATGAGACGCTCGCCGACGCCTTCCGGCAGCAGCGCGCCGCCTCCGGCACCCTGGCCTGGATCGGCCTGCACCGCCCCACCTCCGCCGAACTGGTCACCCTGGCGTCGGAGTTCGACCTCCATCCGCTCGCCATCGAAGACGCACTGGAGGCGCATCAGCGGCCCAAGCTGGAGCGCTACGGCGGCACCCTCTTCGTCGTTCTGCGTGCCGCGCGCTACCTCGACGACCCCGAGGAGGTCGACTTCGGCGAGCTGCACGTCTTCGTCGGCCGGGACTTCGTGATCACCGTGCGGCACGGTGGCGCCCCCGACCTCTCGGCCGTACGCCAGCGCATGGAGGACACCCCCGAACTCCTCAAGCGGGGCCCCGAAGCCGTCCTCTACGCGATCCTCGACGCGGTCGTCGACGGCTACGCACCGGTCGTCGACGGTGTCCAGACCGATATCGACGAGATCGAGACCGAGGTCTTCGGCGGCGACCCCCGGGTTTCCCGCCGTATCTATGAACTCTCCCGTGAGGTGGTCGAGTTCCAGCGCGCCACCCGCCCGCTGAACGGCATGCTGGAGAGCCTGACGGCGGGCTTCGAGAAGTACGCCATCGACGAGGAACTGCGCCGCTATCTGCGTGATGTGGCCGACCACGTCCTGCACACCACGGAGCGGGTGGACGGCTTCCGGCAGGCCCTTCAGGACATCCTCACCGTCAACGCGACCCTGGTGAACCAGCAGCAGAACGCCGAGATGCGCGCCCTGGCCGAGGCCGGCTTCGAGCAGAACGAGGAGGTCAAGAAGATCTCGGCGTGGGCGGCCATTCTGTTCGCGCCCACCCTGGTGGGGACCATCTACGGCATGAACTTCGACAGCATGCCGGAGTTGCACTGGGTGTTCGGTTACCCCTTCGCCCTCGTCCTGATGGCGGTCGTCTGCACCAGCTTGTACATCATTTTCAAGCGGCGCCGCTGGCTCTGACCAACCACTGCCGGGGGCGGCGGACGAGCCGGGGGCGCCCGGCCCCGACCGGAGACCACGCCCGGTCGAGGTCGGGGCCGTACGGGACACACCCGCCTGCTTCGGATCGTCCATGACCGTGCGCAGGACGCCCGGTGCCGTCGTCAGGTGGCGGCCACCGTCCTCTCCTCGTGCGCCAGCAGCTCCTGTAGCCGGGTCTTCTCGGCGCGCAGGCGCTCCCACAGCACGTCCCGCTGTTCATCGGAGAGTGAGCCGGTCGAGCGGGTCGTGAGGCGCGAGGTGTCGCTCCACTCGCGGAGCCCGCGGTCCGCGGACCACCGCAGCAGCAGGTCGTCGACGTGCGCAGCGGTACGGAGCCAGTCCAGGGCGGTGCTGGGGTGGGGCGCGGCGGCGCACATCCGGTTCTTCTCGGCGTCGTCCTCGTACGCCGCCTCGACATGGGCGGCAAAGGCGGCGCTGAACACCTGCTGACACGGGACGAGCGCCTGCAACGTGATGCGGGAGCCGCTGAACACCGGCACCGTCGGCCGCGGTTCGAGGCCGTCCGCGGTGCAGTCGATGTAGAGGGTTCCGGGGCGGGCGGGGACGGTCGTCCCGTCGAGTTCCACCGTGTCGGCGCCGATGCGCCGGACCCTGCCGTGGCGGACGACATCGGGAATCCGCCGGAGCTGTTCCAGTTCGGACCGGGTGACCGTCGCGCAGCGGAACGCCGTCGGTGTGACGTCCGACGACAGCCTCAGCAGGGAGCCGTTGGCCTCCAGCCGCTCAAAGAGCTCATCGACCGTGCCGGATTCGAGCACCGCCCGCACCCGGGCGCTGAGCGACTCGGCCCGGGTCGCGGCGAACTCCGGGCCGGGCTGGATCTGAGCACGGTCGAGCAGCCAGGCGTCGCGCGGCATGATCCAGGTGAGGTCCGCCGGATCGACGCCGTGCCGCAGCAGCCAGAGGCACGCGTCGATGCCCGTCTTTCCCGCTCCCACCACGGTGTAGTGCGACGACGGGGCAACCAGGGACGGCAGCTCATTGGGAGTGATCAGCCGGATCCCGGGATCCACCTCGTACTTCGGCGGGCACATCGCCGGAACCGTGACGTTCATGTAGGTGGCGTCCACGGTCCGCCGGCGCACCCGTATGCCGAACTCGTCACCGCTGACGACGGAGTGGCACCGCTGGACATCCGGTCGCGCCGGATCCGGGCCGTCGTGGACGGACATCGGGAAGTACGAGACGCGACCGGTCGGCAGGAGGGTTTTGTGCATCACCTGGCCGAAGTAGGTGAGGATCTCATCGGCCGAGGCCAGCTCGTGAAGGCCCGCGTTCCAGCCCTGCCGGTCCACTTCGCCACTGCCCAGTTCGCGGGAGTTGACGCCGTAGTACGCGGACGGCTGGTGCAGGCGCACATAGGGGTAGGCCACGGTCCAGTGGCCGCCGGGCCGGCCGTAGCGGTCGACGAGGGCCACCGTCGCGTCCGTCTCGGCCACCAGGGTGTCGGCGAAGGCCATGCCCATGGCGCCGGCCCCGACGATCAGGTAGTCGACCTCTGGTGTTTCCGGCTCTGCCACCGTATTCCTTCTCTCGTGTGGGGGTGGAACTCGCACATGCGCCGGCGCGCGGAGGCGGCCTTCGGCGCCCTTCACACCCTCCCGTCCCGCCCCGGCGCTGTCATCGTGCGCCCGCAGACTCTTGACCTGCCACGAACGCAGTACGAGGGCGACCGCACGTACCACGGACGCAGACGCCGCCCCCGCCGCTTCGACGGGTATCCGGCCATGGCGTGCCCGCGCGCGGGCAGTTCGCTCACTCGCTGCGGGCGCGGCCGGCGAGCACGGCGGCCAGGAGGCACGGGGCGAGCAGCAGGCCGAAGGCGGCGGTGTAGGCGACGGCGTCGGTGGTGCCGGCGTCCCGGCAGGTGTTGAGCACGACGGCGGAGAGGCCCAGCACCGTGATCTGGCCCAGATTCTGGGTGGTCTGCATCGCGCTGCCGGCGTAGCCCTGCCGGGCGGGCGGGCTGTGGGTGAGCGACAGCACGGTGAGGGAGGGGACGTACATGCCCATGCCGACGGCCGCGACGACCATGGCCGAGGCGGCGGTGTACGCGGGGGTCAGGGGCAGCGTCCCGGCGACCGCGAGGGCGACCGCCAGCGCCTGCACCAGCGCCCCGGCCACGACCAGACGGTGGCGGGGACAGCGCTCCAGCAGGCGGCCCTGCACCCAGGAGGAGCCGGCCCAGGCCACCGCGGCACCTGTGAAGGCCAGGCCGATCACCACGGGAGGCGCGTTCCGGTCGGTGACCAGCAGGAGCGGCACGTAGGCCTCCAGCGTGAAGAACACGCCGGAGCCCAGGCCGCGCAGCAGGACCGTGACCGGCAGGCCGCGCGCGGCACACCAGGTACCCCGCGGCAGCAGCCGTGACGCGAAGGCCACCAGCAGGGCGAACCCGCCCATCGCGCACAGCAGATGGCGCAGGTCGCGGCCCGAGACGCCGTACTGCCCCAGCGCCGCACCCAGGCTCACCGCTGTGGCGACGATCAGGGCGGGGCGCGGCGCCGGCGCGTCTTCCGACAGCGCGGGCGCGGCCGCCCCGAATCGGCGGCGCAGCAGGGCCACCACGATCAGGGCGGGCAGCACGGTGAGCGCGGCCAGCCCCAGGAACACCGCACGCCAGGACCACCACTCGGTCACCAGCCCCGCCAGTGGGGGACCGACCAGCGACGGGACGATCCAACAGGCGCTCATCAACGCCAGAACGCGCGGCCGCAAGTGGTCGGGGTAGACCTGGCCGATGGCGGTGTTGACCGACACCGCGACCATCCCGCCCGCCAGCCCGTCCAGGAAACGCCCGGCCGCCAGCTGCCAGACCGAGGCGGCGGCGCCCGAGACCAGCAAGGTGGCCACCGCCAGCACCAGGCCCGCCGCTATCGGCCGCCGCGCCCCGGCGCGGTCCGCCCAATGACCGCCCAGTACCCCGCCGAGCAGACTCGCGGCCACGAAGCAGCCGGCCACCAGCGGGTAGAGCGCCACCCCGTGCACGTCCCGGGCAGCCGTGGGCAGTACGGGGACCACGGCCAGCGCGGCGAACCCGGTCAGGAACATCACCGCGGCGAAACAGGAGGTGGCGGCAGCGTAGGTCCCGGAGAACAAGCCCCCTGCGGTCCCGGAGGGCCCCGTTGGACGATCAGCCGCGGTCGTTCCCTCCAGGGAGGGCGCCACGGCCGGTTCCCCGGACGCCTCCGCCGCGGTCGCTTTCCCGGACGCCGCCGCGCCCCTCGATGAGCGCTCCGAGCCGTCAGTCACAAGCGCGCAAGCTACTCGGCGTGCGCGCGAGCGTGCCACCCGTTTTCCCGGCGTCGGCGGTCCTGGAGGGCACTCAACCGCGCCCTGCCGCAGTGCGGTTGAGCCTTAGGGGCTTTCCCCGCATGCGGCGGTTCGAGTGCGCTCAGCGTTCGGCTCCCGGGTGGAGGCCGAGCCAGGTGGGGCTCGGGGCGCCGTGCACCTCGCCGACGTACAGGGTGAGTGTCTGGCGCCAGCGTTCGACCTCGGCGCGGTCGGCCATGAAGGTGGCGAAGCCGTCGAGGTGGGCGTTGCCGTACTCCCAGATCGGCTTCTGGCCAGGGGCCGGGGGCACATCGGTGCGTACGGGCCAGCCGAAGGCGTTGTTGGCGGCCTGCATGTCGGTGGACAGCAACCAGTTCAGATAGAGCTTCGCGGCCGCGGGACGCCGGGCCCTGGCGAGGATCGCGGCGCGCTGCCCCCACGCCATGAACGGGTCATCGGTGGGGAGCACCCACTTGACGTCGGTGCGGGGAGCGGCGAGGGCGGAGACCGACGCCGTGCCGATGGCGATCGTCTTCTGCTGGGTGCGGACCGCGTCGCCGGGATTGTTGGTGCCGCGCTGGAACTGGATGTCCTGGGACATCAAACGCGACAGCCAGTGCCAGCCGTACTTCTCGACATACAACTTGTACAGATACAGCGTCGCATCGTCGTCGTTGGGATAGGAAGAAGCAATCTTCCCGCTCCACTTGGGGTCGACGAGATCCCGCACACTCCGAGGCGGCGCACCGCCCACCGCGGCGGTGTCGTAGAGGTAACTGAATGCGTAGGCCGCGACTGCCGTCCATGCACCGTCGGGATCCTTGAATGTGTCATGGACCTTGCCAAACCCCGCCGCTTTGTACGGCAGAAGCTTGCCCTCCTGCTTCCAGCGGGGGAAATCGTGCAGCGTCTGGAAGTGCACCACGTCCGGAACGAGAGTGTCCGTCGCAAGCTGGTTGTCGACCCGTACGTCGTGGAATTTGCTGTAGTCCACGATCATGGTCATCGGCACTTCGGGGAAGCGCCGCGCCCACGCCTGCTCGACCGGCGCCAGCATCTCCTTGAAGTCCCCGCCGCCGTAAATGGTCAGCCCACCGCCCTCGGCCCGGGCCTCGGCGTACAACTCCTCCAGCGACTTGGTCTCTTCACCTCCTGACCTGGTCCGCTGTGCCGCGAAGCTCGCGCCCGAAGGAGCGCTCGCCAGGCCCAGGGTCGCCAGCGCGGCCCCCGCGGCCTGTAGTGCCCGCCTTCGCGGGAACCCGCCCGACATCGGCGTCGCGCCGTCCGGGCGGGGGTCCGGTGCGGCCGTCGCATTTCGCGTGGTGTTCGGTGTCTTGCTGTCCATGGGCAGGCTTTCCCCTGTTCGCTCATTGCCGCGCTCGGCCCGGCGTCCGGGCAACAGAAATGACCACGCGGCGGGCAGGAATTCGGTGCAGCACTTTCCCCGAAGCTACTATCGCGGAGTTCGTAGTAACCAAATGGATAGCAATTCGGTTGTGAGGGGAGCCACATGACTGGCATAGCCGGGGACGCGTGCCCGATCGGCCCGGTGATGGAGCTGCTGTTCGGCCGGTGGACGGCAGATGTGCTGTGGGTGCTCGATCAGGACGGCGGCCGGGTGCGGTTCGGTGAATTGCAGCGGCGGCTGCCCGATATCTCGCCGAAAGTGCTCTCCCACACGCTGCGCCAGCTCGAACGGAACGGCCTGGTCGGCCGTACCCATCACCCCGGGGTTCCCCCTCGGGTCGAGTACGCCGCGACTCCCCTGGCCGGCACGCTCATCCCGGTCTACGACGCCCTTTCGGACTGGTCCCGGGCACATGGGGGTGAGGTGCTCGCCGCCCAGGCGCGCTACGACGCCGAGGAGTCCGCGTAGAGGGCCAACATGCCACGAGCCGACCTGGCCTGATCAGTCGCCATACAGGCGCTGGGCGGTCTCGGCCGGGTACCCAAGGCCCCGGCCGATACTCCGCCCCCGCGAGTGATCAGACGTCCCGGCGGCTGATCAGGTCTGCGAGCGCGGTGAGCGCGCGGGTGCCCTCCGGAGTGACACCGGCGGTGGCCAGCCGGGTGACCGCCGCGGTCCGCTGTCGCTCTGCCTACTCCTGGGCCCAGCGTCTGCCGCCGGCCTCTTCGATCAGCCGGGCGGCCGTACGGACCCGCCGTCGCCCAGGGGCTCCGTACGGTGGTAGAGCGCGGCGAGCCGGTCGCCGGCGGAGGTGCCGCCGGCCAGGGCCGCGACGACGGGCAGGCTCTTCTTCCGCGAGCGGAGGTCCGAGCCGACGGGCTTGCCGGCGACGGCGGTGTCGCCCCAGATGCCCAGCAGGTCGTCGACGAGCTGGAAGGCGAGCCCGAGGCGCCGTCCGAACTGCCGCAGGGCGTCGACCCGTTCGGCCTCGGCACGCGCCGCGAGTGCGCCCAGCGCGCAGGCCGCGGCGAGCAGGGACGGCGTCTTGCCGGCCGCCGTCTCCAGGCATTCGTCCAGGCCGACGTCCGCCCGGGTCTCGAAGATGAGATCGGCGCCCTGGCCGGCGACCAGTGCGAGCAGGGCCCCGGAGAGCTCCCGGACGGCCTGGGGGCCTCCCGGGGGGAACCGGTGGGCGAGGGTGTCGACGGCGACGGCCAGGAGGGCGTCACCCGCCAGGATCGCCTGTGTGGTGCCGAACAGCGACCACGCCGTATACGGCCACGGCGCAGCAGATCGCCGTCCATGAGGTCGTCGTGCACGGCCGAGAAATTGTGGACGAGTTCCACCGCCGCGGCGGGGGCCACCGCCTCCTCGGCCGCCGCCCCGAGTGCCTGGGCCGCGGCCAGCACCAGGGCCGCGCGTACGCCCTTTCCGCCCTCCCCGTTCGCCGGCCGGCCGCACTCGTCCGACCAGCCGAAGTGATAACCGGCCACCGAGCGGACCGGTTCGGCGAGGCGGTCCACGGCCTTGGCCTTCGGGGAGGCCCTTCCGGGCGCGGCGCGTCGTGGCCATGGGCGCCGGCCCCGGATTCCTGCCGCTCGGCACCCTGCACGCCGGCCGCCTCGCCGAACTGATCCGTACGGCCGTCGACCAGCCACGGTACGCGCAACGCAGCCGTCTGCTGGCGGCCGAGCTCGCCCAGGAGGACGGCGGCGGACGCACCGTCGAGGCGGTGGACCGACTGCTCAACTCCGGGCGGGGGGAGGCCGTAGCAAGCACTTAAGGCCTGTCCAGCCGGGGTCATGCCGTGCGCCATGGTAGGCGGAGGTGCTATCCGAAGGTCCTTAGAGCTGCCCTCACCCATCGTGACGCCTGAGGGGCAAACGCCTGCGCTCGATGCAGCGACCTGCTCAGCCCCTCAAGGAGCAACTGCTTTCGGCTGCGGACCTAAGGCAGGTGATGGTGCCTCTCCGAAGGACTGAGCCGCAGCGTCGGACAATTCGTCAGCCAAGATCTCCAGTGCATCCCAATCCACGGACCCACCACCGCCCCCCACCACGCCTGCTCTCTGGGCCGGGATCGCTGCCCGCGCTCCCGTAGCAAGTACGGCAGCGCGCACCGCCGAGCGGGCATCACCGGGCCCCAACGCGATTCCGCTCTCGCGAAGCTCTCGCAGTTCCTGCAAGGCTTCTCGCGCGGACCGCTCTGGAGTGGGGGGCGCCTTCACCAAGGTTGTCTCGGCGGACGGACGACAGACCACGATCACATCGATTCGATTCGGCTCGCGCGCCGCGATCTTACTCAGGCTGGTTGTCACTTCCGCGACGACGGCCCGGGTAGCGGTCACAGCAAACCCTGCGTCCGCCAGAGATCTCATGAGCGCCGACCAACCGCGAGTGCTGGACTGGTGAAAGCTGAAAATCAAGCAACCGCCGGGCCGCAATACACGTCGGCATTCCCGCCATACGGCAGTGGCAGTGGCGCGGAAGCCCTCAGGGGAGGTGTTCTGGAGTTCGGCCGACGACCGGGTGCTGGACGTGTCCGGATAGTGCGGGTACGGACGCATAGCGCGCAGCCAAGCGTGAAAGAAGTCCGCCAGCTCCGAATAGTGGACGTTGTCGACATAGGGAGGGTCGGTGACGATCAGGTCCACTCCGCCATCGGGCAGGTCGGTTCGTGCGGCATCCCCGGTGGCGATGTAGGTTGCCGGAGCACTAGCAGCCGAGAACCCGGACCAACTCGTAGCGAGGGAACAAGAAATAGGTTGCGCGGCCATTGACTCGGAAAGCACACGGGTGCCGCGGATCACGAAATCCAGCGGCGCATCCTTGTAAGTGGCAGCATCACGCAGCCGGTCCAGGGCCCCCGCAAAGCCTGCGGATCCGCCGTGCGCACCCCATGGGTTTCCCTCAACGCTGCATCGTTCAGGCCTCAAGACATGGTTGTGGAATACCGAACGCACGGGACCCGTACCTTCGCCCTTGTAAGAGCAGAAAAGGTTGTGGTGTTCGACAGTCTTACTGAAGGCCGCAATCAGCGCCTCTCGTTCGGCGCCGGCACCCGGCAGGTCACGCAGTGCTGCGCCGATCAGCCCGAGGGCGTACTGCTGTCGATCGTTGAAGAACTGCTGCCAGGAACGATAGCCCCAGCGGATCGCCTGTACCGTGCTCGCGCCCTCGTCCAGCGTGCCAAGGGGACGCACGACGAGCTCCCCGGCTTCCGCCAGGTCCTGGGATGCCTGGTCGTACAGGGCTCGGTCGAAGGCGTCCGCAGGCCGGTACTCCCGTATGCCGTCGGCACACAGAACCTGCTTGGCATAGAGCCGACGGTGGGGAGGTCGCCCGGCGAGCGCAGTGACTACCGGGGTGCGATGCTTTCTACGGCATGTCATCGATCGCCCAGCGACGGGCCCTTGCAAGGGGAATTGCCGTCGACATTCCGAACAGCGCCCGCGGGCCTTTTGAGTTAAGAGGTTGACCTTGCACACCTCCCCACAGAAGGGGCACAGGGCGTGTGCCGTGGGGAATCGACTCGGGTAGGCGTGCCGGGCGAAAATCCTTGTGCCGAACAGCTCGACCTCGTCTCCGCACTCGGGGCATGGGGCGAGGGCTACCCAGTAATAGTGCAGTACCGGCTCACCTGCCGCTGTGCGGTAGAGCTCATCAACGGGCCCGGCACACCGGTCGGCCACCTGTCTGAAGAGGTCTTCCAGTATCGTCGGACGCCAGGGCCGCAGTGCCTGACGTTGTGTCAGGGTCGCCACAGGGTTGATATCGCGGCCTACCACCGCAGCACCCAGCTTGGCCGCCTCCACCAGCGTTGTACCGGACCCCGCAAACGGGTCGTACACCACCAGGCCGCGCAGCCGGTCCCTGGCCGGCCCCGGCCCTTCGCCAGGGCCTGATGCAGCGGCGAGCAGGAGGTTGCGGGTCACACTGCCCAGCCGTCGCGCCCACCACTTGTGGACATAAGTCGCGGGACGGTGCCGCTCCTTGCGCCACGATTCATGCTCCGCGACGCGGCTCCACTCCACCGGAACGGGCCCAGCCTCCAGCATGGAGGGCCTGGGCAGGGACGCACCCGGCTGAGTGTTCATGGATTCTCCTGACAGACGGTTGTTCAGCGTTACTCTATGTGGGTGGAAGCAACCCCCATAGTGGGGAGGGGCGTTGGACTGCGTCTCGTCGGCGCTGCCCGGGGGAGCCGTGACGTATCTCGACCATCTCGTGCCACCCGCAGCCGCCCCGGAAGACTTATTCGAACGATTGCGCGCCCTGCGACTTAGTGACCAAGGCCGAACCGTGCAACTCGGACCGCTGGACCAGGCAACGCTCACTCTCGTCCGGACCGCACTGGCGCAAGGCGTCCATAACCTCTACCTGTCCCTGCCCCGGGGGCGCCACGACATGGCGCTGCTCGTGGGGCTCTATCTCCAGCTGACGCGTCTTGGCGCGGACATACACCGGGCGGGAGATTGTCCCGTGCCGGGTGGGCCTCTCGCTGTCGTGGGGTCGCGGCTCAATGTGACCGCGCGGCTCGCCCAGATAGCCATCGGGAGGCAGAACCTCTCTGGCGCTCTCCGCACGCACCGAATCCGTGGCGATGGACGGGTCACTGACCTCCGAGGTCGCATCACCGATGCCATCCAGTGGCCGCAGGGTCTCTTCTACCTCAACACCGCACTGGGCTTGCCCCGCCTGGGCGTCCGCCTCGGCACGGTGGTGGTTGACCGCACCAGCATGGGCAGCCATGAGGTCTGGGAGCGCGCACTCTCGTGGGCCGATGACCATGGTGCGGCGCGAGTGATCGCCGTCGCCGAGCTGGGCTCGAAGCCCGACACAGAGCCGGGGCGCCATTGGGACCAATGGGCATGGAGCCCGACGCTGCGCGACGACGTGCGCTACTGCCTGGGCCGCCGCCCCGCTGCCGGGCCGCTCACCAGCAACGCGCTCCTGGCATCCCGCACACAAACTGTTCCTGGTGCCGCTGTCTACCGGGCACCGCGCCTGGCCTCGCTGCGGACAGCGGCCATGGTCGGAGTGATCGAGGCCCGCCGGGTACGTGCCCCAGGTCCGTGGCCACAACCGGTCGCCGATGCCGTGCGTCTGCTCAATCTTCTGCTGCGAAGCTGGGGGCCGGTCGGAGCGCAGGACGTATGGCAGGTACGGATGGGACGCGGACGGAGCGCCAGCTCTCTCGCACGAAGGGTGGACTCGGACAGGCTCGGCCGGACGGACAAGGCGTGGGCGCTGTTTGAGGAGACACACTGGCCGCGGCTGCGGGCCACCGTTCTCGAACTGTACGGACTGCTTCTCGAGGACAATCCCAGACTGGACATGCTGCTCGGTCTGCTGGCGTGGGCAGACACCGCGCGGCCGGGCATACCGGTGACTGTTCGTGCCGCTTCCCGCGCCGCAGCCACCGCGGTCGCCGAGTGTCTGCAAAACGCGTATGGAACCGGCCGGGGCGCGCCACTGACGGATGTGGCAGACGACAAAGACCTCGGTCTGCGCGTGCTGCCCTACTCTGAGCGACTTCCGTGGACCGCAGACGCCCGGATCGAGTTCCATCTTGGCGTGCCGGCCGGGCATCGCGCGGGGGCGCTGCTGTCTGCCGAGGCCACTGAGCACATCGTTGCCGTCGAACAGGGCGAGTACAGCTGGTTGGAGCGCTCGTCCCAGCAGGTGCTGCTCGCGTACCAAGACGCCACCGCTGCCACCGCCACACGGCTCGGAATCGGGACCTTTCCCCACATGACCGCCATCCCACCACCGGTGCACTACGGCCCGGTGGACTTGGCGGGCCCCGCAGCGGAGAGTGCCTTTCGGCACGGCGAGCAGGAAAGCATGGGACAGATGCCGTCCCGGCTCGTCGATGCCTCGGTCCTGTTCGCAGACTTCGACGACGCGGTGGCTGCCGCATCGCGGGCCAAGCGGACGGTATGTGATCGGTCCCGCACTCTGTTCGACCAGCGGCCCTCGGTCACGGTGCCGGCCGTCGAGGTGGTCACTGAACCTGAGGGTGCAGTGCTGTGGCTGCGTGCGGACGTCCGGGTCGACATCCTGGTCGGCAGCCGCTACGCGACCGTCGAACCGGTCTCCCTCAGCCCGGGAGCCCTACTCTTGCTGCCTCGCGGGGACGCGCGTGCACGGCTCTTCGACCGACTGTCCCGCGTCGTGCACGACGGAGCCGTGGTGACCGCCATGGACACCCTGCTCGGCTTCTTTCGGGAGTCCGTGCGATCTCTGCACCAACGCTTCGGCACCTGGCCGGACGTGCTCGAGGCCCTACAGCGTCTTGGCTGCGCGGTGTCGTCCTGGCAGACCGTAAGCAAGTGGGCGGACGGCAGCGTCATCGCCCCGGACGACACACAGGACATCCATCGCGTCGCTCTCCTCGCCCGGGACACCCGGCTCACCTCAGGGCGCGCTTGGCAGCGGCTTGGCCGCATCGCTGCTGAACTGCGAGCGCTGCACCGCGGCCTGGGATTGACGGCAGCGGCAGCCGTGGCCGAGGCAGGCCGAGGCGAAGAAGGACCCGCTTTGCGGCGGCTGCGCGAGTTGTGCTCGGGGGTCGAAGTGTCAGAAATCATCGAAGAGTTCGACCTTGTGACGGTACGGCGGGCTGGTGCGCCACACCGTGTGCCCATCACCTGGATCGATCGGCCACCGTGCGGTACCGCTGATGTCCGACTCGGGGGTGCCTCGAGCCCAGGACTGAGCACGCACCAGAGGCAACACACAGGTAGGGGCAAGGGGTAATCATGGCGCACGCACCACAACCACACCCTGACAGCGGGGAACGCAATCAGCAGGAAACCCTACTGGCCGGGCATCTCATCGGCCGGCTCGCCGACAAGCTGACGGACCGGGCGGGCCTCGCGCACCCACCGCCATGGCAGCCTCGCGATCATGTGCTTGTCGGCGTGCTGCCCGCGGTACCGGCCCCGCGCCCAGGCACTCACGGACCGGTCAGGGCGGAGAGGAAGGACAGCACAAGAACAGCGCCAGAATGCATGCCTGGTAGCTCCGGGCACGTTGGCGCGCCGCACGGCGCACTGGCGACCGCCACCCGATCCACGTCGCCCGCGGTGAGCGCCACGCAAAGCTCCGTCCCTGGCGCTCAGCGCCCCGTCGAAGCGATTCGCAATACCTCCGCACCCCCCGTCCTCGCGCTGGATTTCCGGGTCCGTGTTTCACCGGGAAGCACGACCGTGCCCTTGGTCATCTCCTGTGGATTCGCCCTTTACTTCGAGGACATCGCCACATATGACCAACATGTCTCGTATCTCCGGGGCGAGGGGAGCGAGGACTCCGAGGAGGTTCTGCACCAGCGAGCATCACGCACCGGAGAGGTTCTCGGTGTCTGGCGTCGCCACGACGTATCGGTGGACGGTATCGCCGTCGCTATCCCTCTCAACAGCGGCACAGGCCCGGGGGCCGGCGCTCTCGGGCACGCACCCGACGTACCTCCTACTGGGCCACAGGCCACAGAGCCCTCGCAAGACCTCTCTTCCGGCAGCCGCACCGGCCTGACCCCCGCCCAGGGTGCCCTCGACCAGGCCGTGGGCAAGGCCATAGAGCAGCATTTCGCCCGCTCTGAGGCCCGGCGCCCACTGCTGCCCGCGTCCGGTGGCAAGAGCGGACGAAGGAGGCGGAACACATTGCCTGCCGCGGCGATGGCCGACGAGGAGACGTTCCGCAGCCATCTGGCGCAGGCGCTCGACCACGAAGCCACGCCTGTGGCGCCACGCCTGGTTCTCACCGCTCATGCACAGCCTCTGGACGGAGACGACTACCTCGTTCGTGTCTCGCTGCACAACACCACCCCGGCAGACGAAAGCGACTGGCAGGATCTGTCGGCGTACGACTGCCGTCTGTCAGTCGAGCCAGGGCAAACGGCTCGGATCGTGCGGCAACGTTTCCGTCTCGCCCCACACGACTACCGATTTGCGGATGAGGCTGAGGTGGTGGGGCGCGGTACCGGCTGCGCTGCTGTGCCGCACGGTGGGGGGCTGCGCAGCGAGACACTCCCGGTGCACGCCCAGCAGACCCTGGTGCCTCGCGACGACCAGGTGCGCGCTCCCCGCTGGCGGGAGCTGGCTGACAACCCCACGCCCCTATTGGACTCGGTCGAGGTCGCGATGGCTCGCTACCAGCGCCAGTTCAAGGCAGCGTGCCGGGAGGCCGAGGGCCTGGCACATCACGACGACATCCGGGCCGACCTCGCCGCCTTCGAGGATGAAACCCGACGCTTCGGGCTCGGCCGCGAATGCCTGGAGCTCGACGAGCGGCTCGCGCAGGCGTTCCGACTCGCTAACGAAGTCTTCGCCCGGGTCAATGAGCATCGCCCCTATGACAGTTGGCGCCTGTTTCAACTCGTCTATCTGGTGACCCACTTGCCCGCACTTGCCGCCCGCGAACACCGGGACCGCGCGGACTTACGAGCCGAGCTGGACCACACCGATGTGCTGTGGTTCCCTGCGGGCGGCGGCAAGACCGAGGCGTACCTCGGTCTGATCCTCACCGCACTCTTCTACGACCGGCTGCGCGGCAAGCACGCTGGGGTGAGTGCCTGGCTTCGCTTCCCGTTGCGCATGCTCAGCGTCCAACAACTCGACCGGACCCTGCGTTTGCTGGCGGTCGCGGAGACCCTGCGCTGCGAGCAACGGATCGGAGCGGCGGACGACGACCCGTTCGCACTCGGATACCTCGCCGGCGGGGACAGCACGCCCAACGACCTCGCATACGAAAAGGCATGGTGGCGCGGATGGCAGGCCGAGGCCGAGGCCGCCCGTGCGGGTTCCTTCGCGGACGACCACAAGAGCGATCGGCTCGTGATCACCTGCCCGTTCTGCGACCGCGACGCCGTGAGCCTGGAACTCGACACCGAGCGCATGCGGCTCATGCACCGTTGCACAGCCTGCGCGAAGGCGCTCCCCCTGTACGTGGTCGACAGCGACATCTACCGCACCCTGCCCAGCGTCGTCGTCTCCACCGTCGACAAGCTCACTGGTCACAGCTGGTTCCCGGAGTTCACAGCGTTCCAGCACGGGCCGCGCTACGTGTGCGAGCGCCACGGCTACTTCTCCTTTCCCCGGCAGGGTGGCTGCCCTGCCGGCCCAGACCGGTGCACCGTGCCGCCCGGCGGCCATCCGGTCGCCCGGCCCCTTCATGACCCGGTTCCCGCACTGACCGTGCAGGACGAAATGCACCTGCTAAAGGAAGAGCTCGGAGCCTTCAACGCCCACTACGAAGGGCTGATCGCCGAGCTTCAATCGGGTGCCGGCACTGGCCTGCCCAGTAAGGTTCTTGGGGCATCGGCGACCATCGAGCAGTACCAGGATCAGCTGCGACAGCTCTACGGCCGCAAACCCCGCGCCTTCCCCTCTCCCGGCTGGCAACTGGGCAAGAGCTTCTATGTCACTACCACCCCTGACATCCGTCGCATCCACCTCGGCGTCCTGCCCCATCGCCGGCATAAGACGGACGTGGCCGCGATCGTCCAAGCAGAGCTGATCCGCGAAGTTGCCCGCCTTCAGGAAGACCCTGCGCCGCTGACCGCGCTGCTGGCGGCGCACGGATTGCCACTGTCGGAGGACGGGGTGCGTGCCCTTCTCTTCCCCTACGAGGTGTCGCTTGCCTACGTCAACAGCAAGCAGCACGGCGCCCAGCTCGATGAGGAACTTGGTCTCCTCTCCGACGACATGGCCGCCACCGGCTTCGATCGGGTTCAGCGGGTCGTACTGACCGGTGATGTCCCGGTGCCGGAGCTGGCGGCAAGCATCGCCCGAATTCAGCGCGAAGGCCCCAGCACTCCGCGCGGCGAGCGACTGCGTGCTCTGGTCGGGACCAGCGTTCTCAGCCATGGCGTGGACCTGGAACGTCTGAATCTCATGGTCCTTGCGGGCATGACCCCGACCGTGGCCGACTACATCCAGGTCACCGCGCGGGCCGGGCGCACGCACACCGGGCTGGTGGTGACTGTCCATGAGACGCGGGCGCGAAGGGAGCGCTCCCTTTTCGCCCACTTCCACAGCCATCATCGCTTCCTGGACCGCATGGTCACTCCGGTGCCCGTCAACAAGTACGCCTTCTTCGCAGCCCAGAAGACTTTGCCCGGTGTGGCCCTCGCCCTCCTCCACGACGCCGCACGACGCCCGGAATTCGGTGCCCCTGTCGAGGGGATTCGCCGATCCAAGGAGTTCCAGCGGTGGTGGAACACCCACCGCACAGCGATCGAAGACATGCTCGAGCGGCGCATCACTGCCAGCTATCGCGAACGGGTCACCGGCGTCAATGGCAAGGGGCTTGAGGACGACCTGGTCCGCCGGGTCACCCAACGTTGGCACGATGAGGAGCGGCCTTCACTCGGGCGTGGCGCCCAGGACGAGCTGACGGCATTTCTCTTCCTGGAACGCCCGCTCGCGAGCTTCCGAGACATCGACAAGGCATCGGCATTCCAGCCCATGAACGCCAGCCTGGACGCATTCAAGAGACTCGCATCAGCGGCGGGTGCAGAGGAGGAGCGGTCGTGAACCGAAGCCGTAGCCAGACCATGGTCGCTTTTCTGCCCGATGCGGTCTTCCGCCACGAGCAGCGGTTGCGCGCCCGCGTCGCGGCGGTGGAAGGCACCCGTGTCGTCCAGCTCAACGAGGAAGTCGTCTACGAGGAAATCGCCCGCTACGCGGAGCGCTGGGATGAACCGGCCCGTGCACGGCTGCCCCTGCCCCGCGGCCGAGCCACCCAGAATTTCACCCTGGTCAGCCCCGACCTGATCTACTTCGATGTGTTCCCGCTGGTTCTGGAATGTGCTCGACACAGTTGCCGGCGCGTGCACACCTTTCGCACACCCCGACAGCTCGCAGCAGCATCCACCTGCCGCCACTGCAACAGCAGGCTCCAGCAACTGCCCTATTACAGCGCCCATCAGTGCGGGCGTGTCGAGCGCATGTACGTACCGAAATGCGATCTGGAAGGCCATGGCTGGGACCACATCGTCTTCGAAGATACCGGCAGCTTCGTCACCGCGACCTGGCGGTGCGTAGGCGCCGGTTGTGGCGGCCGCAAGGTGCGTGGCACCGCGCAGTCGCCATGCAGCTGCGAGTGGAAGGACGCAGGAGGGGTGGCTCGGATGCGCGCCCACACTCTCAGTGACACCCGCGCCTACCGGATACATTCGCTCGACCTCGTCAACATCGACAACACCGAGTTCCGCCAGTACCAGAAGCATCCGGAGCGTGGCCGTATTGCGGCCGCCCACTACCTCGGCTTGATCAGCTCTCTCGCAGAGGGTCTCGGTGAGCTCACCCGGGCTACTGGTACCTCTGGGGGTGTCGCCCAGCGACTGACAGCGCTGGAATGGCAGGCCCGCGAGCAACAGCTGCGAGCGAGCGGCATGGACGAGGCATTTATTGCCCAGGTGCGCGAGGCGATCGCACCGGCCCAGGGGGGTCTTGCCGCGCTCAGCGACGCAACGGTCGACACCCACCGGTGGGAGCAGCTTGGTGCTTACCGGCCGTTCGTGGAGCGTGCCGCCGTCTTCGACCCCGCTCATGTACCTCGGATCACCCTGCGTGAGCAGCACGACAGCTGTATCGAACGCGGCGATCAGCAGACCGGTCAGACCACCGCCCTCGCGCTGCAGCAAGCAGAGTCTCTAGGCATCGAAGAGATCGCGGTGACCTGGGAGTTCCCTATCGCCAAGGTGGCGTTCGGGTTCACCCGAGAGAAGCACGACCCTAATGAAGCCAAGCTCACGGGCTTCCACCACCGCGAGTTCAATGGCGGCAAGTACCCCGTCTACGCGGCCTCGAGTGACACCGAAGCTCTGTTGGTCACCTTCTCTGCCCCTGCCGTACTGTCGTACCTGTGCGCCCGGGGACTGGTGCCGCACGGCTATGAGGACGTGAGTTCGGCCCGCCGCCGGGTCTTGGAGATCTTCACCGAGGAAGACGGTGCGGAAGCCGAAGCAGCGGCTGTGATCCGTACGGTCGTCCACACACTGGGGCACCTGCTGTTGCGCGCTCTGGACGACGGCCAGGTCGGCCTTGCCGAAAACACCCTGGCCGAGTGGCAGGTTCCCGAGGCACTCACGGTCGCCATCTACGCCAATAACGTCCGTGAGTTCACCCTCGGCTCCCTCTGGACCCTGTTGAGCAACCGGGTTCTGAGCTGGTTGGAATCCGCCACTGACACGGTCCTCAGCTGCGAGAACGACCCCCTGTGTCATCAGTCCTCACCGCGGTGCTGTGAGCGTTGCCTCTATCTGACGTTCGGCTGCCAACTCTTCAATGAAGACCTCGACCGGGCCGTGGCCGCTGACTTTCTGCGTCACGTCTCGCAACGCGGCGGTGCGGGTACCGGTCAGCCGTGATCCGTGAGATGCGCTCTCTGGTGCCGTTGGCTCAGTTGCTGGGCAGACTCGCCGGCGGGTACCGAACTGCTGCCGTCTGGGCCCGTGAACTGTCCCCGGGCGGCACCCTCACGCCTCTGCGCAAGCACGGCATCGCCGACGATCAGGCCGCATCCCTACGCCTGTTGGCCCGGCAGGCCGGGCTGCTCGAGGAGGGGGAAGGTGACTCGTTTCCGCCCCTGGGTGGGTCCCCGCTTGCCCCCACCCGGCTGTCCGCCGCCCGCCTGGCCGAGCTTCAGGTATTGCTCGATGCTCTGAGTGACCTGGATCCGGACCCTATGCCTGCGGTTCCGGATCGGCCGCTCGTCTTCACAGCCCCGGCCCGGGCCGCCCATCTGGTGGGGCCTGGCAGTCGTTTGGACCTCCTGGTGCAGGATGTGATTGCTCGCGCCGCTCACGAACTGCACATCGGTGGCCCCTTCTGGAACCAGGAGGGTTGCGACCTACTTCGAGAGGTACTCCAGCCCGCCCTGTCCGTGCGCAGGGTCGCGGCTCGCTTCTACGCTCACGACGGCGGCCGCTTCAACGGTCCGCTCAAGGAGCTCGTACGCGACTGCGACCGCTGGGGTGACACCGCCCTGTACTGGTGGACCGGTGGTGACGACAGCATGATGCACGCCAAGTTCGCCGTCGCCGACAGTCACACCGGCTACTTCGGCAGTGCCAATCTCACCTCCCCGGGGCTGCTCGACCATTTCGAGATCGGCGTAGAGCTGGGCCCCGCGCAGGCGGCCTCGCTGGTGGAGCTGTGCGTACGGCTACGGACGGAAGGCCTGTTCGCTGCGGCAGATGACGGCCCTGGCATACCGCAAGGGCCGTTGGTGCGACTGGACTTCGAGGATGGGCGGCAGCTGTACGGTCAACTTTTGTGCTGGATCGAGGGAATCGGCGGACGGCGTGAAGCCGAGGTCGCTCACGAGGTACCCCGCGCAGAGGGCGGTGGACACCGCAGGCGCGTTCTCGCCGACGAGCGATGCGTGGTCCGGCTACCTGGCCAGGTGTATGACAACGTGCCGGTCCGCAGCCGCCGACAGCGCTGAGAGCAGCCAGATGTAGCCACACCCCAGAAGCTCCCGGCAGGAACCATGGTCCTGCCCACCGCGAAGTGTCCGCCGCCTCATTGTCGTCTCCGACGATCACCGGGCCAGCCGCCCCAGGAGCGACGAGGCGGCGGCGATGCCGAGTGTGGCGGCGGCCACCAGGACGGTGTAGTCGAGGGCCAGGTGGGCGTGGGTGCCCAGGAGGAGGCCGCGGAGGGCGTCGACCTGGTAGCTCAGGGGGTTGATCATGCTTACCGTCTGGAGCCAGCCGGGCATGATCGCCACCGGGTAGAGGGCGTTGGAGGCGAAGAAGAGCGGCATGGTGATGGCCTGGCCGATGCCCATCAGCCGGTCCCGGGTGAGCACGATCCCGGCGATCG
>Ga0207426_1001038_pt1 | contig 26466 bp, 23 predicted proteins | sample AraplaMF_Cvi_mMS_FD_184265 | JGI IMG/M metagenome (GOLD analysis project Ga0207426, IMG submission 184265) | Arabidopsis root microbial communities from the University of North Carolina, USA - plate scrape MF_Cvi_mMS (SPAdes) (version 2) | ecosystem: Host-associated > Plants > Roots > Endosphere... | reverse complement strand
ATGTTGAGGACGATCGGAAACGGGCTGCGGCGCTGCAGGTTGGCGTAGTAATGCGCGGCGTCGGACGCGAGCACCACCGGTCCGCGCGCGGTCTCGACCTTGACTACCTGCAGGCCGTCGGAATGACCGCCGACACGGTGCACGGTGACGCCCGGCGCAATCTCGCCGTCGCCGGAATAGAAAGTGACGCGCTCGCCATAGACATGGCGCACCATCTGGGTGACGTGCTCGACCGAGAACGGGTGTCGCAGCAGTCCGTTGCACATGCAGCGGCCGGTCGCGTAGGCCATCTCGCGCTCCTGCAGATGGAAGCGCGCATTCGGGAAGCGGTCGAGATTGCCGGCATGGTCGTAGTGCAGATGCGTCACGATAATGTCGCGAATGCTCGACGCCGGGACGCCAAAGCGCTCCAGCGCATCGACCGGATTCATCGTCAGCTTGCGTGCCCGCGCACTCGCCTCCTCGGCATTGAAGCCGGTGTCGACCAGGATGTCGCGGCCGCCGCCACGGATCAGCCAGACGAAGTAATCGAGGTCCGCCGCCGCGCTGTCATGCGGGTCGGGCTGCAGGAAATTCATGTTGGGGGTGCGCGGCGTCATCGTCGCATAGCGCAGGGCGTAAATTTCGTAGGCGTTTCCCATGGTCTTGCTTTTCTGAGTTGGATCTTGCGGGACGATCGCGCGCACCAAGCCATCGTCCGCCGCAAAGGTCAAACGCCGCGCATTGCGACGGGTGCAGGCCAGCAATGTGAGACCAATCACACTGGCGCCACCGCGATTGCCCTAAAACAAGACCTCTCGAATACACCGCCCCGCAATGACCCGTCGGATCCTGTCGAGTGCAACCGTGACCGTCGTTCTATTCCCCTCCCATCGTGCCCCTGCATCGCGGTCAATTGTCGCGATAATGTCGAAACTCCAAGCGGTTGACGCACCCCTTCCGCGGTTTGATAATGCACTTTGCGTAAGTTAAGGTCGCCGCGGCGCAAGCTGGTAACGGCGCCTTTTTGGCTGGACCGCGCTGATTATGAAAATTCGCTTCCTTTTTCTTCTGCCCCTGCTCGTTTCACTCGTCCCGGCCGCGCCGTCCCTGGCCGCCGGCGACCGCTTTGCGCTGGTCATCGGCAACGCCAAATATCCGGACGCGGATGCCCCGCTGAAGGAACCGCTCAACGATGCGCGCGACATTGCCGACGAGCTCAAGCGTGACGGCTTTGCCGTCGACATCGGCGAGAACCTGACCGGCGACGGCATGCGCCGCGCCTTCGACAAGCTCTACGGCAAGATCAAGCCGGGCTCGGTGGCGCTGGTGTTCTTCAGCGGCTTCGGGATCCAGTCGGCGCGCCAGAGCTACATGTTGCCGATCGACGCGCAGATCTGGACCGAATCCGACGTGCGCCGCGACGGTTTCAGCCTGGAGATGGTGCTGGGTGAGCTCAACACCCGCGGCGCGGGCGTCAAGATCGCGCTGATCGACGCCAGCAGGCGCAATCCGTTCGAGCGCCGGTTCCGCAGCTTCTCGGCCGGCCTGACCCCGGTGATTGCACCGAACGGCACGCTGGTGATGTATTCGGCGGCGCTGGCCTCGGTCGTCTCGGACGCCGGCGGCGACCACAGCCTGTTCGTCCAGGAACTCCTGAAGGAAATCCGCGTCCCCGACCTGATGGCCGAGGAAACGCTGAACCGCACCAAGATGGGCGTCACCCGCGCTTCGCGCGGCGAGCAGGTGCCGTGGATCTCGTCTTCGCTGGCCGAGGACTTTTCGTTCATTCCGGGCGCCGCCGGGTCGCGACCGTCAGTCTCGCCGCAGCCGGCGGTCGTCGCCAACAATCCGCCGCCGGCTCCGCCCGCGCCACCTCCGCCGCCGAGACCGGCCGAGACGGTTACCGCACCCGCACCTCCGCCCGTGCCGGCGCCGAAGCCGCAGGTCGAGGCCGCCCTCCCCCCGACTCCGCCGCCGGTGAAGCCGGCCGAGACCACCCCCGCACCGAGCCTGGACAACGGGCCGAGCGCGTCTGCGCTTGCGGAGGATCCGACCATCAAGAGCCTGACGGCCAAGATCGCCTCCAATCCGGATGACGTGAACGCGCTGTACCGGCGCGGCCAGGTCTATGCCAGCAAGGGCGCCTACAACCTCGCCATCAAGGATTTCGACGATACCCTCCGGATCAACTCCAAGGACGTCGAGGCCCTGAACAACCGCTGCTGGACCCGTACCGTGATCGGCGACCTCCAGGGTGCGCTCAAGGATTGCAACGAGGCGCTGCGGCTGCGTCCGAACTTCGTCGATGCGCTGGACAGCCGCGGGCTGGTCAACCTGAAATCGGGTGCGGTGAAGAACGCGATCGCCGATTTCGACGCCGCGCTGAAGATCAATCCGCGCCTGACCTCCTCGCTGTTTGGCCGCGGCATCGCCAAGCAGCGCAACGGCTCGGCCCAGGAAGGCGCGCTCGATATCGCCAATGCCAAGGCGATGGACCCGAACATCGTCCAGGAATTCGCAAGCTACGGAGTACGCTAGTATTTTTTTGAGTTGAGGCCCCCCAGGCCTCGAACCCGGAGCGGCCCAACGAAGACTAAAGAACGGATGCCGCAGGCGGCCTGATCCGGGGGGCCTCTCGCAGGAATTTTGAAACAACGCAGGTTTGCTGCGCAGGAGGGACTGGCAATGAGAATGGCTGCAAAAGGACTTACCGCAATCCTGTCCGTCATCACCGTCGGCGCTGCCCTGACGCTGCCGGCCTCGCTCGCCTTCGCCGGCGACGACGGCAACAGCAAGAACGTCACCGAGGACGATATCGTCCGTGCGCTGGCGCCGCCGCCGAAGAAGCCGCTGACCCGCGGCCTCTCGATCGCCGCCCCGCAGGCGGATCCTGCGCCGAACGCGGCCGAGACCAAGCTGATCCAGTCAGTGCGCGGCCGCTCGACCCGCTCGCTGTCGTCAACCGAGCGCGAGGAGATCGCATCGGTCGCCAAGGACAAGCCGAACATCGATCTCGAAATCACCTTCGACTACAACTCGGCCAATATCAGCGCCAAGTCGCTGGCGTCCGTGCAGGCGCTCGGCCGCGCGCTGACCAGCCCCGATCTGAAGGGCTCGACCTTCGTGGTGGCCGGCCACACCGACGCCGCCGGCGGCGAAGGCTACAACCAGGATCTGTCGGAGCGCCGCGCGGATTCGATCAAGCGCTACCTCATCGACAAGTACAGCATTTCGGCGACCGATCTCGTCACCGTCGGCTACGGCAAGAGCAAGCTGAAGGATCCGAGCCAGCCGATGGCGGAGGTCAATCGCCGCGTGCAGGTCGTCAACATGGAAAACAAGACCACCGCATCGAAGTAAAGCACGACGCAATTCCTTCGCAGTGACACGTCGTGATGTGGTGTAAAGTCTTGCTATCGACGCGCGTCCCGCAGCCTTGCGGGACGCCGCTTCATTTCAGGGAAACGCTCTCAGCAGGCCGCGTGCGGATGGCCGTGAGCCAGGCCAGGATGATCCGGCGATGAGCCTCACCCAATATCTCAAACCTGCAGGAACCGTGGTGTTCGTCGTCGCGCTCGGCGTCGGCTATTACCTGTTCGAGCATCGCAAGCGCCCTGAGGCGAAAGAGACGCCGACCGAGGCGCTCGTCATCGTCACGAAATCGACCAATGCCTGTTTCTCGGACCTCGTGCGCGTGACCGGCTTCTTCGTGCCGCGCCGCGAGGCCGTGGTCATCGCCGATCAGGAAGGCTCCAAGGTCACAGACCTCTTCGTCACCGAAGGGGTCATGGTTACCGACAACCAGGAACTGGCCCGCCTGACCGCGCCACCGCAGATTCCGGGCCAGCCGCAGCGCCCCGGTCCGCAAGGCCCGATCTCGCTCAAGGCGCCCGCGCCGGGTCTCATCACGGAAGTCCGCACCATCGTCGGCGCACCCGCCTCGCCGCAAGCCGGCCCGATGTTCCGCATCGCCGTCAACAACGAGATCGAGCTCGATGCCCAGGTCCCGGCGGTGCACATGCCGAAGCTGAGCGCAGGCGCCACCGTGCGCATCAGCCGCGACGATGCCCCCGATCTGATCGGCCGGGTCCGCCTCGTTGCACCCGAGATCGACCGTGCAACGCAGCTTGGCCGCGTCCGCATCAGCGTCACCAACAATCCGTCACTCAAGGTCGGCGTGTTCGCCCGTGCTTCGATCGACGCCAAGCGCAGCTGCGGTGTCTCGATTCCCAAGACCGCGATCGACCATCTCACCATCCAGGTCGTGAAGGGCAACGTGATCGAGACACGCAAGGTGCGGGTCGGACTTTCCTCCGACAACGCGACGGAAATCCTTGAGGGCCTCGAGGTCGGCGAAATCGTCGTCGCCGATGCCGGCTCTTCGCTCCATGACGGCGACCAGATCAAGACCATGTTCGCCGATGAACTCGATCGCACGCGGGTACGCTGATGGCTCTCAATATCTCGGCTTGGTCGATCCGGAATCCGCTGCCGTCGGTCGTCTTCTCGATCATCCTCCTGGTGCTCGGCTGGGTGTCCTTCACCAAGCTCGCGGTGACCCGGCTGCCGTCGGCCGACATTCCCGTGATCTCGGTGGTGGTGTCACAGTTCGGTGCAGCACCTGCCGAGCTCGAATCCCAGGTCACCAAGACGGTTGAAGACGCCGTCTCCGGCGTCGAAGGTGTCAGGCACATCACCTCGCAGATCACCGACGGCGTGTCGGTGACCACCATCCAGTTCGCACTGGAAACCAACACCGACCGCGCGCTCAACGACGTCAAGGACGCCGTGACGCGTGTGCGGTCGAACCTGCCCCAGAACGTCACCGAGCCGCTGATCCAGCGCGTCGACGTCATCGGCCTGCCGATCGTCACCTATGCCGCGATCTCGCCCGGCAAGACGCCCGAGCAGCTCTCCTATTTCGTCGACGACGTGGTCAAGCGCGCGCTGCAGGGCGTGCGCGGGGTCGCACAGGTCGAGCGCATCGGCGGTGTCGAGCGCGAGATCCTGGTGTCGCTCGACCCCGACCGGATGCAGGCGATGGGCCTGACCGCGGTCAATGTCAGCCAGAGCCTGCGCGGCACCAATGTCGACGTCGCCGGCGGCCGCGCCGAAATCGGCAAGAACGACCAGGCGATCCGCACGCTGGCCGGCGCCAAGACACTGAGCGACCTCGCCGGCACCATGATCCCGCTGTTCGGCGGCGGCGAGGTCCGGCTCGACGATCTCGGCACCGTCACCGACACCATCGCCGACCGGCGCACCTTCGCCCGCTTCAACGGAGAGCCGATCGTCGCACTCGGCATCAAGCGCTCCAAGGGCGCCAGCGACGTGAAGGTGGCCGAGGCCGTCGAGAAGCGTATCGAGACGCTGAAGGCCGCCTATCCCGACGTCGACCTCAAGCTGATCGACACTTCGGTCGAATACACCAAGGGCAATTACCACGCGGCGATCTCGACTTTGTTCGAGGGCGCCATCCTCGCCGTCGTCATCGTGCTGCTGTTCCTGCGCGACCTGCGCGCCACGATCATCGCCGCGATCTCGCTGCCGCTGTCGATCTTCCCGGCGTTCTGGGCGATGGACATCCTCGGCTTCTCGCTGAACCTCGTCAGCTTCCTCGCCATCACGCTGTCGACCGGCATCCTGGTCGACGACGCCATCGTCGAGATCGAGAATATCGTCCGGCACATGAACATGGGCAAATCGCCCTATCGTGCCGCGCTCGAGGCCGCCGACGAAATCGGCCTCGCGGTGATCGCGATCTCGCTGACCATCATCGCGATCTTCGCGCCCGCAAGCTTCATGTCGGGCATCGCCGGGCAGTTCTTCAAGCAATTCGGCATCACCGTCTCGGTGCAGGTGTTTTTCTCGCTGCTCGCCGCGCGCTTCGTCACGCCTGTGCTGGCAGCCTACTTCCTCAAACATGGCAATCACGAAGAGCCGCCCCCCGGCCGTATCCTGCGGACCTATCACGGCATCGTCGCATGGTCGGTGAGACACTATTTCATTACGGTGCTGATCGGCTTCGGCGTGTTCGCAGCGTCGATCTGGAGCATCACGCTGCTGCCGCAGGGCTTCCTGCCCGCGCAGGACAGCGCGCGCTCGCTGCTGGCGCTCGAACTGCCGCCGGGCACCCAGCTCGCCTACACAGAAAAGGTCACCGAGGACATCGTCGCGCGGCTGCGCAAGCGGCCCGAGGTGAAGAGCATCTTCGTCGACGGCGGGCGCGTCCCGCCGGGGACGCAGGAAGTCCGGCGCGCCTCGCTGATCATCAACTACACGCCCAAGGACAGCCGCGACATCACCCAGCGTGAGCTCGAATTCTCGATCAGCCAGGAGCTCGAGAACGTCCCCGACATCCGTTTCTGGTTCCTCGACGAGAACGGCCTGCGCGCCATCTCGCTGGTGGTGACCGGCGTCGACGCCAACATCGTCAACAACTTCGCCAGCGAACTGGCGACGCAGATGAAGCGCATCCCGACCATCTCCAACGTGATCTCTGAAACCACGCTGGAGCGGCCCGAGTTGCGCATCGAGCCGCGCGCCGACCTCGCCGCACGCCTTGGCGTCTCCACCGAAAGCCTGTCGCAGACCATCCGCGTCGCCACCATCGGCGACGTCGGGCCTGCACTTGCCAAGTTCGACGTCGGCGACCGCCTCGTGCCGATCCGCGTCCAGCTCGAAGACGCCGCACGCGGCAATCTGAAGACGCTCGAACAGCTGCGCGTGCCGCTCGGCGAGCACGGCGAGAAGGGCGGCGTGCCGCTCTCGGTCATCGCCGACGTCAAGCTTGACCAGGGTCCGACCAGCATCAACCGCTACGATCGTGAGCGGCAGGCAACCGTGGCTGCCGACCTCGTCGGTTCGGCCGCGCTCGGCGATGCCACCAAGAAGATCTACGATCTGCCTGTCATGAAGAGCCGGCCGAAGGGCGTGAAGGTCTCGCCCTCCGGCGACGCCGAAAGCCTCAACGAGCTCTCCGACGGCTTCGCCACCGCGATCACGGCGGGCCTGATGATGGTCTACGCGGTGCTGGTGTTGCTGTTCGGCACCTTCCTGCAGCCGATCACCATCCTGTTCTCGCTGCCGCTCTCGATCGGCGGCGCGATCGCGGCCCTGCTTGTCACCGGCAAGCAGCTGACGACGCCGGTGTGGATCGGCATCCTGATGCTGATGGGCATCGTCACCAAGAACGCGATCATGCTGGTGGAATTCGCCATCGAATCCATCCACGCCGGCAAACCGCGCGACGAGGCCATGATCGACGCCGGCATGAAGCGCGCCCGGCCGATCGTGATGACCACGATCGCGATGGCCGCAGGCATGATGCCGAGCGCGCTCGCGGTCGGCGCCGGCGGCGAATTCCGCTCGCCGATGGCGCTCGCGGTGATCGGCGGCCTGATCTTCTCGACCATTTTGTCGCTGGTGTTCGTGCCGGCGATGTTCATGGTGATGGACGATCTCGGCGCTCTGATCTGGCGCTTCGCCAAGCGGCTGATCGTACACAGCGAAGATGCGGACACCACCGGTCACCACGGCGCCGTGCCGGATCCGAAGAACGCGCACCCTGCGGCGGAGTAACCGTAGTTCGCAGGACGCTTGCAGAAGCAGCGCCGGAAGCGCGGCGCTGCTCTGAGGGTTTCTTTGATCCCTACTCGTTCCGCGCGATCGCGGTCAGCTTGGTCATGTTCCTGAGCAGGATGCGGCCGCGCTGGAGGTCGAGGATCGCTTCCTTGCGCCAGGCCTGAAGCTGGCGGTTGACGCTCTCGCGGGCGGCGCCGACGAAGACGCCGAGCTGCTCCTGCGAGATGTGCACCTCGGAGCCGAAATCGGCGGCGAGCGCGCAGAGCCGCCGCGCCAGGCGCACCGGCAGCGGCTGTAGCATGGATTCCTCCATGCGCTCACTCTGCCAGCGGATACGCTGACACAGCAGCGCGATGATCTTGATGGCGACCTTTGGCTCGCGCTCGAGGAAGGCGAGAAAATCTTCGCGCCGCAGCACGAACAATTCGCTGGCTTCACCTGCGGTCGCATCCGCGGTGCGATCCTGGCCATCAAGCACAGCGACCTCGCCGAACAGATCGCCCGGCCCCATGAAATTCAGCGTCAGCCGGCTGCCGTCGGAGGCGCCGGTCTCAATGCGGACCTGGCCGCGGCGCACGCCGAACAGCGCGTCGCCGGCGTCGCCCTTCTGGAACAGCACCTCGCCGTTCGCCAGATGCTGGGTGTGGCAGAGATTGGACAGCCGCTGGAGCTCGTCCGTGCCGAGATCGGCAAACATCGCGTTCATCTTCAGGATGACTGCAAATTCGGCCTGCTTGCTCATTTCAAATCCTTGTAAATTTCCTTGGCAAATCGCTTGGAACCATCAACATCACAATCGCGTAAAATCGCGCCGGGGAAGTGTGTCATAAGTCACATAACTTTGCAGCACCCCCCGACTATTTTTACGTGCTTGGAGCCGCTTCCCGTCCGGGGATAAAGTCAGGCGCAAAGGACGGGCCGTCTGCGGAATGCGACGCTGATTATCCGTCGTTGGAAAGTCGAGATGAGAGCACTGAAATTCGCCGGCGCGGCGTTGGCCGCCGTCATCGTCGTGATCGCGCTTCTGCTGGTGGTCGGAATTCCATCCGGCTTCCTGACCTCGACGATTGCGTCGCAGGTCGAGAGCGCGACCGGCTATCGTCTGTCGATCGACGGAACCACGAAGATCAGCGTGTGGCCGACACTGAACGTCACGATGAACGACATCACGCTGCAGGACCCCAAGGACCGCAGCGGCATCACGCGCCTCACGGTCGACAGCGTGCAGGCCGACATGTCGCTCTCGAGCGTCTGGTCGGGCCGTCCGAAGATCAGCGAGCTCGTCGTCACCCATCCCGTGCTCTACCAGCCGCTGCTGCGCGAGCGTCTGCCGACCGCAGGCGCGCCGTCGAAGCCGCCGCTCGCGCTCGACGCCGATGGTGCGACCATCGAACGCGTCAAGGTCATCGACGGCGAGGTCGCATTCGCACGCTTGCGCGATCGTATCGAAGGCCGCATCAGCGCCATCAACGCCGATGCCGTCGTCGGCAGCGATCGCAAGGTCAACATGACAGGCACCGCGCGCGTCGGCGATCATCCGACCAAGTTCGACATCAAGGCGACGATGCCGGCGCCGCCGATCGACCGTCCGACCATTCCGGTGGATTTCGCCATCGACATGCCCGACGTGCTGAAGTCCCAGCTCAACGGCCGTGCCGAGATGCGGCTCAACGGCGACGTCGTGATGATCAACAGCGTCAGCGGCAGGCTCGGTGACGGCGCCTTCAACGGCTGGGCTTCGGTCGACATCGCCAGCAAGCCGCTGGTCAAGGTCGACCTCGACTTCCAGCGCCTGGCCATACCGCTGGCGAAAACGCCGGCCGGCGTACCGGGACAGCCCTGGAGCAACGCGCCGATCGACGTCTCCGGGCTCAACTATGTCGACGCACAGATCAGGATCTCCGCGAACGAGGCCGTGATCGGCGATGCGCGTCTTGCGCCGCTGGCGCTCGATGCGAAGCTCGCCGGCGGCGTGCTGAAGGCCGGCACCGCCAATCTCGGCGCCTATGGCGGTCAGGTCTCGGGCGAGGTCATTCTCGATGCGACCACCGGTGCGCCGAGTTTCGCGATGCATTCCGATCTCGTCGGCGTGCGCGCGCTGCCGTTGCTGCAAGGCCTCGCCGAATTCGACCGCATCGACGGCAAGCTGCAGGCCAAGCTCGCGCTGCGCAGCGCCGGCGCCAGCCAGCGCGCCCTGATGGCCAACATGCAGGGCACGGCGTTCGTCAATTTCCAGGACGGTGCCATTCGCGGCATCAACGTCGCGCAGATGATCCGCTCGCTGACGTCGGGCACGCTGACCGGTTGGCAGGACAACCAGAGCTCCAGCCAGGAGCAGAGCACCGACCTGTCGCAGCTCTCGGCGTCCTTCCGCATCGACAAGGGTCAGGCGGTCACGACCGATCTCAACCTGATCGGACCGCTGGTGCGCGTCACCGGCGCCGGCACCATCGCGCTCGACACCAAGATGATGGGCTTTCGCGTCGAGCCGAAGCTGGTGATGACAACCGAAGGCCAGGGCCGCACCAACGAGCCGGTCGGCTTCGGCATTCCCGTGATGATCCAGGGCACCTGGTCGCAGCCGAAGATCTATCCCGATATGGCCGGCATGCTGGACAACCCCGACGCCGCCTACGCCAAGCTGCGCGAAATGGGCAAAGGCCTGTTCGGCCCCGATGGTGCCGGGCTCAGCAATATTCTGGGCAGCCTCGGTAACCTTGGCCTTGGCGGTACTGCTCCGCCGGCTGGCGGCAGCACGCCCGGCGCCACCAACCCGCAGAGCCAGCAGCCGGGGCAGAACAACCTGCTCGGCGGCCCCCTGGGCGAGGCGCTCGGCAATCTGATCCAGCAAGGTCTGTCTGGCAGCACTGGAACGGGCGCGGCCGCCGGGACAGGCACCGGCCGCAGCCGCAGCCTGCCGGCAACGCCGACCAATCCCAGCACCACGCAGCAGCAGGGCGCCCCCGCTCCCCCGGCCCAAGCTCAGGCCCAGGACGACACGCCGGTGGCGCAGCAGGACAGTCAGCCGATGAACGACGTGCTGCGGCAGCTCTTTAATCGATGATTGGCGGACCAACGGACTGGACTCCACGCCAATCCCTTAGCGCGACCTCGCCGCTGGCCGCTTCATCCGAACGGATGAGGCTGTCTAGGCTTCCTGCGACAATTGACCACCCTGCCGTCCCGCCATGCGTCCACAACGGGTAACCACGCCGGCCGGTGCACCGGCCTCCCGGCCCGAATTATGCTAAAAGGACGGCCGGGCCGGAATGGCCCGTAGCGCCGGCGTCGATGGCGGCGCGTGAGGATCTGGATGGCCGGAGCGAAAGACAAGACACGGTTTCTGCGCGAGGGCCTGTTCGCCAAGTATGTCGTCTCCCTCGTCGGCCTCGTCGTGTTCGTGCTTGCCGTCAACGGCGCCATGGAGACCTGGATCTCCTACCGCGCCACCAAGACGCAACTGACCGACGGGCTCGAGGACAAGGCGCAGGCCACCGCCCGTCGGATGGAACAGTCGATCTCCGAACTCGAGCGCCAGATCAGCTGGGTGACGCGCGCCAGCCAGGACACGCTGGAGAAGCGCCGCGCCGACTACGCCCAGCTGCTGCACCAGGTCTCGGTCGTCAACCAGCTGTTTCAGCTCAACGGCGACGGCCGCGAGGTGCTGCGCGTCTCGCGCCAGTCGACCACGACCGGCGGCAATGCCGACCTCTCGCGCGACATGCGCTTCACCGACACCGTCGCCCGCGGCGTCAGCTACGCGCCGGCCTGGTTCTCCGACCGCGTCCCGTACATGTCGATCTCGGTGGCGCATTCCGGTTTCAATGCCGGCGTCACCGTGGCCGAGATCGATCTCGGCTTCCTCTCCGACTTCCTTTCGGACGCCCAGGTCGGCAAGGCCGCCTTCGCCTACGTGGTCGATCCGCGCGGCCGCGTGCTGGCGACATCGTCGAAGGGACCCGATGTCGGCAAGGACCTGTCGAAGCTGCCGCAGGTCGCGGCCGCAATTGCACCCGGCCGCGAGCCGGATACGTCGGGCACCGACTTCAACGGCCATTCCGTGATGAGTGCCGCGAGCACCGTGCCGAAGCTCGGCTGGAGCGTGTTGTTCGAGCAGCCGACCACGCAGGCCCTGATGCCGATCCGCGACCAGTTGGTGCGCATCGCGCTGCTGATCGGCATGGGCCTGATGGTCGCGATACTCGCCGGCACGCTGCTGGCGCGCCGCATGATCATCCCGATCACCGCGCTGCGCGACGGCGCGCACAAACTCGGCGAAGGCGACTTCAATCACCGCATCGACGTCCACACCTCCGACGAACTGGAAGATCTCGCCGGCCAGTTCAACCGCATGGCCGGGCAGATCCAGGAAACCTACTCGAATCTCGAGACCAAGGTCGACGAGCGCACCCGCGATCTCGCGCAATCGATCAACGAGCTCAAGGTGCTGGAAGAGGTCGGCCGCGCGGTTGCCTCCTCGCTCGATCTCAACGCTGTGCTGCCGACGATTGCGGCGCGCGCCATCGAGATCACCCATGCCGATGCCGTGCTGATCTACGGCTACGACGCCGACAAGCGCTGCTTCAATCTCGTCGAATCCAACGGCATCGACAAATCGGTCGAGGGCGCGCATGTCACGATCGGCGAGGGCGAGAGCATTCTGAGCGACGCCGCCGAGAGCGGCGAGCCGATTGCGATCGCCGCTCTCGATCAGGCCGCCGAGCAGCCGCTGCGCGACGCAGCGCTCGCCGCCGGCTTCGCGTCGGTGCTGGTGGTGCCGCTGGTCGACCAGCAGGGCACGCTCGGCTCGCTGGTGGTGCTGCGCCGCGCCAGCGGCGAGTTCGCCGCCAGCATCATTGGACTGATGCGCACCTTCGCCAACCAGGCGGTGCTGGCGATGCGCAATGCGCGACTGTTCACCGAGGTCGACCACAAGGGCCGCGAGCTCGCCTCGGCGCACGAGACCGTGCGCGCCCAGGCCGACAAGCTCAAGCAGCAGACCGAGCAGCTCAAGGACTGGAACAAGTCGCTGGAGGAGCGCGTCGCGACCCAGCTCGGCGAGATCGAGCGCATCCGCAAGCTCGAACGGTTCCTCGCGCCGCAGGTGGCGCAGTTGATCGCCTCCTCCGACAGCCCCGAGGGACTGCTCACCAGCCAGCGCCGCGAGGTGACCGTGGTGTTCTGCGATCTGCGCGGCTTCACCGCGTTCACGGAGGCGACCGAGCCGGAAGAGGCGATGAACGTGCTGCGCGAATATCACGCCGCGCTCGGCAAGCTGATCTTCAAGTACGAAGGCACGCTCGACAAATATGCCGGCGACGGCGTGATGATCCTGTTCAACGCGCCGATCCAGTTCGAGGACCACACCCAGCGCGCCGTGAAGATGGCGGTCGAGATGCGCGACACCATCGGCCCGCTGACCGAGCGCTGGCGCAACCGCGGACATAGCCTCGGCTTCGGCATCGGCATCGCGGTCGGCTATGCCACGCTCGGCCAGGTCGGCTTCGAGCAGCGGCTGGAATATGCCGCGATCGGCAGCGTCACCAACCTCGCCTCCCGCCTCTGCAGCGAGGCGCAAGCGAACCAGATCGTGGTCAGCCGCCGCGTCTACGGCATCGTCGAGCAATGGGTGGAGGCGCGCGCGCTCGACGATCTCCAGCTCAAGGGTTTCAATCACCCGGTGCTGGCGATGGAGATCCTGGGCTGGCGCGAGGAATTCGAGAACGTGGTGGATGCCTCGGTCGCGCGGCGGCGGATGTAGGCAGTCCAACAAAATCTCGAAAACAACCCCATGCACAGTAGACGGGGCGTGCAAGATCAATAGCTTGCAAGGGCGACAACACACAAGGCGACGGGACGCCTTGACACGTCGGGCAAAACACCTGCCTGGCCACCACGAACCACATCTCTCCTCGCTGCGACTAACCCTCGCCTCAACGTCGAGGCTGGAATTTCGGATGGGAGACGAGTTGTGGCGATTGCCTTGCCTTCGCGCGCATATGATTTGCAGATGCTGGACCGTCCCGCCGACCGCGCGCGCGATCACGGCTGGGTCTATGGCCTGCCGCCGGGCATCAGCAGCGAGCAATGGCCGTTCGATCCTGTCACCGGCTATCCGCTGATGCACGGCTTTACCTTGAAGCTGCCGGAGGATTATCGCGTGCACGGCGAGGATATCGTCGCAGTGTCGTTCTTCGCGACCGCACCAGATCACAATGACGGCGGCGCGCCCGACGATCCCGAAGTCCGCGAAGCCGTGATGGCGCGCCCCGCGCATCCGCGCCTGTCGCGCATGACCGACATCCTCGACTACGAATATGCCGCGATCCTGCTCACCGCCGCAGAGTACGAAGGCGCATTCGCGATGCCGCCCGCACCGTTTGCGCTCGCAACCGCCGACCGCCCGCGCTGGCTCGACGTCGGCGCGGCCTGCGCCTTCTTCGAGGCCGCCGCACCCTATGCGAGGAAGATGTTCGCCGCTCCACCGCGCGCCGATCTCATTGAGACCCGCGCCATCGCCCTGACGCCGCGCGCTGATGATCCCAATGCCGGCAAGGGTCCGCGGGACGCCCACACAGGCGCAAACTCGCCGACCGGCTATCAGCCCTATTATTACTATGTCGGCGGCGTGCCGAGCCGTGACAATTTCCGTCTGCACGACTGGGGCAAGGACCATGCCCATAATCATCTCGGCGGCACCATGCGGCCGTGCCAGGCGGTGCCGGAGATGAGCCCGTTCTACATCGAGTTCGAGGAATATTTCGGCGGCTACAATTTTGGCGGCGGCAACGCGCAGCTCGACTTCAGGGACATGAAGTTCGACTGGGCATGCGGGTGATCAAGCCCCGCGCTTCGGCCCGATCGCCTCGAAGCCGGCCTTCTGCTCGTCGCTCAGATCCGCTTCGAAATCGTCGAGTGCGTCGCCGACGCCCTTCACGGCCTGCAGCATCGTCTGCAGCCGTGCCTTCACGGCGGCGAGGCGGGCCTGCGGTGTTGCAGCAGGCTTCGTCGGGCAGGCACTGAGCGTTTCCATGGTGCGCAGCGTGGTGTCCTGGAGCACGTCGAGCCTGCTACGGTTGGTGTCGTCGAGCTTGAGCGTGGAAGCGATGTCGGCGGCGGGCCATTGCTGCTGCACGAGCTGCTCGTACTGGCGTTGGGCCTGGACGTCGGTGAGGGGATCGTAATCGGCTGCGCAGGCGGCCGACGCCTGCGCTTGCGCGTTTGGGTTCTTGCGCTGGCCCGCCGCGAGTGCGGCGTGGCGCTCTTTCGCCAGTTCATCGAGCTTTGCCTTCTGGCCGTCGTCGAGAAGATCGACGAATTTTGCCAGCGGTGCCGCCACCGTGTCGGTCGCCTTGATCATGGCTTCGAGCCGGGCCTGCATCAGGCCAAGACGCTCCGCTGCGGATGCGGGCGATTGCGCCGGACAGGCGGCGCGAATGCCGTCGCGGGCCTCGGCCCAGGCGGCACCGAGCTCGTCGAGCGCGGTGCGCTGCAATTCGTTGGGCTGCACGGCAGCAGCGATGCGATCCACCGGGAAGCCGGCGGGATCACTGGCATCGCAGATGTTCTGTGCCGTCGGGACCTTGCGCGCGCGCCTGGCTTGCGGCGCGGTGTAGGCGGCAAGCTCGGTCGCGGCATAGGGCGCGAAGATCGCGGCGTAGATGTCACCATAGCCGTAGAGCGAGATGCTGGTCGCATCGCCGAAGATGACGGCATTGGTGAGATCGTCCTGCGCGAACGGCCAGAACACCGGACCCGCCCAGCCATAGCTGCCGTCGGGATGACGCCACCAGCCCTGCGGGCGGCGGCCGCCGCGCCAACCGGACAATGCGGCCTGCGCCGAGAGCGCCGCGCGCAGGATGTAAGGATTGGAAGGTTGGCCACGCTCGGCGCCGCGCGGATCCTGCGAGCGCAGCGCGGCCGCGCGATAGCGGCTGCTCCGCACCGCCATGCGAGACTGGCGAAGGCGAGACAGGCCGATGACATGGCCGACTGCGAAGCGAGCGACACCGAGCGGCCCGCCGCGAATACCGAACTGCGCGTCTGCTTTATTCGGCAGCAGCACTGCCAGAACCATCACGGCTGCGCCTGCGAGCGCCAGTCCCAATCCCGGCCCCTTGCGTGAGCCCGGATTGACCGCCGACCTGACCAGCGAGTTGACCACTTTGGGGCCCTCCTCCAGCGCCAAGCGCGCACCGCGTCGCATGGAGAAGACGCGCAGGGGAACCAAATGTTCCGAACCCGCACAGGCCAAAGCGTCGCAACACGCGGCAAAAGCGCAACGCGATTGGCACGAATGGTCATCGCGCTTCAGGTCGTCGTTTGAGCATGATCTTTCCGGAAAACCGCATCGCACTTTGCGCGAACGCGGCCCTTCGGGTCCGGATCATGCTTTGGAGCGATGTTACTCCGCCTTTTGCGGCAGCACGAAGGTCTGGCCGGGATAGATCAGGTTGGGATTGTGGATCTTGTCGCGGTTGGCGTTGAAGATCACGGCGTAGCGATTGCCGTCGCCATAAGCGAGCCGGCTAAGCGCCCACAGGCTGTCGCCGCGCGAGATCACCCGGCTGCCGCTCTCTGCCGGTGCACCGTTGAATATCTCGGCCGGCGATGCCGATGCGACCGTCGCGGCGGCGGGCGCCGGCGCGCGGGCCATCACCCGCGGCTTCGGTGCGCCCATCAACCGGGGACGGGCCGCCGGCTTGTCCGTGCTCGATGCGAGGCGCGGCGACGGCAGCGACGCCACGACATCCGGCTTCTCTAGCGATTTCTCGTCCTGGGACTTCTCGGCCTGCTTGGCCGCCGGCGCGGGGCGGACGGGCGGCGGCGCGGCTTCGGCGATGGTCACCGGCATGGTGCGGTCGGACTGCGTCACGGTGCCGTCGGGCGCCTTCGCGCGCAGGGTCAATTCATAGGAGCCGGCGGGAAGCTGCGGCGGCGTCATCACGAACTGGCCGGAGGCATCGGCCGTCACGCTGTCGAGCGTCTTGCCGTCGCGCAGCAGCTCGACCTTGGCGCCGGGGGCTGCCTGACCGGCAATCACCGCCGCTTCACCGTGATCGTCGACGCGAGCGACGTCGAATTTGGGACCGGCATCGGCCGTAACCGGCGGCTTGGCTGGAGCGATGTCGCCGAGCGCCGCAACCTGCTTCTGCGTCTCGGCCATGGCATCCGCCTTCGGTGCGGGGGCAGGACCAGACGACGTGGCGGGAGATGCGGCTGGCGCCGGCGGCGGGACGGCGGCGAGCTTCGGATCGTCCGACTTGGTCTCCGTTTTGGTCTCCGGTTTGGGTTCGACCTTCGCCTCGGCCGGCTTCAGCCCAGCTTTGACCTCCGCCTTGGCTTCAGGCTGCTTCACGTCCGGCTTCGCGACCGCCGCGACCTCGGTCGGTGTCCCGCCCGGCAGCATGCGGCGCAGCTCGGTGGGACCGATCACCAGCACGGTGCCGACCAGTGCGAGCAGGCAAAAAGCAATGAGGGCCTTGGTCACGGTGATCATCGGAAAAGTACCTTGGGTCACAAATCAGCCGGGCGGCAAATTGCGCCGATTTGGCTGCGGCAGCAAGACGGACGAAAGACGGTCGCGCCCGGAAAATGAACCGGTGCGGCCCCGCCGGAGTCCAACGAGCGAGGCCGCAGCGCGGTATCTGATCTGAGGATTTTCCCCGTGAACCCATTTCGCCGCCCGGCGCCATGGCTGGCGCTTGCCTTGCTGTTCGCAGCCTCACCTGCGCCCGCGGCCTCCGGGCCGCCGCCGGGGTTCGTCCTCAAGGACGATGCCGACTTCACCTTCACGTCTCCGGACGGCGCCACGAAGCTCGAGCAGTACATGAAGGACAGCGATGACTTCGACGTGAAATGGCAGGTCTGGGCGCGGCACGGAGATCAGATGACCGAGCTGAAGCCCGAGCAGGGCTACGGGGCCGGCTTCCGCTTCACCAGCGACTCGCAATGGCTGGTGCGGATGCAGAAGACCGGCTCCGGCGAGCAGGACCTGTTTCTGTACCATGTCGAGAACGGCGTCTTCACGAACGCGACGACGAAGTCCCTCAGCGATCTCGCCTGGGCCTATTTCCACAGCCGGCACAAGATGAAGCTCGATTACCACATCTCGGCCAATCTGATGAAAGGCACCGAGGATGCCTATCGCTGGCTCGGCGTCGACTGGCCCAACAATCGCTATCTCCTGATCTCGCTGTCGGGCGAGATGGACAAGCATCCGAAGAACGTCGCCGTGAAGGGGCTGGCCGACTGGAAATGCCGCTACGACCTCAAGACCGGCAAGTTCGACATCCCCAAGATGTTCGCGAAGGGCAATGCCGAAGCGTTGAACTGGGAGATCAAGCGGTAAGCCAGCAACGATGCTCTCTGCGTTCCCTCCCCCTTGTGGAGGAGGGTCAGGGAGGGGGGTGCCACACGGGGAATCCTTCCGTTGCCCAGCCGCATGAGATGTGTCGTCGATCATCGGCACCTTTTTCTGGGCTACCCCTCTCCCTAGCCCTCCCCCACAAGGGGGGGAAGGAACAGGCTTCTGTCGCGGCACCATGCTGGTCTCTATCTCACCAACCCTGTCCAACCGGGACCGATGGTGCCGCCCATCCGCACGACGAATTTCCACGATCCCAACCTCCTGATTCCGCTCCGATTCACACTTTCCTAACCCTCACTGGTAACCGGCTCTTGTCGGTTTTGCGGCATCCTGCAACCTCTGGGAGGGCTGGATGGGCGCATCGATCCGATGGACCGCGCAACTGCGCGCGCAGCTTCGCCGCTGGCGGGGTGCGCCACTGGCGTGGCTGATCGCCGGCGGCTTCGTGCTGATGCTTGCGATGGCTGTCGGCACCGCGCTCACCGTCGACCGCTTCCGCCAGAATGCGATCGAGAGCGGCCGCGACAGCCTGGAAAATTCCGTCCGCATGCTCGCCCGGCATTTCGACCGCGAGTTCGAGGATTTCGCTGTGCTGCAGAAGAGCATCATCGCGGAACTCGAAGGCCGCGGCATCGAATCCCCCGATGTCTTCCGCAGCGAGATGGGCACGCTCGCGATCCACGAGGTGTTGCGCGCGAAAGCCAGCGGCTGGTCGGACGTTGCCGGCGCCAACGTATTCGACTTCCGCGGCATCCTCATCAACTCGTCGAAGCGCTGGCCGGTCGCCGACATTTCGGTGTCCGACCGCGGCTACTTCAACCGCCTCAAGGGCGATCCGGCGGCGCAGGAAGAGGTCGAGGTCGTCCCCGGCCGGCTCGGCAGCGGGCATGCGATCGTGTTCGCGCGTCGTATCTCCGGACCGCACGGCGAGTTTCTGGGCGTCGTGTCGCGCGCGATCACGCCGGAGCAGCTCGAATCCTTTTTTGCATCCGTCGGGCTTGGCGAGGAATCGTCAGTCGCGATGCACCACCAGAACGGCCAGTTGCTGGCGCGCATCCCGCACGTCGATACCATGATCGGCGAGAACTATCGCAAGGGTTCGGCCGCGCAGAAGGCCGTGTTCGAACGCACCTTCGTCACCACGCAGCTGGCGAGCCCGATCGATGGCAAGGACCGCATCGTCGCGTCGCGCATGCTGACCGGCGAGCCGCTGGTCGTGGTCGCGACGAAGTCGCTGGACGCGACGCTGGCGACCTGGCGCACGCAAACCAAATTCTTCGTCTTCGTCGCCGTGCTCTCGATCGGCCTGCTCGTGCTGACGCTCTATTTCATCTTCCGCCAGATGACGCACCGCCTCTCGATCGAGAAACAGCGGCTCGACACTGCCCTGAACACGATGACGCAGGGCCTGTTGATGTTCGATCAGGACGAGCGGCTCATCGTCTGCAATCGCCGCTACATCGACATGTACGGCCTCTCCACCGACGTGGTGAAGCCCGGCGCCTATTTTCGCGACGTGATCCGGCACCGCTTCAACACCGGCTCGTTCCACGGCGACGTCGATTCCTATTGCGACGGCATTCTGGACCATGTCGGCCAGACCCAGAGCGCGATCGTCGAGACCGCCGACGGCCGCCTGGTCGAGATCAAGAACCAGCCGGGCGCGGCCGGCGGCTGGCTCGCCACCCATGACGACGTCACCGAACGCATCCGCGCCGACGAGCGCATCGCGCATATGGCGCATTACGACGCGCTGACCGACCTGCCGAATCGCGTGCTGATGCGCGGCCATCTGGAACGTCGCGTCGCGGAGCTCGCCCAGGGCAAGCCGTTCGCGATCCTCTATATCGACGTCGACGAGTTCAAGGGCGTCAACGATTCGCTCGGGCACGAGGTCGGCGACGAGCTGCTGCGCCAGGTCGCCAACCGCCTGCGCGCCTGCGTCAGCGGCAACGATCTGGTCGCGCGTCTCGGCGGCGACGAATTCGCGATCGTCAAGGCAGGCACCCACGACCCGGCCGAGCTGACGCAGCTCGCGGAGACCATTCTCAGGACGCTGCGCACGCCGGTGAATTGCAAGGGCCAGGAGGTTCCGACCGACGCCAGCATCGGCATCGCGATCGCGCCCGACCACGGCGACAATCTCGAAGACCTGCTCAAGCGCGCCGATCTGGCGATGTATGCGGCCAAGTCCGAGGGCCGCCGCACCTTCCGCCTGTTCGTGCCCGAATACGATGCCAAGGCGCGGCTGCGCCGGCAGCTCGAGCTCGACCTGCGCCAGGCGCTGGTGCGCGGCGAATTCGAGGTGCATTACCAGCCGCTGGTCGATCTCGCCGCCAACGTCGTCACCGGCTGCGAGGCGCTGCTGCGCTGGCGTCATCCCGAGCGCGGCATGATCTCGCCCGCCGATTTCATTCCGGTCGCGGAAGAGACCGGCCTGATCGGTGAGATCGGCGAATGGGTGCTCAGGCAGGCCTGTACCGAGGCCGCGAGCTGGCCCGGCCAGATACATATCGCGGTCAACGTCTCGCCGGTACAGTTCCGGTCACGGACGCTGGCGCTGAAAGTCGCTGCCGCGCTCGCGGAATCGGGCCTCGCGCCCGGCCGGCTCGAGCTCGAGGTCACCGAGACCGTGCTGATCCGCGACGATGAGGAGGCGCTGACGATCCTGCAGCAGCTGCGCGAGCTCGGCGTGCGGATCGCGCTCGACGATTTCGGTACCGGCTATTCCTCGCTGAGCTATCTGCACCGCTTTCCGTTCGACAAGATCAAGATCGATCGCAGCTTCATCAGCGATATCGGCGAGCCCGAGGATTCTTCGCCGATCGTGCAGGCCGTGGTCCATATGGCCGCAGCCCGCCGCATGGCGACGACGGCCGAAGGCGTCGAGACCGAGGCCCAGCGCGAAGTCCTGCGCCAGCTCGGATGCAGCCAGATGCAGGGCTGGCTGTTCAGCCCGGCCGTGCCGGCCTCGAAGCTGAAGCAGTTGCTGTCGGCGCAGGCGGCCGCGGCGTAGCGCGCGTTACGTCAGCTTCCTTGTGCTGACTTCAATCAGGAAGATCGGCTTCCGCGCCTCATCGGTGACCTCCAGGGCCCATTCGAGATTCGGACGAAACTTGCCGTCGATGTCCTTGAATATCTCGCCGGCGACGGTCGTGGCTTCCCGCCAGGCCGCCTCATCGTCCGCCAACTCTTCGCCGATCGGGTCCATGGCCGGGGGAATGTTCCGAACATTGAAAAAGTATCTGGGCATCTTTTGCAACGTGCCTCCATCATCTGGATTCCCGACTGAAGCCGGGAGGGAAACTAGGCGAGGTCGTTGAACTCCCGGACACGCTTGGCGGCGGCTTCGATGCGTTCGCGCGTCATCACGCTGCCGACGTCTGCAACCGCGATCCAGCTCCGGCCGCTCCGTTCGATCTTGATCGGCACGTTCGAATTTTTGCCCGCGAGCTGTCTGCGGATGAGCCGCTCCAGTTCCTCGGGCCTTCGCCGGCCCGTGCCATCCATGCCGTCGAACCCTTGCTTTGAGAGCCTGAAACGCCTCCTCGCGAGGCCGGTTCGAAGCGGCCCCAGCACCGGGGGGAAGATGCTGGGGCCTTCGTGCAGGGTTCTTGCCCCGGCGTGCACTGGGGCAATCACCATGAGGCAAAATCACGGGCGCGGGGAGCGTTCCTAACTCAATTCTGAAACATCGGCCCGGTTCGAGGCGAGCGGCTGCTCCTCGACGGACCAAGCGGATTCATGCGCGGCGATCCCGCTCGACCTTGTTGGCGGCTGCCAGCTTGCTGCCGAGATAGTCGGAGAGGTCGCCGACCTCGGCTTCCAGGGCTTCGCGCGTGATGCCTTGACCGTGCGCACCCTCGACGAGACGCGAAATCAGCAGGCCAATGTTCTGCGAAGCGCCGACGCTTCCGGATTGCTCGGCAGCGTGCACGCTGTTCTCTATCCAGAAATCGATGTATTCGCGTGCCGTCGTCGACATGTGCTGTCCCCTGCCGGGACAGGTGTAGCTGGTTCGGTCGCGATGCAGCAAGGATGTTTATGTTTCCGGCTCTGAAGCGAGAGCGCAAGATCCAATGTCCATCGAAATTGAGACAATGTGAGGCAGCTCAACTCGCGGCGGCCACGGCTGGAGACTATCTGTACAACAAAGAGCCAAGGCAGATGATGAGCATCGTGGTGCTGAGCGCGACCGCGACGAGCGCACGTTCCGCCTTGATGGATAAATCGTCCTCAGGCATGGCGGTCCTCGCGCGGCTTGCGAAGACCAACTTAACAAATGTGAAGTTGTTCCTGACCGCACCTTCAAGATGTCGACGAGATGTCGAGACGGTTCCGGCGAAAGGCCGAAAGAAAGCGCTCGCTATCTCCGGGATAAGAGCGCAATGTGTCGTCACCATCGAGCGGCCCCTAGCATCTATCGATGGTGTGAACGCAAGTTGCGCTCCCGCTCAACCCAGCAGCGGAGCATGAATATGCTGGCTCGACAGACCCAAGACAAATCGACAACATTCGAATATCGCCTGGCACAGGAGGCGACCAGCTTGCGTCAACAGGCTGATGGAATGCCCGTCGGCATCCGCCGCACGGAGCTGCTGCGAAAAGCGCAGCAAATCGACGTTGCCGGCGAGCTCAACAGATGGCTGACATCGCCCGGATTGCAGCCACCAACCTGAACCTGGCGCGTTGTCATCTCCGGGAGTTGCATTGCGTCACGGGCAAACGAAGCGCGTGGCACAACGCCAAACGGCACCCCTGGAGGTCAGATGATCAAGAACGAAGCGAATTCCCGCCGCCTGCGGGAAGCCAACAATGCTTTCAAGCCCACCGGCAATGCCAAGCCGGTGACCGAGTACGCGAAAGCGGAGCAGAGCTTTCAGGAAAACCGCGAGCGTTTGAAAGCCGAGCGTCTGGCGCGGGAAGCTGCTGCGAAGAACGCCGCGAAATAGCCCGGCGCTGGTGCGGCTCGACCTAGAGCATCGAGAGCATGACGACGCCGTCTTCGAGCTCGCCTGAGGCAAGGCGCGCCCGCGCCATCTGCTCGAATTCCGTCCGGTATTTTTGAAGGTAGCTAAAAGCCTGCTTGTCGGTCTGGAACGTCGTCGTGAGCCGGCATAGTTGTCTCGCTGCGCCGAGCGCGAGTGTGAAGGTGATTGTTCCTCCGCCGTCCGACTTGGCTCTGGGCACGATCGACACTCCCGGCTTACGATTCGGTCTCGAAGTTACTTCCGGCCGGCGAACACGGCTATCGCGCCGACTTTCGCGTCCGCTTCTTTGAAGCCGGCGACGGAGACGATGCCTCGCGAGCCGCATCCGCGGCTTCCCTGGCCTCGCGCAACTCACGCAGCCGCGCCATGTTCTTGCGAACGTCGGCTGCCTTCTGTTCGACATCGGCGATCGCCTGTGCGCCCTCCTGGGCCGCCAGACGCTGACGATCGGCGCGTGCGATCGCTTCAGGTGACGGGTCTGCCGTTCTCCTGGCGCTCATCCTTCACCCCGCTCGAGAATAGACGAAAACCCGCTCAATCCGGAGATCGAGCGGGCATCTGACCGTTTCAGTACATCCGTGAAACGGCCTTGCGAAATCAAGCCAGCGAGAGGTTTTCTGCGCTGACCTTGCCTCGCATCTTGTCGGTCTTCAGTTCGTAATTGACCTTCTGTCCCTCTGCGAGACCCGCAAGGCCAGCACGTTCGACCGCGCTGATGTGCACGAACACATCGCTGCTGCCGTCGTTCGGCTGGATGAATCCGAAGCCCTTCTGGCCGTTGAACCACTTCACGGTACCTGTCGTCATTGTCTTCTCCAAAGCGCGCAAGCGCGTTCCACGTGATGTTTCACGCGATCGTTTCAACGTCGTCGATGTCTTTGGAAAAGGAGCCCGCGGGCGCGTTCAACAAGGCACAGCGGCTAATCGAATACGAACAATATACACGCTGTTGGCTAATTTACAAGGAAGGCTGCCAGTTTGTTTTCGGTCCTCCGATCCAGACGCCGCCGGGAGCAGTTCGAGACATCAGCGGCGTGCCTGCGGGCCTTATCGATTGACTTGGCGGCGTGGGAGTGGTCACCTCGCTGTCACCGAACCGCGCATCGCCGCGACGAGCATGTCCGCTCGTTCGAAACCAGCGAAGACATCCGCGGTCAATCTCATTCTCCCATTCGCAACGAACTCCCTGCGCAATTGGCTGCGTGCAGGATCTGTCATGTTCGCAGCCCAGCAAGGAGTTTCAATGCAGGTTCAGGTCCGAGACAACAACGTCGATCAGGCACTCCGCGTCCTGAAGAAGAAGTTGCAGCGCGAAGGCGTCTTCCGCGAGATGAAGCAGCGGCGCGCCTATGAGAAGCCTTCGGAGAGAAAGACGCGCGAGAAGTCGGAAGCCATTCGCCGGGCCCGCAAGCTTGCGCGGAAGAAGGCGATCAGGGAAGGATTGCTGCCCGCGCCTCCGAAAAAGAAGCTTCCCGAGCGCAAGCCGCCTCTCCCGCAAACATCGGGGTCCGCAGGTTAGGGAAGTCCTGATGAACCGAAGTGACAGCTCCGCTGTCCCTGTTGGTCTCAATCCAATCCGCTCCTGATCAGGAACAGCCTTGACGGCGCTGGTGTTGACCCATGCCTAAGCTGAGGAGCGCCGCAGTGATGCGCTATTATTTCGACATCAGGGACAGCACCGGGCTCTATCCCGACGAAGAGGGGCTGGAGTTCGCGAGCCAGCAGGAGGCCGAAGTGGAAGCAGCAGAAACACTGGCAGGACTTGCCCGCGATCTCGCAACCCTGGATGATCGGCAAGACATCACCGTCGAGGTGCGAACGGTCGCGAAGCGCATTTTTCACGCCTCGCTCATCTTCGGCAGCGACAAGATAGCGCAGTAAGTCTGGCGGCGGATGCCACCGACGGAGGCCGAACGAAAACTTCAGTCCGGCGCGTGAGCCAGCCCCGAAGACCGCAGGCCGCGCACGCGCGACCACCATCGTGCCTCGCCCTGCACGGATGACTGCTCGACAACGACATGCAGCAATCGCGCATAGTCGAGGACGAGGCCCGGCGTCCAGGTCATGGATTCCGCGCGCCGCCGCAGCAGGCCGGCGGCCCATAATTCTGGCGTGAAGACGGCGCCGAGCACGGCGAGCCAGGGGCGATTGGCGCGACCGAGCGCGCCTTCGAGCGCGGCGTCGAGCGCATGGGCGACGGCCGTGGAACAATTTCGGCTGGTGAGGTTGTAGGCGGTGTCGCTGCGATAGACACGCCAGAAGTGTCGCACGCGAACACGGTCGATCCGGGTGAAGCGAACGTGCTCGGTCGCCTCGCACCAATCCTCGCTTTCCTGACGGTAGCTCGGCAGGAAGCGGCCTTGAACGTTGTTCTCTACATCCGCGCGCAACGCGCGGCCGAATTCCTGCAGCGACTGCATGACGTCGACGGCCGGATAGTGACTGATGTAGACGTCCGGCGCGAGTTCGAGCGCGGCGTGACCGGTCGAGACCCGGCCTCGCGCGTCGACGGCGGCAACGTAACGATCGATCAGCGGACGCCGCGGTCCGGCGCCGCCTGTCGCCGTGGGCGTCCAGACATGGACGATCAGATCTTCATGACCCGCATCGTCCTGCTTTGCGGGGACCCACAGTGCCGTGGAAGACTTGTCACCGATCAATACCGAGATCGGCGCGCCCGGCGGAAGTTTCCCGAGGCGATTGGCGAGCAGGATCGTGCTGGTCCCCGAGATCACGAGAAGCGCGCCGACGTTGAAGCCGATCGTGCCCACATACCAGGTGGGCCACGGCTCCAGCGTGACGACGGCCAGAATGATCTCGGCCGCACCGGCGGCGATGGCCATTCGCCAGGTGACGAAGCGCACGACCCAGGCGCCCAGGATGCGTACGCTGCCGTCGAGCAGCATCACGCCGCCGATCAACATGGCGATCACCATGTTCGAATGGCGCGGCAACACGACGATGACGCACGCCGGCACCAGCAGGATCATCGCCTTCGCCAGAAGCTGGATCCGCCGCTGCGACGCGAGCAGCCCGGCGATCAAGGTGATGACGCCCTGAAGCAGCAGGAGATGCCCGTAATAATGCGGGCGAATGATGCGGGCGCCACCGATGGCGTCCGACGCAATGGCGACGCCGGTCACCGCCCACAGCGCGCCCACGACAAGCAGAACCTGCCAGCGTCGCTGCACCAGTTCGGCGCCGAGCAAGAGAAGCAGGAGTCGCATCGTCAACGGTCTCGATCTGCGCGGGAGCGCCGAGGATTGGCGGGAACCCACCGCGCAAATCCGGAGATCAAGCTTTAGCCACCGGATCTTTAACTTTCCGTGCAAAGAGTGCTGCGCATCTCCCATCAAGATGGACAGCATGACCGCGATCATCTCCTCGTCAGGCAGCGACCTGCGGTCGCGCGCCGCGATCATCGCGACCGCCATGATCTTCGGCCTCACCTACAGCCTCTCCGCCGCCGTCCTCGCGCTCGACTTGTCGCGGCGCGGCTATTCGGATGCCTTCGTCGGCGCCAATGCGGCGATGCATGCG
>Ga0207426_1001037_pt1 | contig 26478 bp, 21 predicted proteins | sample AraplaMF_Cvi_mMS_FD_184265 | JGI IMG/M metagenome (GOLD analysis project Ga0207426, IMG submission 184265) | Arabidopsis root microbial communities from the University of North Carolina, USA - plate scrape MF_Cvi_mMS (SPAdes) (version 2) | ecosystem: Host-associated > Plants > Roots > Endosphere... | reverse complement strand
CGGGGTGGTTGCAGATCTGCTTGAGCGAGGTGAGCAGCTTGACCACCAGCCCGCGGCGGGCGAACCCGTCCGTCCCGGCGATCTCGTCGAGCCCCTCGCGCACCACGGCCTCGTACAGCCCGGCCTGCTCCTTGGTCAGCGCCACCGCACGGTCGGTCTCCGTCTTGGGCGGCAGCTCCGGCGCGATCCCCGGATCGGACTTACGGCGGCGCAGCAGGAACGGCCGCACCAGCCGGGCCAGCCGTTCGGCCGCCGCCCCCGCCTCCGGGGACGCCGCCGCACCGCCCTCGATGGCCCGCGCATAGTGCGTACGGAACCGCCCCAGCGGCCCCAGCAGTCCCGGCGTCGTCCAGTCCAGGATCGCCCACAGCTCCGACAGATTGTTCTCCACCGGGGTACCGGTCAGCGCCACCCGGGCCTTGGCGGGCATGGTCCGCAGCGCCTTGGCGGTCGCGGAGAACGGGTTCTTGATGTGCTGGGCCTCATCGGCGACGACCAGCCCCCAGCCCACGTCCGCCAGCTTTTCGGCATCGAGCCGCATCGTCCCGTACGTGGTCAGCACGAACTCACCGTCCGCCAGGTCCGCCAGACTGCGCCGCCCGGCATGGAAACGGCGTACCGGTGTGCCCGGCGCGAACTTCTCGATCTCCCGTTGCCAGTTGCCCATGAGGGAGGTGGGACAGACGACAAGAGTGGGTCCGGCCGACTCGGGAGCGGTCTGCCGGTGCAGATGCAGGGAGATGAGCGTGACCGTCTTTCCCAGCCCCATGTCGTCGGCGAGACAGGCGCCCAGTCCCAGCGAGGTCATCCGGTGCAGCCAGCCGAGCCCGCGCAACTGGTAGTCGCGCAGCGTCGCGGTGAGCGCAGCCGGCTGCCGGACGGGCGCGGCGTCGCCCTCCGGTTCGGCGATCCGGTCACGCAGCCGGGCCAGCCAGCCGGAGGCCGCCACGGCCACCCGGCCGCCGTCCCCGTCCTCAGCACTGCCGGTGAGCGCGGCGCCGAGCGCGTCGAGCGGGGTGACCTTCCGCTCCTGCCGGTCCCGGGCGGCCCGCACCGCCGCCGGATCGATCAGCACCCACTGACCGTGTAGCCGCACCAGCGGCCGCCCCGCCTCGGCAAGCCGGTCCAGCTCCGCCTTGTCGACCTCCTGATCTCCCACCGCGAACCGCCAGCTGAACGACAACAGCGCATCCGCCGACAACAACGAAGGCAGCCCCGAGCCCCGTCCCTCGTCCCCGTCACTGTCGCCCCCACCGGGCGGCCCCACCACGGCACGGGCGGTCAGCGTGCGCGCCAGCTCCTTCGGCCAGTGCACCGCCACCCCCGCGGCGGCCAGCGCACCGGCGGCCGGCCCGAGCAGCTCGGCGATCTCCTCATCGGCGAGTTCCAGCGCCTCGGGCACCGCCGCGGACAGCAACGGCGTGAGCGGCGCCCAGGCGGCCGCCGCCCGCCGCAACGTCAGCAGCGTGTCCATCCGCGCCCCCGCCCCGAACGCCTGCCCGGCCGACGAGGCGCCCGCCCACACCTCCGCGGCATCCGCGACCAGCGCCGGATCACTGAGACTGTGCAACTGAACCACGGCGGCAAACGTGAAGGGCGCCCCGTCCAGAGCCCCCTCGTCCTCCCCGCCCACACCTCCGCGCAGCATGTCCGGGCGCACACCCACCTCGCCGCCCTGCTCCCCGCCCCGCACCTCCACCCGCAGTGAAATCCGTACGCCCGCGTCATGCCCCGCGGCGACCTCCGCCGCCCAGGCGCGCTGATCGGGGATGTGCTGTGGTGCGGTTACGGCGAAGGCGGGCGCCCCGATGGCCAGCGCGGCGGCGGGGGAGCGCGGCAGCCCGTCCGCCACCGCGTCGAGGAAGGCGCGTACATGCCGTTCGGGATCCGGCAGCTCCAACGGGTCGGTGTCCGGGAGCGGGCTCGCGTGCGCGTACGGCGGCATCGCGGCGGCGAGATCGCGCAGCCGCGCCAGGTCCGCCGGATCGAGCGGTCCCAGCCGCCAGGCGTCGTACCCGGCCGGACTGACCCCCGGCAGCATCCGCCCACGGGCCGCGAGCTGGAGCGCCAATACGGACGCGGCTCCCCAGAAGGCGGCAGCCGGATGGGCGTCCCCGCCGGCCCGCGCACGGGTGAGCACCGGCACCGCCTCGGCCACCGTCAGCACCAGCGCCGGGACCTCGCACAAGGAAACCCCGCCGTCGTCCTCCGGCAGCGCAACGCCCAGCGATGCGTCCCCCACGGCTTCACCATCAGGCCGCCAGAACGCGATCCGCCCGGCCCGAGGCGGATCCGACGGCAGAAAAACCGCTGCGCACTGCGCGAGTGCGGAGAACTGAGCGGGAGTGACCGCGGGGAGGGATGTCACGGGCTTCCGGGCTCCTCAAGTTTGACTAGTCACGCCTGGAGCGCCCGAGAGTACAGGACGACGTGGCCCCGGAAGGAACCTGCGACGCGAAATCGGCGTTCAATGGAGTACACAGAGCGCGGCATGCGCCGCGGAAGGGGCGTGAAGATGTCCACTCAAGCGAAGGTCGCGGTCGGCGGCGTAGCGGTGGGAGTGATCCTGCTGTGGCTGCTGCCGTTCTGGGCGGCCCTCTTGGTCATGGTCGGAATCCCGGCCGTCGCGTATCTGACCCTCGACTCCTCCCAACGCCGCCGCCTGCGCCGCGTAAGCCGCAAACAACTCGGCCGCTGACGGGTTGCCGGTGGCTGGTCGCCGGTGCGCCTTGGGTTGGTGGGTGGCGGGTCGGAGGGGACGCCCGGTACCCCGTCCTCGGCGCGGGCGACGCGGGTCTCAGAGGTTGGGAGCCCCGGTGTTTGCTCCGGTCCTGCGGGCGGGGCACCGGGCATCCCCTCCGACCACCGTGCGTGGGCGGCTGACCCGCCGTACGGATGACCGTTACGGCAAGGCAGCGGCACCCCTTGGCAGGCACCTGGTCCGACCGCCCGCAGCTTGGGCGCGGGCCGAGATGGGCCGTAAGGCGCGGTGCCACGGTCCGGCAGTCGGCAACGTTGGACGGTCGGAGGGGATGTACCGGGGCCCGCCCGCAGGACCGGAGCAAACACCGGGGCAATCGATCGCACTTAGCCGCGTCGCCCGCGCCGTGGGGGCACCTCCCGGCCGAAGGCTGGGGGAGGTCCCGGTGCGTCCCCTCCGACCCCCGCGGCAACCACGCAACCCGCAACGGCACCAGCCCATACGCAGCCGCAGCAACAAGGTCGCAGCCACCCCCACAGGGGCGCGGGGAACTGCGCGCCCAGCTACAACGAACCCGCAGACAAGGACACACACCCGCAGCCAAACATCGCCCCAAGCAGAGGGCACCGACTTTTCACACGGGCCGCTCCGCCAACTCCTCAAGCGCCGCCAACAACCCCGGCAGTTCAGGCCCCCGCCCCACCGGATGCACCTCCCCCGGTTCGTCATCCAGCAGCACGAACGCAATGTCATCGGTACGGGCCACCATGCTCCACCCAGGCCCATCCACCCGCAGCGTCCGCGCCTCCCCCGCCGCGAACGACGACCGCACCCGCCCGGGCGGCGGCGGTTCGTTCACATAGCCGCGGGCCTCCTTCAGCACCCGCCGCACCCCCTCGTGCGCCTCATCCCCCGGCTCGGCAAAACTGACGTCGCCCTCCACCTGCTCGCGCCACGCCGCCCATTGCATGGCGATCTCATCCGCCCCGAGCCGCCGCTGTGCCGGCCCCCACTCCTCCGCGTCCGGAGGGGTGAGCGGCGCCGGATCGCCCTCCTGCGGCTCGGGATCGTGCGGCTGCGGCACACCGGGTGCCGCCACGGCGAGCGCGAGCGGCCAACCGGGCAGCGCCCCGACGATGCTGCTCTCGCCGGGCGAGAGGTCGTACTCCATGCCGCAGTCCCAGGCCGCGATGGCGCAGGCGACGAGTGACACATCCTCCGTCACCACGGTCCAGCGCCCGCCGTCACCGTCCTGACCGAGGACCAGCCCGTAGCCCTCCGCGTACGGTTCGAGCCCGAGGCCCGCGCACACCTCGGGGTAGTCGTCGCCGAGCACGCTCGGGAACTGCGCGGGCGTCAGCAGCACCGCCGTCAGCACGAACAACTGATCGTTGTCGGCGCTCTCGGTCGTGGGCACGCGGGCCTCCCCATCGGGTCCATTGCGGAGTACGTCGGCGCACCCTAATTCGCTTGGTACGGGCTTGTCACCAGCCATACGCTGCGCGGATGTGTTTTTACAGCCGCCGGATGCACTTCGTGTGCCTGGTCTGCCGGGCCGCGTGGAAGAAGACGCCGGACTCGCGGGGACCGGGCTGCTGCCCGCAGTGCCGTGGTGAGCTGATCAACGCGGGCGCGGACCTGGCGGTGCCCAAGCGGCGCGACACGGCCGGGTGGCGCGCGCTGGAGACCGTGCTGCGCGCGGGGCTGACCTTCCATGGCGGGTGCTGCGGTACGGGACCGGGCTACCGCCCGCGCACACCACGCGAGGTCCAGGAGCGGCTGGCGCTCGCCGGCCGCACCGGTTTGCCGGTGAAGGCGGCGCTGGCCGTAGTGGATGCCACACTCACTGACCGCTACGGTTCCGACGCCCGTACACCGGGACGCGGCACTCGCAGCTCCCGGCGGCGGGCCGGTGTGCCGAAGCGCTCTCGGGACACCGCCCGGCGCGGCTGATTCCAGCCACCGCGAGGCGCGATCTGGCCCCCGCCACACCGTTCAAGTGCCGCCCACGCCCGTAAAATTGGCCCTTCGGCGAATGAAGGGACGGTTGTCAGGTGCGGCGCTACGACTGGTTGAGGGAGATCCGGCGACTCGACCCGGAGCGCGACTTCCTGCGGATCTACCGCATCATCGCGACCCATGAATTCCCCTGGGACGTCACCCGGGCCCTGGAGCTGGCGCTCTACCGCACCTATGCCGTGCCGAGCATCGGCCGACTGCTCGCCGAGACCGCGGAGCTGACGGACCGTACCCAGAAGCGCTATGACGACACCGCCCTCCTTCTGGACGCCGTCGTCGAGCACGGCTTCGACGGCGAGGACGGCCGGACGGCGATCCGGCGCATCAACCAGATGCACCGCAGCTATGACATCAGCAACGAGGACATGCGCTATGTCCTGTGCACCTTTGTGGTGGTGCCCAAGCGCTGGCTCGACGAGTACGGCTGGCGGCGGCTGACCGCACACGAGCAGCATGCCGTGGCCACCTACTACCGCACCCTCGGCCACCACATGGGCATCACCGGACTCCCGCGGACCTACCAGGACTTCGAGCAGTGCCTCGACGCCTACGAGGAGGCGCACTTCAGCTGGGACGAGGGCGCGCGGCGGGTCTCGGATGCGACGTTGGACCTGATGGCGGGGTGGTACGGCCCGCTCGCCCCGGTGGTGCGCGGCGCCAGCATGGCCCTCCTGGACGACTCGCTGCTGGACGCCTTCCGGTACGAGCGGCCCAAGCCGGCGGTCCAGAAGGCGGTCCGCACCGCCCTGAAGCTGCGTGCCAAGGCCGTGCGGCTGCTGCCGCCCCGCCGCACCCCGCACTACGCCCGTCAGAATCCCGAGATCAAGGGCTATCCGAACGGCTTCCGGGTGGCCGAGCTCGGCACTTTCCCCGGCTCCCGCCGCACCGGCACCTGCCCGGTTCCGCACGGGGAGGGGCCGGCTGCCTGAGGCACCGGTGCCGTCTGCCGCGGGCGTCAGCCCCGGCGGGCCGCCAGCGCCAGGTAGCGGGAGTCCTCGTCCTCGTACCGGATGAGGTCCCAGCCGCACTCGGTGAGCAGGGGCCGCAGATTCGGCTTGGCCCGCAGATCGTCGGGCGTGATCGGGCGGCCCTTGCGCGCGGCGAGGGCGGACCGCCCGATGGGGTGGAAGAGGGCCAGCCGGCCACCGAGGCGTACGGTTCTGGCGAGTTCGGTGAGGCCGCCGGCCGAGTCCGGCAGATGCGACAGCAGCCCCGCGGCAAAGACGGCGTCCAGCGCGGCGTCGGGTAGCGGCAACCGGCTCACGTCCGCGAGCAGCAGCGCCGCGTCACGGTCGCGCCCGGCCCGTACGGCGGCCTCCAGCATCTCGGGCGTGAGATCGGCGCCCAGCACCGTTCCGCGCCGCCCCACGGCCGCCCGGAGCGCGGGCAGCGCGCGTCCCGTGCCGCAGCCGGCGTCCAGGACCCGTTCGCCTTCCTGGAGGCCCAGTTCGGCGACGCCGGCCGCATAGGCGGGGCCGTCGTCGGGGAACTTCGTGTCCCAGGTGGCGGCGCGGGACGCGAAGAACGCGCGGACCTCCTGCGGGCGGTCGGCGTGGTGGTCGGTCATCGGGCTCCTCCGGGAGTGCGACGGTCGGCGAGTGCGGCCGGGACGGTGCTGCCGTGGGGACTCGACGGCACGCGGCGAGACGCGCGTCACGGTCAATGATCCGCGCCGCTCGGGTGCCTGCTGCCGCCTCATGCGCTCATGATCCCGCGCGGCCCGGCCGGTCACCGGGCGAACGCCGCCGAGGACGGACCGGACTCCGGAGACGGATGCCTCTCCTCGGCTCAACTATCACGAATTCGGAGGTTGATGGGCTTCTTGATCGGAAGACGTGACCGCTTTGGCCATTCCGCGAAAATCCCGGTCAGCGGGCGGTACGGTCCTCGCCATGGATTTCGTGCGGCCCTCTGCCGCCGAAGGCTCCCCCCGTCGAGCCATGGATCCGCACACCCGTGACACGCAGGACCCTGCATCCTGGAGGAGACGGCCGATGAACGCCGCACAAGGGGCCCCGGAGGGCGCAGCCCCGGGCCTCGACGCCGAGTTGACCCTGAAGATCTTAGTCGCGGGCGGCTTCGGCGTGGGTAAGACGACACTGGTGGGCTCGGTCAGTGAGATCCACCCGCTGCGTACGGAGGAACGCCTCAGCGAGGTGGGTGAGACGGTCGACGACACCGGGGGAGTGGACCTCAAGGGCACCACCACCGTGGCGATGGACTTCGGCCGCATCACCATCCGGCAGGGCCTGTCGCTCTACCTCTTCGGCACCCCGGGGCAGGACCGCTTCTGGTTCCTGTGGGACGACCTGTCGGAGGGCGCACTGGGCGCCGTCGTCCTGGCCGACACCCGCCGGCTCCAGGACTGCTTCCCGGCGGTCGACTACTTCGAGCGCCGCGCGATCCCGTTCCTGGTGGCCGTCAACTGCTTTGCGGAGTCCCGGTCCTACGGCGCCGACGAGGTGGCCCGCGCGCTGGACCTGGACCGTGGCACCCCCGTCGTGCTCTGCGACGCCAGGGACCGCGACTCCGGCAAGGAGGTGCTGGTGCGGCTCGTCGAGCACGCGGGGCGACGGCACTCCGACAGGGTGCTGGATTCGGTGGGATGACCGCGGGGGCGGCGCGTGGCGCGGCGCGAACGGGCCGCGCCACACGCGCCCTCAGTCCGCCACGGCCGCCAGGGCGATGACCTTGTCGATCCTGACCCGCACCACCAGCTCGCCCGGCACGCCGTTGCGGGCGCCGTACTCCTCCGCCCGCTCCTCGCCCATGTAGCGGGCCGCGATCCGGGCCGCCCAGTGACGGACCTCCGTCAGATCGCTGCTGATCTCCGCCGCCCCGTGCACCACTACGAAGGCAAACGGTGGCCGGTCGTCATCGACGCACAGTGCCAACCTGCCGTCGCGGGCGAGGTTGCGGCCCTTGACCGTCTCCTCCCCGGTGTTGAACACGAGCTCGTCACCGTCCAGGAGGAACCACACCGGCGCGATGTGCGGGCCGCCGTCGTCCCGTACGGTCGCCAGCTTGCCGGTCCGGGTCCCCGCGGAAAGGAACCTCTGCCACTCGTCCTTCGTCATCTTGTGTGCCATGCCGACATCCTCGGCCATGCGGCACGAACCGGTATCCCGTGGCACGCCGGACCGGGGGCCGCTTGCCGAGACGGCCGAGGTGGGACAGGCTGGCACGACGGCCTTCGAACGGACCACGGGCCGCGGTCCGGCCATGAGTGCGGGCACAGACACGGGGAGGAAGCAGCAATGGCATTGAGCAGCGGACTCGACTGGCTGCTGGACGACCTGACCAAACGGGTGGAGAAAGTACGGCACGTGTTGGTGCTCTCCAACGACGGCCTGGTGACCGGGTCGAGCGAAGGGCTCCAGCGCGACGACGCCGAGCATCTCGCGGCGGTCGCCTCGGGACTGCACAGCCTCGCGAAGGGGTCGGCGCTCCACTTCGGCATCGGTCGGGTGCGCCAGACCATGGTCGAGTTCGACGACGGGGTGTTGTTCGTGACGGCGGCGGGCGACGGCAGCTGCCTGTGCGTGCTGGCCGGGGCCGACGCGGACTTGGGTCAGGTCGCCTACGAAATGACGCTGCTGGTCAACCGTGTCGGCGAGCATCTGGGCGTCGCGGTCCGCCAGCCGGAAAGTTATCCACAGGTCTGAGGCGGGGCTTGACCCGCTGTCGTCGCCTGCGGCTACAGTCGTCACTGTCAGTGATCGACCGAGTTGCGGGGGAAGCGACATGACAGTGATGTGCGACGGGCAGCAGACGCTCACGATGGGACGAGCGGCCCGTGAACTGGAGCTGAGGAACGGCGAGTTCGAGCTCGCTACCCAGCTCGGAAAGGTACGAACGGTCCCGGCGGGGACCGACGGCCGGCCGGGCACCGCCGGATCGCTCGGCCGCCGCCGGGTCCCGGCGGAGGAGATCACCCGCCTCCAGGCCGAGCCCGGCTTCCCGGACGCGCTCCGCGAACGGATCCGCACGATCAGCACGAACGAGGCAGCCGCGCTGATGGGCATCGGCCCCGGACGGGTCCTGCGCCTGACCCGGGCCGGCTGCTTCGGCCCCGTCAGGTTCTACGTGAACCGCTTCGGCGCGGTGGTCTGGCTCTATCTCGCGGCCGAGGTCTCCGACTTCGCCGACCGCGAACCCGACCTGATGCGGGGCAACACCCCCGCGGCGATGCGGGTGATGCTCGACGGCGGACAGGACTGGCGGGCCCGCCAGTGGCGCAGCCGACGGGTCGCCCAGCTCATGGGCCAGACCGACGACCCCTGGGAAGCGGCCGCGGTGATCGCCGCCGTGCTGCCCCCGGAGGAACTCGCCTCGGTGGCCGAGGACCCGCGGGAGCGGGCCCTGCTGCGCCGGCTCAGGCCCGTGCTGGCATCCGTGATCACGGTGACCCCGGCCGCCCGGGAATCGTACGAGCGGGTGCTGACGGCGGACGACTTCGACGAGGTGATGTGGTATCGCGTCAACCTCTCCCGAGAGTTGGAAACGGCCCGCAGGGAAGCCCCGGGACGCCTGCGGACACCCGCCGCCGCGACCTCCGCCGCCCGCCCCGGTCAGCCGCCGAGTTTCCTGAACAACCCCTCCTGGACGACGGAAACCAACAGCCTGCCCTCCCGGTCGTAGATCCGCCCGCGGGCCAGGCCCCGGCCGCCGGTGGCGATCGGCGACTCCTGGTCGTAGAGGAACCACTCGTCCGCGCGGAACGGCCGGTGAAACCACATCGCGTGGTCGAGCGAGGCCATATCGAACCCGCGCGGCCCCCAGAGCGGTTCGATGGGGATGCGGACCGCGTCCAGCAGCGTCATATCGCTGGCGTAGGTCAGCGCGCAGGTGTGGACGAGTGGATCGTCGCCCAGCGGCCCGACCGCGCGCATCCACACCGCGCTGCGCGCTTCCGCACCCTCGATCTCGTCCGGCGTCCAGCGCAGCCGGTCGACATACCGGATCTCGAACGGCATCCGGCGCGCCATCCGCTCCAGACCCTCGGGCAGATCGCGCAGACGCTCGCGGACCTCCTCCGCGACCGTCGGCAGCTCCTCCGGGTCGGGCACCGCCCGGCGCATCGCCAACTGATGATCGAAGCCGGGCTCCGGCTTGTGGAAGGAGGCGGTCAGATTGAAGATCGTGCGTCCCTGCTGGACGGCGACGACCCGTCGGGTGGTGAAGGACCGCCCGTCCCGGACCCGCTCGACCTGGTACACGATCGGCACCCCGGGCCGGCCGGGCCGCAGAAAGTACGCATGGAGAGAGTGGACCGGGCGGTCCCCTTCCGTGGTCCGCCCGGCCGCCACCAACGCCTGGCCCGCGACCTGCCCGCCGAAGACCCGCTGTAGCGATTCCTGGGGGCTGCGGCCCCGGAAGATGTTCACCTCGATCTGTTCGAGATCCAGCAGATCGACCAGCTTCTCGGCAGGATTGGTCATGACCGGCGGCCCTCCGTCACATCCTCCGGTGGCTTCGGCCGAAGCCACCGCCTTACAACTGACCCACGTCCGTGACCCGCACGACCGCGCGCCCCTCCTCGTCGGAGGCGGCCAGATCCACCTCCGCGGAGATGCCCCAGTCGTGATCACCGTTCGGGTCGGCGAAAGTCTGCCGCACCTTCCACAGCCCGTGCGCGGCATCCTCCTCAATCTGAAGCAGCTTCGGGCCGCGCGCATCCGGGCCGGTGCCCAGCTCGTCGTATTCGTCCCAGTAGGCATCCATCGCGTCGCCCCAGGCGTCCACGTCCCAGCCGGACTCGGCATCCATCTCGCCGAGCTCCTCGACCTTGTCCAGCGCCGCCAGCTCCACCCGCCGGAACATCGCATTACGCACCAGCACCCGGAACGCCCGCGCGTTGGCCGTGACCGGCCGGACCTGATCCGCCCGCTCCGCGGCCTGCTCCGCCGTCTCCACCTCAGGATTGGCGAGCTGCTCCCACTCGTCCAGCAAACTGGAGTCGACCTGGCGCACCATCTCGCCCAGCCAGGCGATGATGTCCTCGAAGTCCTCGGACTTCAGATCGTCCGGCACGGTGTGATCCAGAGCCTTGAACGCACTCGCCAGGTAGCGCAGCACGATCCCCTCGGTGCGCGCCAGCTCGTAGAAGGACGTGAACTCGGTGAAGGTCATGGCGCGTTCGTACATATCGCGGATGACCGACTTCGGCGACAGCGGATGGTCGCCGACCCACGGGTGACTCTTGCGGTAGAGGCCGTAGGCGTGGAAGAGCAGCTCTTCCAGCGGCTTGGGGTACTCGACGTCCATGAGCCGTTCCATGCGCTCTTCGTACTCGACGCCGTCGGCCTTCATCTGGGCGACCGCTTCGCCCCGGGCCTTGTTCTGCTGCGCGGCCAGGATCTGCCGCGGATCGTCCAGCGTGGACTCCACCACCGAGACCATGTCCAGCGCGTACGACGGCGACTCGGGGTCGAGCAGGTCGAACGCGGCCAGGGCGAACGTCGACAGCGGCTGATTGAGTGCGAAGTCCTGCTGAAGATCCACGGTCAGCCGGACGATCCTGCCCTCCGCGTCCGGCTCCGCCAGCCGTTCCACGATCCCGCCGTCCACCAGCGAGCGGTAGATCGCGATGGCCCGCCGGATATGCCGGAGCTGGTTCCTGCGCGGCTCATGGTTGTCCTCGAGGAGCTTGCGCATCGCCTCGAAGGCATTCCCCGGCCGGGCGATCACGGACAACAGCATCGTGTGCGTCACCCGGAAACGGGAGTTCAGCGGCTCGGGGTCGGAAGCGATCAGCTTCTCGAAGGTGTTCTCACCCCAGTTGACGAAGCCCTCCGGCGCCTTCTTGCGCACTACCTTGCGGCGCTTCTTGGGGTCGTCGCCCGCCTTCGCCAGCGCCTTCTCGTTCTCCACGACATGCTCGGGAGCCTGCCCGACCACAAAGCCCGCGGTGTCGAAGCCCGCCCGCCCGGCGCGGCCGGCGATCTGATGGAACTCCCGCGCCCGCAGCGTCCGCACCCGCGTACCGTCGTACTTGGTCAGCGCGGTGAACAACACCGTACGGATCGGCACATTGACGCCCACGCCGAGTGTGTCCGTACCGCAGATGACCTTCAGCAAACCCGCCTGCGCCAGCTTCTCGACGAGCCGGCGGTACTTCGGCAGCATGCCGGCGTGATGCACGCCGATGCCGTGGCGGACATACCGCGACAGGTTCCGGCCGAACTTCGTGGTGAACCGGAAGTTCCCGATGAGCTGAGCGATCTCGTCCTTCTCGGCACGCGTACACATATTGATGCTCATCAGGGCCTGCGCCCGCTCCACGGCGGCGGCCTGAGTGAAGTGCACGATGTAGACGGGAGACTGGCGGGTCTCCAGCAGTTCGGTGAGCGTCTCCGTCAGCGCCGTCGTGCGGTACTCGTACGACAGTGGCACCGGCCGCGTGGCCGACCGCACCACCGACGTCGGCTTTCCCGTGCGCCGGGTCAGATCCTCCTCGAACCGCGACATGTCGCCGAGCGTCGCCGACATCAGGATGAACTGCGCCTGCGGCAGTTCGAGCAGCGGAATCTGCCAGGCCCAGCCGCGGTCCGGCTCGGCATAGAAGTGGAACTCGTCCATCACGACCTGGCCGATGTCGGCGTCCTTGCCGTCCCGCAGCGCTATCGAGGCGAGCACCTCGGCGGTGCAGCAGATGACCGGCGCGTCCGCGTTGACCGAGGCGTCACCGGTGAGCATGCCGACGTTCTCGGTGCCGAACAGCTTGCACAGATCGAAGAACTTCTCCGAGACCAGCGCCTTGATGGGCGCGGTGTAGAAGGTGACCTGATCATTGGCGAGAGCGGTGAAGTGCGCGCCGGCCGCCACCAGACTCTTACCGGAGCCGGTGGGGGTGGACAGGATGAGGTTCGCTCCGGAGACCACCTCGATCAGCGCCTCCTCCTGGGCAGGGTAGAGCGAGATGCCCTGCTGCTCGGCCCAGCCCGAAAAGGCTTCGAAGAGGGCATCGGGGTCGGCGTCGTTCGGCAGATGATCGATGAGGGTCACGCCCCCCATACTGCCTGTCTTCGCCCCAGATCAGGGAACCGGCGGCCAAAGGACAGCCCATCGGAAGATCGACAGCGCCCCGTACGGGTCGCCCTGTGGCCCGGCCCTTCCCCTGGAGACCGCAGACGCAGCCCCGGGAACTACCGCGACATCTGCCCTGACCTGCGGAAACGTGGGCCGCCGCACTTGGGGACGGTCACCCCTTGCTGAGGTGAGCGGACCTGCGGCGCCGAGGAAAGCGAGACCGTGACGGCGCCTTGATGCGCTGACCAGCCCCGGCATCGAGGGAGGCTTCCATGCAAGGTCTTTACAACCCGTACACGACCGCGAACGGACTGTCGTGGTCGAGGCTTCCTGGCGCGGCAGTGCGCTTGGTGCGTGGCGGAGATCACCTGGGGTGGGTGACCGCTGCGGGGTGAGGGATGAGGGCGATGCCCGTGCCGAACCGGGAGGTCGCGGGCGCGCGGGGGCTGGTGGACAGGGGGCAAGGCGTCGCGCTGTCGAGCGTCGCCTGATTGCGAGAGCGAGCTGGGGTGGGGGTGGTGGGGAGGCCCCAGGGCCCGCTCGTCCCTTCACCCCTGCCCTCGACCCCGCCCCCTCGCCGGTCTCGCCCCCGACCCGTCCCCTCGCCCCGGCCCCGTCCCGATTCCGTTCGCCCCATCATCCGGCCCTGCCCCTGCCGCGCCTCTCTCGCTCCCGCCCCAGGAACGTGCAGTGACTGGGGTCTGAGGCTGGATAGGTGTGCATGTTCAGGTGTCGGCCTAGGGCGCCGTTCAGGTCTGGGGTTGGCTGCTGACTGCCGAAGTTCACGGTGCGTCATGGCGGGTCTATGCGGCTCAACCCTGCGTCTTGGTCATCGGCGAATGGTTGTTCCGGCAGAAGGGGAAGGAAGCGGCAGTTGGATGTGAGCCCGGAGTCGTCTCCGTCGCCTTGGACTTGCTGTTCCTGCACATCCGGGGTGCCTCTGGTGAGGCTTTCCCGGCGGAGTGGCGATCGCACCAGTCTTGGACTCACGCCTCTAAGCGCTTGGTCCAAGGGTGCGGTCCGTATGTCTTGGTGATGGCTTCGACGAGCCACCGACGCTGCCGCTTCGTGAGCAACGGCAGCACCGTGTCGAAGTCCTCTTCATCCTTGAGCCGCGGTGCCTTGGCTTTGTAGAAGAGCTGCACGTCCGGAGCTAGAAAGGGAACACCCGCAGCTGAAGTCATGCCCAGAGTGCTGATTGGCCTGCGTACCTGGGGGTCGCGGCGTGAGACCCAGTCCTGACCGTGGGACTCGTCAAGCATGAGCTGGACGCGCCAGGGATCATCAGGACCCGGTCGGCACCAGATGTCGTGAACGCCGCGTGGAAGGGCCTCACCCGAAGCCCACGGGCGCAAGCTCCCTGGCGGATCCGCAGCCCACCATTGCCAGCCTGCCAGAGCTTGCTGGGCTGCGAGCTGGTCACGTCGTAACAGCAGGACGTCGATGTCGCCGTGGCTGCGGAACGGTCGGCCCACGGCGAGTTCGATCGCGAAGCCCCCGGCCACCCACCAGTGGCAGTCCAAGCTGGAGAACATCGCGGCCAGCTCGCTCAGAGGAGCGGGGTCCCACCTGCCAAAGGGAGCGTGGATGCGTGTCATGCCTTTCATCCTCCGTGGGTGACGCCTGACCCCTGACCGCTCACCGCCGGCCGGGCGCGGCACATCGCTTACTCACCACCTGTTGATCACAAGTAGTGGCGGGTGCGGCAATCGGGAGGCCGTCGCGTCCAGGAATACCGACTCCTCGACCAATGACGCCTATCCGCCTCAGAGTCATAGCTACGTCCTGCGCACCGCAATTGACGCAGCATCAGCCACCCTGTCTTCGGCAAGTAGCTTCCCAGGCGCCCCATGCCTCCGTCCGCAGCCGTGGGCTGGCCCGGGTGGGTGGGAAGGCGTTGGCTTACCCGCTCCTCGGGGGGAGATCATCTGGCGCTACGCTGAGTCGCCGACCGGGCGTCAGTGGTGCGGCTCAGCAGTGAGGGAGCCACGCGCCGTGCAGGTGAATGCGTAAGAGAACAAGGGGTGGGAGTAACCATGATGGGACCGGCGCACTCGCTGTCCGGGGCCGCGGCCTGGCTGGGGGTGGGTGCGGCGGCGGATGCCGCCGGACATCCGATGCCCTGGCCGGTGCTCGTCTGTGGGGCTCTGATCTGTGCCGGAGCGGCGCTTGCCCCGGACCTCGACCACAAGTCCGCGACCATCTCCCGGGCTTTCGGGCCGCTGTCGCGGATGCTGTGCGAAGTGGTCGACGCCATCTCGCACGCGGTCTACAAGGCGACAAAGATGCGCGGCGACTCGAACCGCAATGGCGGCCACCGCACGCTCACCCACACCTGGGTATGGGCCGTGCTGGTCGGCGGCGGGATGTCGCTGCTGGCGATGCAGGGCGGGCGCTGGGCGGTACTCGGCATCCTCTTCGTCCATATGGTGCTCGCCATCGAAGGGTTGCTGTGGCGGGCGGCACGGGTCTCCAGCGATGTACTGGTGTGGCTGCTGGGTGCGGCCTCGGCGTGGATCCTGGCCGGCGTTCTCGACCAGCCGGGCAATGGTGCGAGCTGGCTGTTCACCGAGCCGGGCCAGCAGTACCTCTGGCTGGGTCTGCCGGTCGTTCTCGGCGCGCTGGTCCATGACATCGGCGATGCGCTCACGGTCTCGGGCTGCCCCGTCCTGTGGCCCATCCCGATAGGCCGCAAGCGCTGGTACCCCCTCGGTCCGCCCAAGGGTATGCGCTTCAAGGCCGGCAGCTGGGTGGAGTTGAAGGTGCTGATGCCGCTGTTCATGGTGCTCGGCGGCCTCGGTGGTTTGGGCGCGCTCGGCTACATCTGACCGGTCGCGTCCGGTCCGCCGCGCGCTCATTCGCTCAGCGTCAGATGCTCCCCGAGCCGGCGCCCTTCTCCGACGTATGCAGGGTGGCGGCGGGTCACGGATGCGGTGGTGTCGGCTCATATCGGCTGGCGTGATGAAGGTGGACCGGACGACCTGATGGCCACCACTTCGAGGGCGGCGCCGGAGGGCGGCGGTTGACCACCGTCAGTCTCAGCCTGACGCCTTTGCTCTCGCGCGGGGATCATCGCTGCCGAGCCCGACCACGGGCAACTCACCCACGAGGCCGGGCTGGGGCCGGGCTGCGCTGTGACCGGCCGCAGGCCAGACCGTAATTCGCTTGCCCTGGACATGTATCGACGCTGCACTGGGGCGGGGCACCACGAGGCGTGGTGCCGGTATCCCGGGGAGGCAGCGGCAGCAATGGAGATTCGTTCCACGGCCGACGAGGATCTTGACGTCTTCGTCGGCACCCTTCATGCCGCGTTCGGGCGCTTCCCGGAAACTCCGACCGAGGGCGGTGGCGGGGTCTGGTGGTCGGCGCTCGAAATGGACCGCAGCCTGCTCGCCATGACGGCGGACGGACGGCCCGTCGGTACGGCCGGTGCGTACTCTTTCGAGCTCACCCTGCCCGGTGAGATTCTCGCCCCGGCCGCCGGGGTGACCTCCGTCGGCGTCCTGCCCTCGCACCGACGCCAAGGCGTGCTAAGCGCGATGATGCGGCATCAGCTCGCTGAGTTACGGGCCCGAGGGGAGTTCCTCTCCGTACTTCTGGCCTCCGAGGCCCCGATCTACGGCAGGTTCGGCTACGGACCGGCCACTTACACGCAGCGGCTGACCGTGCCGCGCCACCAGGCCGCCTTCGCCCGCCCTCGGGCGCGCGGAACGGCCGACGCCCCGGCTACCGGCTCGGTCGAGGTGCTGCGGCGTGCCGAGTGCGGCGAGAACCTGGAAGAGGTCTACGACCGGTACCGCCGCGCGCAGCCCGGCGCGCTGTCCCGGCCGCACCGCTGGTGGGCCTTGGGCGCGGGGCAGCCCCCGGTCGCTCCGGCGCCGCGCTATGTCGCCGTCCACCGTGACGCCGACGGCGTCCCGGACGGGTACGGCAGCTACTCGGTCGAGTCCGGCACTCTGACGGTCGACGAGATCATCGCCACCGACGACGGCGTCTTCACGGCCCTGGCCCGGTTCGTGCTCGGCCACGACCTGGTCACTCAGGTCGTGTTCAAGCACCTCGCGCCCGATCATCCGCTGCGCTGGCAGCTGGCGGACTTCCGCGCCCTCCAGGTGAGCGACGACACGGACTGGCTCTGGGTGCGGCTGCTGGATGTCCCGCGTGCGCTCACCGCGCGCGGCTGGTTCATGGATGGCGAGATCGTTCTCGACGTCGACGATCCGTTCCTCGGCGAACGCGGTCGCTACCTGTTGACCGTCCGGGACAGCAAGGCCGATGTCGTCCCGACGGACCGGGAGCCCGACCTGTCCCTGGACGTGAGCGACCTGGGCTCGGTCTACCTCGGCGGCACCGCCCCGAGCACGCTCGTACGCGCCGGACACATCCGGGCCCACCACCCGGGCGCGGCCGCCCTCGCCGACGCCCTCTTCCGCGCCGAGCGCTCCCCGCACTGCCTGCACTGGTTCTGATCGCGCGCTCGCCGACCCTGCACAGGTTTGTCAGCCGGGTTGCAAGGGGGCTTCGCGGTGTGTGGGTGCTTGCTTCCTGCGCGGTGGGGGATCGGCCGTAGGCGCGCGTCGGGGCGGCGCCCCCGATGTGCGAAAGGGTGGGTGGGCGTGGCCAGGAGTGGGGGCGGAGGCGATGTCGGCCGGGCTGGAGCGGGTGTGCCCGTCACCCATGGCCGGACGGTCTGGCCTTCCGGCGGCAGCTCGACGGGGAACTGGTCCGTCACGGCTGGCTCGTCCGTGGGAGGGCGGTCCGGGAATGGGTCGCCGACCTGGGCACGCTGCTGCTGCCCTACGGCGCCTCGCCTCTCGGACTCGGGCGGGCCGAGTGGAGGAATCGACCGAGCAGCACGTGGAACCTGGTGGCAGCCCGTCTAGCACTCCGAGGAGCGAGCGGGAGGTCCACGCTCCTGTTGACCGTGTCCGTGGGCCCACCGGTGATCTCCTGAGCCGACCTACCGACCGAGCGGCGTACTGGCCCACCGCAGTGCCGCCGTCAGCCGCACCTAGACCTTTCGCTGCGTGCTTCATCCACCCGCAGACGGACACAAAGGAGAGTGAGAAGGCGAGCACGGAGGAGGAAAAAGAAAAGGAAAGGAGATCCCCGCTCCTTTCCATTTTCAAGATATAGCGCACTGGGGGGCTTGCGGCAAGGCCCCCGTGGTGCCGCAGAATCACCGTCCTGAGCCGGAATGCAGGAAAATGGGGGATGCGAATGCGCGTGGTGCTGTCCACGTATGGGTCGCGCGGGGACGTGGAACCGCTGGTGGGGCTCGCGGTGCAGTTGCGGGCGCTTGGTGCGGAGGTGCGGGTGTGTGCGCCGCCGGACGCCTACGTCGTCGGCGACCGGCCGTGGTTGGCGACGGATCCGGTGCTGGACCCGTGGCAGGAGCTGGCGGACTTGGATGTCGTGCAGACCGACGCGTGGATCCGGCCCGACGCACGCCCCTCCCGGACGGCCTGGAGGCGTTCCTTGGCACCGGTGAGCCACCGGTGTACGTGGGGTTCGGCAGCATGCCCCTGCATACCTCGACGGATATGGCCCGGGTGGCCATCGAGGCGGTTCGCGTGCAGGGACGCCGTCCTCTCGTCAGGCGTGGCTGGGCCGACCTGGAGCTGATCGACGACCGGGACGACTGCTTCGTTGTCGGCGAGGTGAACCAGCAGGCGCTGTTCGGCCGGGTGGCCGCCGTCGTGCACCACGGTGGCGCGGGCACCACGACGACGGCCGCCCGGGCCGGCGTGCCGCCGAACAACACCCCCCAGACCCTGGCGGCCTGAATCGACAACCACAGCGGGCTGGATCAACCACGCCACGGGCCGAACCAACAACGACACAACACCACAGCCTGACCCAACTACGCCCCCGAGCCCATGCCCGCCGGAGCGTAGCCGGTCACGTCGCCCAGCAATTCCCCCCGTCCCAAACGCCGCACCCCCGGGCCACACCCGCGCCCCCGGGCCACACCCCCCAGATCGGAGCCACACCGTGCACCCGCTGACCACCAGCGTGTTTGACCTTCCTGACCGCCTTTCTTCCAAGGCCGACCCGGCGCTGATCGACGATGACGAGCGGCACTTCGCGGCGCTCGCGGAGAGCCTGGAGCAGTCGATCGCCGAACTGTCCGAGCGTCTCGATGCCGAGCGCAGGGCGCCCGGTGGTGTGGGGCGGCAGGCGATGGACCGGGACGCGGAGGTCCATCGGCTGACCGCGCGTCTGCGTGCGCTGCGGCGCTTCGGACTGGATCTGTGCCTCGGGCACATGGTGAGCGCGGACAGCCCCGAGCCGGTGTACGTCGGACGGCTTGGCCTCACGGACAGCGCGGGACGCCGGCTGTTGCTCGACTGGCGTTCTCCTGCGGCCGAGCCGTTCTTCGGAGCCACCCACGCCAACCCGATGGGGCTGACCAGCCGCCGCAGGTATCGGTGGACCCGCGGCCGGATCAGCGACTACTGGGACGAGGTGTTCACCTCGGACGGGTTCGCCGGGCATGCCGCGCTCGATGATCAGTCCGCCTTCATCGCGAGTCTGGGCGGCAACAGGTCGGCGCGGATGCGCGATGTGCTCGGCACGCTCCAGGCCGACCAGGACGCCATCATCCGTGCGGGATCCCGTGGCGCTCTGGTCGTCGACGGCGGTCCGGGTACGGGGAAGACCGTCGTCGCGCTGCACCGTTCCGCCTACCTCCTCTACTCCGATCCCCGTCTCGGTCACCGTCGGGGCGGTGTGCTGTTCGTCGGTCCGCACCGGCCCTACCTGGCTTATGTCGCCGACGTCCTGCCCAGCCTCGGAGAGGAGGGCGTACAGACCTGCATCCTGCGGGACCTGGTCGCCGAGGGAGCCACCGCAGCGGTTGAGACGGACCCGGAGGTGGCGCGGCTGAAGTCGTCCGCGCAACTGGTCCAGGCGATCGAGGCGGCCGTCAGGATCTATGAGGAGCCGCCCGCCGAGGGGATGACGGTCACGACCGACTGGGCCGACCTCTGGCTGAGCGCCGACGACTGGGCCGAGGCCTTCGACGCACCGGAACCGGGTACGCCGCACAACGAGGCGCGCGAGCAGATCTGGGAGGAGCTGCTCACGATTCTGCGGGACAAGTACGACGGCGATGTCTCGCCCGACGTCTTCCGCAGGTCGCTGCTGCGCGACGAAGAGCTGGTGACCACCCTCCACCGCGCGTGGCCGCTGCTGGAAGCCGCCGACCTTGTCGGAGACCTGTGGTCGGTGCCCGCCTACCTGCGGATGTGCGCTCCGTGGCTCAGCCCCGACGAGGTACGGAAGTTGCAGCGTAAGGAGGCTCCCCAGGCCTGGACGGTGTCCGACCTGCCGCTCCTGGACGCGGCGCGGCAGCGGCTCGGCGACCCGGAGGCGGCACGGCGACAGCGTCGGCACAAGGCCGCGGTGGCCGCCGAACGGGAGCGGATGGCCGACGTCATCGATAACGTGCTCGCGGCCGATGACGACGGCGAGGGCGCGGTGACGATGCTGCGCGGGCAGGACCTGCGGGACACCCTGGTCGATGAGTCCGTCCTGCCCGGCGTCGAACCGGACCTGCTCGCGGGCCCGTTCGCGCATATCGTCGTGGACGAGGCGCAGGAACTGACCGACGCGGAATGGCAGATGCTGCTGCTCCGCTGCCCGTCCCGGAGCTTCACCATCGTCGGGGACCGTGCTCAGGCCAGGCACGGGTTCACCGAGTCGTGGCAGGAACGGTTGGAGCGGGTCGGTCTCGACCGGGTCAACCTGGCTTCGCTGAGCATCAATTACCGCACGCCGGAAGAGGTCATGACGGAAGCGGAGCCGGTCATCCGGGCCGTGCTCCCGGATGCGAACGTGCCGAGCTCCATCCGCAGCAGCGGCATCCCCGTCGCCCACGGCTCCACCGCGGATCTGGACTCGATCCTCGACACCTGGCTCGCCGAGCAGAGCGACGGGATCGCCTGCGTCATCGGCGACCCCGCCTTCCGGGACCCCTCCTTCCGGGCGACGTCCCGCGTCCGGTCGCTGACCCCGGAGCTGTCGAAGGGGCTGGAGTTCGACCTGGTCGTCCTCATCGACCCGGAAGAGTTCGGCCAGGGCATCGAAGGAACGGTCGACCGCTATGTCGCGATGACCCGGGCGACCCAGCAACTCGTGATCCTTACGAGCACCTGATGTCCCGGTCGGACGAGCGTCCGTCATCGGCCGAACATCCGCCGGCGGCCGAGTGGGTGGCGGGGGCCCGGTCGTCCCGCACCAGCCCCCTGACGTCGGCGACTTCGAGCGATGCGGAAGGATGTCCGGGCTCCTGCAACCGATGACGAGGGAACCTTCAACTGTGACCCACCAGCCGCCGCAGACACCACCGTCCGGATATGGCGCCCCGCTGCCGTCCTACCCCGGTGCCCCGGTTGCGCCGCAGAACGGCCCGACGCCGCCGACCGGAATGCCGGGCCAGGGTGGGGGCCCGGGCTTCACGCCGCCCCCTCCGCCGCCTCCCCGGCGCCGTACCGGGCTGATCCTGACCATCGTCCTGGTCGCCGTCGTGCTGCTCGCCGGGGGTGGCTACCTGGCGTGGTCGCAGCTCGGTGGTGGGGACGACACCGAGGCGCGGCAGGGACAAGAGCAGAGCCAGGGAGGGGAAGAGAGCCAGGAACAGGGGCAGAGCCAGGGCGAGGGCCAGGGTCAGGGCAAGAGCGAAGGGGAGAACAACTCCAAGGGGCTGGCCACACCCAAGGTGGTGAAGTCGGGCCCGGCGGAGCTTCGTTATGACGCGAAGGCCACCGCGCAGATGTACCCGCCGGAAAAGCGGAAGCCCGCGCTGTACCCGGAGTTGAAGGGCCTGACCCAGACCGACTCGGTCTACCTTCCGCAGAACCAGCCCTCGGTCACCCTGGGCGTCCACACGGGTGCGGGTGTGGTGTCCGACCCCGCGCAGCGGGTGAAGGCGGCCTTCGGCCCGAACAAGATGGCCGTCGCGCCGAAGGACTTCGCTCTCCGGGACCCCGACGCGAAGGGAGCCGTGCTGCGCTGCGGGGTCGCCGACGGCGGCGGCGACTACATCCCCCTGTGTGTCTGGGCCGACAGCACCTCGGTGGGTGACGTGACCGGCCTGGACGGGGCGGTCACGCGTTCCCTCAAGAAGGTCGACCTGAAGACGCTGGCGCAGCAGACGAGCGACCTGCGTAAGGCGATGCAGGGCGGCTCCGCCGGCTGACCCGTCCTCCCGCACATCGGAACGGCGGCGCGGACTTCATGAGGTCTGCGCCGCCGTTCCGTGCGCCCGCGCCGACCTCGCGTCCGTGCCGCTCGCCCGGTCGTCGTACGGCGGCGTCAACGGCCGGGCGGGCAGGGCGGCCCACATCAGCCGTGCCAGGACCGCCAGAGTGCCGCGTACGCACCGTCGGCGGCCACCAGCTCGTCGTGGCTGCCCAGTTCGCTGATCCGGCCCTCCTCGACGACCGCGATCACGTCGGCGTCGTGTGCGGTGTGCAGCCGGTGCGCGATGGCCACTACGGTGCGGCCGTCCAGCACCCTGCCCAGTGAGCGCTCCAGGTGGCGGGCCGCCCGTGGGTCGAGCAGGGAGGTCGCCTCGTCCAGCACGAGGGTGTGCGGATCGGCCAGTACCAGCCGGGCCAGCGCGATCTGTTGGGCCTGGGCGGGGGTCAGGGCGTGGCCGCCCGAGCCGACCTCGGTGTCCAGCCCCTGGTCCAGGGCCCGCGCCCAGTCGTCGGCGTCCACCGCGCCGAGTGCGGCCCACAGTTCGGCATCGGCCGCTCCGGTGCGCGCCAGCAGGAGGTTGTCGCGGAGCGAGCCGACGAAGACATGGTGTTCCTGGTTGACCAGTGCCACCTGCTCGCGGAGTCGCTCGGCCGGCATCCTGGACAGCTCGGCGCCGCCCAGGGTGACGCTGCCGACGCGGGGCCCGTAGATACCGGCCAGCAGCCGGCCCAGCGTCGATTTGCCGGCGCCGGACGGACCGACCAGCGCCAGCCGGCTCCCCGGGCGGACCCGCAGCGAGACCTCGCGCAGCACGTCGACGTCGGCGCGGTAGCCGAAGCTCACCTGGTCGGCGTGGACGTCCCGTCCGTCCGGGTGCCGGTCCGCGTCGGTGGCCTCCGGGGCGACCTCCCGGACGCCGACGAGTCGCGCGATGGAGACCTGGGCCTCCTGGAGCTCGTCGTACCAGCGCAGGATGATGCCGACCGGATCGATCATCATCTGCGCCAGCAGCGCCCCTGTCGTCAGCTCCCCGGGACTGATCCAGCCCTCCAGGACGAACGCGCCGCCGAGCAGCAACACCGCGGCCAGGAGCAGCACATGCGCCATATCGATGACGGGGAAGAGCACCGAGCGCAGATAGAGGGTGTAGCGCTCCCACTGGGTCCATTCTTGGATGCGGCGTTCCGACAGGGCGATGCGGCGGTCGCCCAGCCGGTGGGCCTCGACCGTACGTCCCGCGTCGACGGACTCGGTGAGTGCGGCGGACACCGCGGCGTATCCGGCGGCCTCCGAACGGTAGGCGCCCGGCGCCCGCTTGTAGTACCAGCGGCAGCCGACGATCAGGAGCGGCAGCGCGATCAGCACGGACAGGGCCAGCGGCGGCGCGGTCACGGTCAGCCCGCCGATCAGCAGCGCCACCCACACCACGCCGATGGCCAGCTGCGGTACGGCCTCGCGCATCGCGCTGGAGAGCCGGTCGATGTCCGTGGTGATCCGGGACAGCAGATCGCCGGTGCCGGCCCGCTCCAGTACGCCCGGCGGCAGCGCAACCGACCGTACGAGGAAGTCCTCCCGCAGATCCGCCAGCATCCGCTCGCCGAGCATCGCCCCGCGTAGCCGGACCATACGGACGAACACCGTCTGGGCGGCCAGCGCGACGGCGAACGCCGCGACCGTGCGCCCCAGTGGGAGATCGCGGGCGCCCGCGGAGAGGTCCTCGACGATGCCGCCGAGCAGATACGGGCCGGCCATGGAGGCGATCACCGCGGCGGTGTTGACGGCGATCAGCACGGTGAACGCCCGGCGGTGGCGGCGGATCAGGCCGCGGACGTAGCTGCGGACGGTGGCCGGTGAGCCGACGGGGAGGGTCGTGAGGGTCTGCGGGGCGTTCGGATCGTATTCCGGGGGCGCCAGGCCGATCATGCGGTCTCCTCGATCTGGACGGTCGACAGCGCCGGCTCGGGGTCCGTCTCGCGGGTGACGACCGCGCGGTAGGCGGGGTGGCTGCGCAGCAGTTCGCGGTGGCCGGCCGTGGCGACGGCCTTGCCCTCCTGGAGGAAGACCACCTGTTCGGCCCGGTCCAGGAGGAGCGGGCTGGAGGTGAACACGACCGTCGTCCGGCCGGTCCTGATCGTCCGCAGACCGTCGGCGATCCGGGCCTCGGTGTGAGCGTCGACGGCGCTGGTCGGCTCGTCGAGTACGAGCACTTCCGGGTCGGTGACCAGCGAGCGGGCCAGTGCCAGCCGCTGTCGTTGCCCGCCGGACAACGACCGTCCGCGCTCGGTGATGTAGGTGTGCATCGGGTCGCCCGAGTCGTCGACCGAGGCCTGTGCCAGCGCGGTCAGCACATCGCCGCACTGGGCCGCGGCCAGTGCGTCCGTCGTGCCCACCCGTCCGGAGGCCGGGACATCCAGCAGCTCGCCGAGGGTGCCGGAGAGCAGCATCGGGTCCTTGTCCTGGACGAGTACGGCCCTGCGGGCGGTGTCCCGTGGCAGATCGTCGAGCGGGGTGCCGCCGAGGACGACGGACAGGCCGGCTCCGTCCTCGCCGTCCTCGTCGGCCTGCGGCGGGTGTCCGCCGAGGCGTTCGGCGAGCCGGCCCGCGGCGTCGGGGTCGCCGCAGACCACCGCGGTCAGCCGGCCGGCCGGGGCGGTCAGACCGCTGACCGGGTCGTGCAGCGCGCCGGTGGGCGGCGTCGCCCGGTCCTCGGTCCGTTCGCCGGTCGGCCGGTGTTGGGCCAGGACGCGGGCCGTGCGCTTCGCGGAGGGTTTGGCGAAGGAGTAGGCCTGGGCGATCTCTTCGAAGCGGCGCAGCGGGAAGAGCAGGAAGGTGACGGCGCTGTAGAGGGTGACGAGATCGCCGACCGCGATGGTGCCGTCGAGGGCGAGCCGGGCGCCGTACGAGACCACCGCGATGAGCAGCAGGCCCGGCAGCAGTACTTGGAGGGCCGAGATCAGGGCCCACATCCGGGCGCTGCGGACGGCGGCCTTGCGTACCTCTTGGGAGGCGCTGCGGTAGCGGCCGAGGAAGAGTTCCTCGCCGCCGATGCCGCGCAGCACCCGCAGCCCGGCGACGGTGTCGGAGGCCAGCTCGGTGGCGTGGCCGGCCTTCTCACGCTGGGCGTCGGCGCGCCGGGTGGCGGGCGGCAGCAGCGGCAGGACGGCGAGCGCGAGTACGGGTACCGCGACGGCCACCAGGATGCCCAGTTCCGGCTGGTAGAAGGCCAGGGCGACGGAGACGCCGATGGTGGTCAGGGCCGCCGCGGCGAACCGGGAGAGGGCCTCGACGAACCAGCCGATCTTCTCCAGGTCTCCGGTGCTGACGGTGACGATCTCACCGGCCGCCACCCGCCGGGTCATGACCGAGCCCAGTTCCGTGGTCTTGCGGGCGAGCAGTTGCTGCATCCGGGCCACGGCGGTGATCCAGTTGGTGACGGCCGCGCGGTGCAGCATGGTGTCGCCGGCCGCGATCAGCGCGCCCAGGGCCAGGATCAGGCCTCCGGCCTGGAGGAGCCGCCCGCCGTCGCGGTCCACCACGGCCTGCACGGCGAGGCCCACCGGCAGCGGTGAGGCGGCGATGGCGCCGATGTTCACCAGCCCCCAGGCCAGGGCCTTGAGCTGGCCGCCGAGCTGTCGGCGGCAGAGCCACCGGAGGAAGGCGCCGCCCGTACGGACGTCCGGAACGCCCGGGTCGGGGTGCGGAAGGTCACGAAGGTGCATGGTGTCCCAGCCGGAGTCGTGGTGAAGGGGCGGCAGCAGGCCGTCCCGGCAGGCGAATGCCCCTCCGTGGATGTCGCGTCGTCGGTGGAGGTCCTGGAAGATTGGCCCGCGGACTGGGTGGATTTCAAACGGTTTTTCCGCTGTGGCCATGTGATTCGGACAATCGTGTGTCGGTGGCGGTGTGGACGGCGATTGGTGGCCGGGTGGGCCGGGTGCCCAGTGGGCGAGTGCTGACCGGCCGTCGGACGCGGGGTGCGACCATGGGGCCATGCGGACAGCGGGCGGGGCGATACGGATGGCGGCGGTGGCCGCGGCGGGGCTGGTTCTTCTGACGGGCTGCGGTGGCGGTGCGGGCGGCGGCCGGGACGGCGGCGGCAAGGACGACGGTGCGGCGAAGGGGGAGCGCCCCGGTGGCCCCGCCCGCGGCGGGTCGTCCACCACACACCTCAAGAACATCCCCGAGGTCGGCACGGCCCTGCGGTCCCGGATCCCGGCCGCCTCCCGGCAGGTCGTGGCGGTCTACGGCGCGGGCGCGAACTCCGCCGACGCCACCGTCGTCCTCTACGACAAGGGCACCAACGGCTGGGATCGCAAGGCGAGTTGGGAGGCGCACAACGGCCGGCGCGGCTGGACGGTGAATCACCACGAGGGGGACAAGCGCAGCCCCGTGGGGGTGTTCCCGCTGACCGATGCGGGCGGTGTGCTCCCGGACCCCGGCGCCAAGCTGCCCTACACCCACTCCTCGGCGTTCACCCCGCCGTCGTACTGGTCCAAGAACACCCGCCACGACTTCGACTACGT
>Ga0207426_1001036_pt1 | contig 26485 bp, 22 predicted proteins | sample AraplaMF_Cvi_mMS_FD_184265 | JGI IMG/M metagenome (GOLD analysis project Ga0207426, IMG submission 184265) | Arabidopsis root microbial communities from the University of North Carolina, USA - plate scrape MF_Cvi_mMS (SPAdes) (version 2) | ecosystem: Host-associated > Plants > Roots > Endosphere... | reverse complement strand
AGCGGATGCTGGGCGTGGTCGCCGACGCCTCGTATCTGCGGCCCACCGCCGACGAGGTCTCCATCGTGCAGCGGCTGTCGGCCGCGCTGGCCGGTGCCACGACGATCCGGGACGTCAGCCGGGTGGTCGTCGCCGCGCTGCGGGCGCCGCTGGCGGCCGACCGGGTGGCGGTGGCCGAGCTGGAGGCCGACCGGTTCGTGGTGTCCGTGCTCGACCCGCCGGAGCCTGCGGCCTGGCCCGACGCGTGGCGGTCCGAATGGCGGTCCGAGTGGCCCGATGCGGCCTGCCACTCGATGCCCACGCTGGAGAGCGTGCTGCGCGCCGGGCATGTCGCGCTGTGGCCGCCGGGGGCCACCCTCGAAGCCGACCTCGCGGGCATCGGGCCCGGTGGGCTCGCCGTGCTGCCGCTGCCAGCCGAGGGCCGGATCGTCGGGGTGTGCCTGATCGGCTGGGACGCGGAGCACCACTTCGGGCCGGAGGAGCGGTCCTTGCTGACCGCGACCGCGGGGCTGGTGGGGCAGGCGCTGGTGCGCGCCCATGCGCTGGACGCCGGGCACGAGCTCGCCACGATGCTCCAGCGCAGTCTGCTGCCCCGCAAGCTGCCGTCGCTGCCCGGCGGGGTGGCCGTCGCCCGCTATCTGCCCGCCACGATGGGGCTCGAAGTGGGCGGCGACTGGTACGACGTCATTCCGCTCTCCGACGGCCATGTCGCGCTCGTCATCGGCGATGTGGAGGGGCACAGCGCCGGCGCCGCCACGATCATGGGGCAGATGCGCACGGCCATCAGGGCCTACGCGGTGGAGGGCCACCCGCCCGATGTGGTGATCGCCCATGCCAACCGGCTGCTCCTGGGCATGGAGACCGATCTGTTCGCCACCTGCTGCTATGTGGACCTGGACATGGAGGAGGGCATCGCCTGGTTCGTCCGGGCCGGGCATCTGCCGCCGCTGCTGCGGCTGCCCGACGGCAGCACCGAGGAGGTGCCGGTCGAGGGCGGCCCTCCGCTGGGGGTGGCCGAGGACGGGGAGTTCCCGCTGACCGAGGTGGGCCTGGCGCCCGGCACCGTGCTCGCCCTGCTCACCGACGGCCTGGCCGAGTCGGCCACCCTCCCCCTGGAGGACGGCATCCGCCGGGTGCGTGCGGCGCTGGCCGCGGCCGATCCGGCCGACGCCGGGCAGCTCGCCGATGCGCTGCTCGGGGGCGCGAAGCGGCGCGACGACGATGTGGCCCTGCTGGTGCTGCGCTACGACGGGATGCGGGTCCGCCCGACCCGGGTCCGCTGGACGGTGTGGCGGCTGCCGGACGCCGTCATGCACGCCCGGCGCTTCACCGGGCGCACCCTGCGGTCCTGGGGTGTGACGGCGGAGCAGGATGTGGCCCTGCTGGTGGTGTCCGAGCTGGTCACCAATGCCATCGCGCACACCCAGGGCGAAGTGCGGCTGGATCTGACGCTGGCCGCGGACCGGCTGCGGATCGGGGTGAACGATGCTTCGCCGCGGGCCCCCGTCAAGCCGACCAGCGTGGACTGGGAGTCGACCGGTGGCCGCGGGCTGCTGCTCGTCGAGGCGATGTCGGCGTCCTGGGGCTCGGTGCCGCTGAGCGGCGGCAAGCAGGTGTGGAGCGAGATCGCCGTGGAGCCGGGCGAGCGGCTCGGCGCGGGGACCCCGGCCGCCGCGGACGGCCGGCCGAGCGGTGAGGAGGTGCGCTGAGGTGCGTGCTCGCCTGCGGGGTGCCGCTGCCGTCCTGGTGGGAGTGTGTCTGGTGGCCGGGCCGGTCGCCTGCGGGGAGGCCGGCGGGGCACGGGAGCCGAACGGGTCCGCGTCCGGCGGTGCCCCGAAGATCGGGGTACTGCTCCCGGACAACACCTCGCGCCTCTACCACTTCGACAAGCCGCTGATCGAGCAGAAGATCCATCGGCTGTGCCCCAAGTGCACGGTGGAGACCGTCAGCGCGCAGCACGATGTCGCCACACAGCAGCAGCAGATGGACGCGATGATCACCAAGCGGGTGCAGGTGCTGATCCTGGACGCCGTCGACTCCAAGTCGCTCCGTTCGTCGGTCGAGAGCGCGCGGCGGGCCGGGATCCCGGTGGTCGCCTATGACCGCCTCGTCGAGGGGCCGGTGTCCGCGTATGTCTCCTTCAACGGCGCGACGGTCGGCAGGCTTCAAGGGGAGGCGCTGCTCAAGGCGCTCGGCCCCAAGGCGCGCGACGCCCAGATCGTGATGATGAACGGCGCGGCGACGGACCCCAACTCCGCCTGGTTCAAGCAGGGTGCGCTGGCCGCACTCAAGGGCAAGGTGAAGATCGGGAAGGCGTACGAGACCGGCGACTGGCGGCCGGAGAACGCGAACCGCAATATGGCCGCCGCCATTTCGGCCCTCGGCGCGGACCGCATCGACGGCGTCTACTCCGCCAATGACGGGCTGGCGGCCGGCATCATCGCCGCCCTTCAGGCCGCCAAGGTCTCTCCGCTGCCGCCCATCACCGGCCAGGACGCCGAACTCGCCGCCATTCAACGCCTCGTCAAGGGCGATCAGATCATGACCGTCTACAAGCCCTTCGCGCCCGAGGCCGGCACCGCCGCCGCCATGGCCGTCGCGCTGGGACGCGGCGAGAAGCTCAACGGCATCACGACGCACACGGTCAACAGCCCCACCCACCGCGGTATCCCGGCCGTGCTGCTCACCCCGGTGTCCGTGAACGTGCACAACATCAAGAACACCGTGGTCAAGGACGGTATGTACACGATCGATCAGATCTGCACCCCCAAGTTCGAGTCCGCCTGCAAGAAGGCGGGGCTCCTCAGGTAAGGCAGGCATTCATGGAGTCCGGCGCAACCCTCCGGCGGCCGGGGCCGGCACCGCCCCTGCTGGCGCTGCACGGCATCTTCAAGCGGTACGGCGCCGTCCAGGCCCTGGCCGATGTCGATCTGGAGATCCGCGCCGGTCAGGTCGTCGCTCTCGTGGGCGACAACGGCGCCGGCAAGTCCACCCTGATCAAGGTGATCGCCGGGGTCGACCCCGCCGACGGCGGCGAGATCGAGTGGGACGGCCGGCCCGCCCCGATCACCCGCCCCCACGACGCCCAGGACCTGGGCATCGCCACCGTCTACCAGGACCTCGCGCTGTGCGACAACCTCGACGTGGTCGGCAACCTCTTCCTCGGCCGCGAGATCCACCGGGCCGGTGTCCTCGACGAGGTGGAGATGGAGCGCCTCACCCTCGACCTGCTGGACATGCTGGCCATCCGGATGCCCGACGTGCGCCTCCCGGTCGCCTCGCTCTCCGGCGGCCAGCGCCAGACCGTCGCGATCTCCCGCTCGCTCCTCGGCGAACCCCGGCTCGTCCTCCTCGACGAGCCCACCGCGTCCCTGGGCATCGAACAGACCGCCCAGGTCCTCGACCTCGTCGACCAGCTCCGTGAGCGCGGGCTCGGGGTGCTCCTGATCAGCCACAACATGGGGGACATCAAGGCCGTCGCGGACTGGATCGCCGTTCTGCGGCTCGGCCGGAACAACGGGTTCTTCGATGTCACGACCACCTCCCACGAGCAGATCATCTCCTCGATCACCGGCGCCACGGACAACGCGGTGACCCGCCGCAAGGCACCGGAGTGGGACGCGGAGCCATGAGCCGGACCTGGGCGCTCCGGAAGCACAAGGCGGCCGGCGGAGCGGTCACCGCTGCCGACCGCCGCCGGCTCACGCCCGAGTTCGGCGCACAGAACCCCCTGGAGATCCTCAAGCGCAGATTCCACAGCGGTGAGCTCGGCTCGGTGCCGGTCGCCCTCGGCCTGATCGTGGTGTGGATCATCTTCGAGAGCCTCAACGAGAACTTCCTCTCGCCGCGCAACCTGTCCAATCTGAGCGTGGACATCGTCGGCACCGGCATGATCTCGGTGGGCGTCGTCTTCGTGCTGCTGCTGGGCGAGATCGATCTCTCGGTCGGCTCGGTGAGCGGTCTGGCGGCGGCCGCGTTCGCGGTGCTGAACGTGAGCCACGGGGTGCCGGAGGGGCTCGCGTTGCTGATCGCGGTGCTCGGCGGCGCGGCGATCGGAGCCGTGCAGGGCTTCTTCCTCGCCAAGGTCGGGGTACCGGCGTTCGTGGTCACCCTCGCGGGACTGCTGGGCTGGAACGGCCTGATGCTCTACATCCTGGGCGCCAACGGCACGATCAACATCGACGACAAGGGCCTGCTCGCGATGCTGACCGGCTACTACTTCCACAATGTGGCCGCCGCGTACGGCCTGGCGGCGCTGGGCACCGCCGGGTACTTCCTCGCTTCGTACCATGACGCGCGGCGGCGCCGGGCCGCCGGTGTGCCCGCCCGGCCGCTGAGCGAGATCCTGCTGCGCACCGGCGTGCTGGCGGCGATCGCGATGGCCTCGGCGTTCGTCCTCAACCAGTTCCTGGGGCTCCCCCTAGCCCTGTTGATCTTCCTCGTGGTGCTGGTCGGCCTCGACTACGTGCTGCGCCGCACGCGCTACGGACGCATGATCTTCGCGCTGGGCGGCAGCGTCGAGGCGTCCCGCCGGACGGGCCTCAACGTGGACCTGGTCCGCATCTCGGTCTTCATGATGTCCGCCACGATGGCGGCGGTCGGCGGTCTCTTCCTGGCCTCGCGCGTCACCTCGGCCAGCCAGACCTCGGGGGCGGGCCTGCTGCTGATGGACGTCATCGCCGCGGCGGTCATCGGCGGCACCAGTCTGTTCGGCGGACGGGGCCGGACCTGGTCGGCCCTGCTCGGCGTGCTGGTGATCCAGTCGATCGCCTCCGGCGTGGCCCTCATGGGCATCCAGACGGCCGTGCAGTTCATGATCACGGGCGGTGTGCTGCTGATCGCCGTGGTCATCGACTCGCTGTCGCGGCGGGCTCAACGGGCGCACGGGCGGGTCTGACGCGGCGCCGCGACAGCGTCCGCCCGGACTTCTGGCGGCGCGATGGGGGCCGATTGGCTCATGCCGCGGCGGACGAGGCCGAGCACCCTTGAGATGTGGGCGCGAACGCGCCGAGCGCGCCAGGAACGGAGCGAGCCATGAAGGATGTCATCACCGCCGGTGTGGACGGCACGCCCGAGTCCTTGTCCGCGATCCGGTGGGCGGCCGAGGAAGCGCAGCTGCGGCGTGCGCGGCTGCGGCTGCTGCACGCCTGGGTGCTGCTCGCGCCGGAGCCCGCGTCCCACCCCGAGGCCGGACAGGACCAGAACTACTGGACCCACCGGATGATGGACGAGGCCGCCACGACGGCCCGCGCGCGCTTCCCTGACCTGCCGGTGGACGAAGTGCTGGTGGCCAATGACCCGCTGGACGCCCTGCACGAAGCCGCGGAACAGTCGGATCTGCTGGTCCTCGGCTCACGGGATCTGGGCCCGGTGGCCCGCTTCGCGCTCGGTGAACTCGGTATGCAACTGGTGGCGCACACCGCCGCCCCCACCGTCCTGGTACGCGCCCGGCAGGACTCCACGGCGAACGAGGGCGCCGGCGAGGTGATGGTGGCGCTGAGCCTCCACGAGCCGTGCGAGGCGCTGCTCGCCTTCGCCTTCGCCAGCGCGGCCCGGCGGGGCGTCCCCCTGCGTGCCATCCACGGCAGGCACCTTCCCTCGTACGCCTACAACCGCGGGGGCGGTGTGGAGCCGATCGCCGCCGAGCAGGCGGCACAGGACGCGCGGGAGGACATGGCCGAAGCCCTGGAGACCTGGCGCGAGAAGTTCCCGGACGTGCGGGTGGACGACCGAGTGGTGCTGGAGAGTCCGGCGCCGGCGCTGCTGCACAGTGCCGCGGACGCGGGGCTGCTGGTCGTCGGCCGCCGCCACCGGGACCGGCACCGGCACCGGTTGCCGGGGCCCAAGATCGGCCATGTCGTGCAGGCCGTCGTCCACCACGCTCCGTGTCCGGTGGCCGTGGTGCCCCATGAATGACCGCACGGCAGCGGGCGCCACGGTCGGTGACGGCCCAGGGGCCGTGCCAGGACGCCCCACGGCAGAAGGCGGATGATGACGGTAAGGGCTCATCCAGCGGGTTCAGCCGCCGACGGCCCGGCGGCCACGGTCGTTCGTCCGGGTCGCGTCGTGCGGCGGCCCCCGGCAAGGAAGCGGAGGCAAGCCATGGCAAAGACAGTCGAGTGGCCGGTCCGTCTGTACCTCGTCGAGGAGGACGGCACGACCAAGGCGCGCGTGGAGCTCCGTACCGGAACCACCACCCTCACCGGGCACGGCACGGCCCGGTGCAGCCCCGAGGACCGGGATGTACCGGAGATCGGCGACGAGATCGCGGCCGGGCGTGCGGTGCGGGATCTGGCCGGGCAGCTGCTGCGGGTGGCCGACAGCGACCTCGAAGGTGTCGGTGCCGCACCGCCCCGGCGTGAGCACCGCGTCGCCTACGGCTGGACGGACGCCATGGCGTGAGCCCGGTGCGGGCGGCGGCGCCGGCCGGCGGCCCCGCCGTCCGTGGAAGGAGTCGCCATGTCGGATGCGACGACCACCGATCTGTATGAAGTCACCATGGCCCTCTCGTATCTCCACGAGGGCATGACGCAACCGGCGACCTTCAGCTGCTTTGTGCGGGAGCTGCCGCCGCAACGGGGCTTCCTGATCGCCGCGGGGGCCGAGACCGTCCTCGACTTCCTGTCCGGTTTCACGGTCGGGCACGACGATGTCGAGGTGTTCGCCGAGGCGTTGCAGCGGCCCGCGCGCGACCTGGCCCCGCTCCTGGGCATGCGGTTCACCGGCGAGGTCCGGGCGGTGCCGGAGGGGCGGGTGGTGCTGGCGGGTGAGCCGCTGCTGGAGATCACCGCGCCGCTGCCGCAGGCGCAGCTGGTGGAGTCGTTCGTGCTCAACCACCTCACCCATCAGACGGCCATCGCCTCCAAGTGCGTCCGCTGTGTGCTCGCCGCGCGGGGCCGCTCCGTCGTGGACTTCTCGCTGCGGCGCACCCACGGCACCGCGGCCGCCCTCCAGGTGGCCCGGCTCGGCGCCATGACCGGTTTCGCGGGCACCAGCAATGTGGCGGCCGCGCATGCCGGGGATCTGCCGGCCGTCGGCACGATGGCGCACTCGTACATCGAGGCGTTCGAGGACGAGGAGGCGGCATTCACCGCGTTCGCGCTCTGCCACCCCGGGCCGGTGACCCTGCTGGTGGACACCTACGACACCGAGTCGGGTGTCGCGGCCGCGGCCCGGGTGCTCAACGGGCTGGGCCGCGGCGACGGTTCGGCCATCCGGCTGGACAGCGGCGACCTGGCGGAACTGGCCGTACGGGCCCGGTCGATCCTGGACAACGCGGGGCTGCCGCAGGTGCGGATCGTCGCCAGCGGCGGACTGGACGAGTGCGCCGTGCACGACCTGGCGCGGGCGGGCGCGCCGATCGACGTCTACGCCGTGGGTACCCGCGTCGGGGTGAGCGCCGACGCGCCCTCCCTGGACTCGGCGTACAAGCTCGTCGCCTACGACGGCCGGCCCGTGATGAAGCTGTCGTCGGCGAAGGTGACCGCCCCGGGGCGTAAGCAGGTCTTCCGCCGGCCCGGGTGCCACGATGTGATCGGCCTGGCCGACGAGCCGCTCCCGGCGGGCAGTACGCCGCTGCTGGAGACCCTGATGAGTGGGGGCGTGCGCGGCACTCCGCGCGGCCGGCTCGCGGATGCCCGGCGGCGGGTCGTGACGGATGTCGCGGAGCTGCCCGCGACGGCCCGGTACATCCGGTCGCCGCACGCGGTGCGGCCGCGGGTGTCGAAGCGGCTTTCCGCCCTGACCGACCGGGTCCGGCGGCGGATCGAGCGTGAGGTCCTGGCCCCGTTCGGCTCGCACGCCTGAGGCCGGGAGGCCCGCCGGGGCATTTCTCCGTACCGTCGTCGTATGGCGGAGAAACAGGGCGGCAACGGTGCCGGGAAGCTGCCGCGGTCGGTGTACGAGCCCGAGCTGTACCGGCTCCAGACGGAGCTGGTCAAGCTCCAGGAGTGGGTGCGGACCGAGGGCGCCCGGCTGGTGGTGGTCTTCGAGGGGCGCGACGCGGCCGGCAAGGGAAGCACGATCAAGCGCGTCACCGAGTACCTCAACCCCCGGGTGGCGCGGATCGTGGCACTGCCCCGGCCCACCGAGCGCGAGCGCACCCAGTGGTACTTCCAGCGCTATACGGAGCACCTTCCCGCGGCGGGCGAGATGGTGCTGTTCGACCGCAGTTGGTACAACCGGGCCGGTGTCGAGCGGGTCATGGGCTTCTGCACGCCGGCCGAGCACCAGCGGTTTCTGCGGCAGTGCCCGGTCTTCGAGCGGATGCTGGTGGAGGACGGGATCCTGCTGCGCAAATACTGGTTCTCGGTGAGTGACGAGGTGCAGGAGCAGCGGTTCCGGCGCCGGCTGAAGGACCCGACGCGGCGCTGGAAGCTCTCCCCCATGGATCTTGAGTCGCTGACCCGCTGGGAGGAGTACTCGCGGGCGAAGGACGACATGTTCGTCCACACGGATATCGCGGAGTCACCGTGGTTCGTCGTCGAGAGCGATGACAAACGCCGGGCCCGGCTGAACATGATCGCGCATCTGCTGTCGACGGTCCCCTATCGCGACATCGCCCCTCCGTCGCTGGAACTCCCGCCGCGGCCGTCCGCCACCGGCTATCAGCGGCCGCCCCGGGACCTTCAGACCTACGTTCCCGATCACACGGCCGGGCTGGAGCAGTGACGGCGGGACCGCGGCCGCGCGTCAGACCTGCTGCGGCACCACGGCCACGGGGCAGGTGGCGTGGCAGAGCGCGGTGTGCGCCACCCGCCCGAGCTGGAGGCCGAAGTGGCCCTGGCGGTGCTGTGCGCCGGTCACCAGCAGATCCGCGGCGGCCGTACGGTGCACCAGAACCTTGTGGGCCGGCCCCTCGACCGTGACCCGCCGTACCCGCACCGCCGGATACGCCCCGGCCACCCCGTCCAGTGCCTCGTCCAGCAGCGCGGAGGCCTGCTTCTCGTGGTAGCGCCGGGCGTCCGCGGCGAGCAGCGGGGCCTCGGTGGCGTCGCGTACCGGGAGGGGCCAGGCGCATACCGCCTCCAGCGTGCACTGGCGGGCCGCCGCCTCGTGGAAGGCGAAGCGGACGGCCGCCGTCTCCCCGGCCGGGTCGGCGACGCCGAGGAGGACGCGGCCGTGTGTGCCCGCCAGTCCGGCCACGTCACCCCGCACCACGATGACCGGGCAGCGGGCACGGGCCGACACGGCCAGGCTGACCGAGCCCATCAGCAGCCCGGCGATCTCGCCGCGCCCCCGGGACCCCAGGATCAGCGCCGTCGCGTGGAGCCCCTCGTTCAGCAGAGCGGTGACCGCGTCGGTGGCGAGCACCTCGCCCGAGACCTGGACGTCCGGCTGGCGGCGCCGGGCGACGTCCGCGGCGGAGGCGACGACGGACTCGGCGAGTACCTGCTCGCTGGGCCGTTCCCCGACGTCCGGCGGTACCTCGCCCTCGAAACGCTCCCAGCGGGAGGCGTAGACGACCCGCAGCGGAAGGCCGTGGCGCGCCGCTTCGTCCGCCGCCCAGTCGAGCGCCCGGAAGGCGGAATCCGATCCATCGGTCCCCACGACCAGTGGATGCTCCATCGCCCCCACGTCCTTCCTCGCGTCGGCGCGGACATGTCCCTACTGCCACCGTCGCACCGGGTCCGGGGGGCGTGCAGGTCCGGACGGACACCGGGCGGTGGGCCGCCCGGTCCTGAGTCGGCGCGGCGGGGGGCCGCGCCGCCGCGCCAGGCCCCGCGGGGGCACCGCGGCTACCGTGGAGGTACGGCCCCCGCCCGCGTGCGGGGCCATCCAGCGGAGGCCATGGTGGGCGACCACGGAAGCGGCCGGCGCGAGACCGCCCGGCGCCGGCTCGACGCGCTGCCGGACGAGCTGCAACAGCGCCTCGACGCCCTGCGGCGGGGTCCCGGTGAGCCGGTGAATCTGCTGCTGGAAGCCGTGCTGTCGGTGGGCCGGGGGCTGGATCTGCCGCAGGTGCTGCGCCGCATCGTGGAAGCGGCGGTGGTGGTCGTGGACGCCGAGTACGGGGCGCTGGGCGTGGTCTCGGAGGGCACCCGGCTCACCCAGTTCCTGCCGGTCGGGGTCACCGACGCGCAACAGCAGGCGATCGGCCGGCTGCCCGCGGGACACGGCATCCTGGGTGAGCTGATCCGTCATCCCCGGCCGCTGCGGCTCCCGGAGTTGTCCGAGCACCCGTCGTCGTACGGCTTCCCGGCGCACCACCCGCCCATGCACTCCTTCCTCGGGGTGCCCATCCGGGTCGGCGACGAGGTGTTCGGCAATCTCTATCTGACCGAGAAGCGGGGCGGCAGCGGGTTCGACGCCGAGGACGAGACGGTGCTCTCGACGCTGGCGGTGGCGGCGGGGGTCGCCATCGAGAACGCGCGGCTGTACGAGGAGGCCCGCTACCGGCAGCGGTGGCAGCAGGCCAACGGTGAGATCGTCGCCCGGCTGCTGCTGCCGGGGACGGACGAGATGGCGGCCCTGGGGCTGATCGTGGACAAGGCCCGGGAGATTCTCACCGCGGATCTCGGGGTGATCGCGTTCCCCGAACAGGACGGCCGGGCGCTGCATGTCGCCCTCGCCTCCGGGGTCGACGCCGAGGCGCACCGCGGGCTGGTCCTCCCCCGGCAGGGGTCGTTCATGGGGGCGGCGCTCGACCTGCGGGAGCCGATGATCAGCACCCATGTCGAGCAGGATCCGCGGATCACCGCGGGGCCGCCGCGCTGGATGGGGCTGGGGCCCGCGGTCGCCGTGCCGATGATCACCGGTGGCCAACCTCGTGGCGTGCTGCTGGTGGCGCGGGTGCTGGAGCGGCCCCCGTTCACCGAGCTGGAGACCGGCCCGCTGCTGACCTTCGCGGGACAGGCGGCCCTCGCCATGGAACTGGCCGACCAGCGCCGGTCCGCCGAGCAGCTCACCCTCCTTCAGGACCGCGACCGGATCGCCCGTGATCTGCACGATCTGGCGATCCAGCGGCTGTTCGCGACGGGCATGACGCTCCAGAGCGCGGTGCGTTTCGTGGACCATCCGGAGGCGAGCGAACGGCTGCTGCGCGCGGTGGACGATCTGGACGAGACGATCAAGATCATCAGGTCCACCATCTTCGGGCTGCGCGCCCATACGCCCGGCCGGTCCGGCCACGGGCTGCGGGCCCGCACCGTCACGGTGGTCGAACAGGCCGCCCGCGCCCTGGGGTTCACCCCGTCGCTCCGGATGCAGGGCCTCATCGACACCGATGTGCCGGCCGAACTCGCGGAGCATGTGGTGGCGGTGCTGGGCGAGGCGCTGAGCAATGCCGCGCGGCATGCGCACGCCACCACGGTCGAGGTCTCGCTGGCCGTCGGCGGCGGTGCGCTGAGCCTGAGCGTCACGGACAACGGGGTGGGCCTGTCCCGCGACGGCCGGCGGAGCGGGCTGAGCAATCTCGCCAAGCGGGCGGAGAGCGTGGGCGGCGAGATGACGCTGGCGGCGCCGTCGCAGGGGGGCACGCTCCTGCTGTGGCAGGCACCGATCCCATCGGCCTGAGCCGCTCCCGGAGTCAGAGCCGGTACGGTCCGGTGTCCCCCGGCGGCGGTCCCTGGGCGGCGAGGACTGCGGCCTGGATGCGGCGTTCCACACCGAGCTTGGCCAGCAGCCGCGAGATGTGGTTCTTGACCGTCTTCTCGGAGAGGTAGAGCCGCTGCCCGATCTGACGGTTCGTCAATCCTGCCCCGATCAGCCCGAGGATCTCCCGCTCCCGCGGTGACAGCCCGGACAGCGCGTCCGCCGCGGGCGCCTCGCCGGTGCCCACGCCGCGCAGGCTGTGCATCAGCCGCGCGGTGGTCGCCGGGTCCAGCATCGAGCGGCCGGCGGCGACCGTACGGACGGCGGCGACCAGGTCGGATCCCTTGATCTCCTTGAGGACGTAGCCCGCCGCACCCGCCATGATCGCGTCCAGCAGCGCCTCGTCGTCGTCGAACGAGGTGAGCATCAGACACACGAGTCCGGACAGCCGCGACCGCAACTCCCGGCAGACGCTGATCCCGTCACCGTCCGGCAGCCGCACATCGAGCACGGCGACGTCCGGGCCGAGCGCCGGTCCGCGGGCCAGCGCCCGCTCGGCGGTGCCGGCGTCGCCGACCACCTCGATATCGGGCTCCGCGTCGAGCAGGTCCCGCACACCACGGCGCACCACTTCATGGTCGTCGAGCAGGAACACCCGGATCGGCCGCTGCGGTGAGAACTCGCGTACGTCGCCCATGGCGTCCTCCACGCTCTCCTCGTGCGGTGCGGCGGTGCTTCTCATCGTCGTCCTGCCACGGTGCGCACACCAGGGCCGAACGGGGCCGCCGCCCCCGCCGGGCCGACCCCGACCGGCCCCCCGCGAGGGCCGTTCGGCCCCTCCTGCCGGCCTCGCGCGCGTGCGACGGTCGGGCCACAGGCGCAGGGGGTGCGTGATGGCTCGCAGCGAGTTTCTCCGGCCGTGGCGGCGCAGCCCGCTCCGGCGGCGTTCGGATGTCGCGGAGGGCTGGCTGGTGCTGGTGACGGCCGTGCTGATCGCCTTGGGCGCACCGGCCGCCGGGCTGGCCGCCGCGCACGCGGTGGACGACGGCACCGGCCAGGAACGGCAGGGCCGGCAGAGCGTATCGGCCGTACTGACCGAGAATCCCCCGCCCCGGGTCGGCGTGGACGTCTCCGGTGGCGTCGGTACCCGGGTGCACGCGACGGTGCGCTGGACGGCCGCCGACGGCGCCGCCCGGACGGGCGTCACGACGGTGTCGCCGGACCTGCGGGCCGGTGACCACACCACCGCCTGGCTCGACCGCCACGGGGCGCTGGTGCGCGACCCGGTCACCCCCAGGCAGGCGACGGGCGAGAGCATCGCCGTCGGCACCGTGGCCGGCACCTCGGCCGGGCTGCTGCTCCTCGGCGCCCAGCGCACCGGCCGCGCCCTGCTGAACCGCCACCGCTACGCCCAGTGGGAACGGGAGTGGGCGGCGGCGGACCCCCACTGGGGGCAGCGGGCGACGTGACGCGGCGGGCTGCCGCCGGGGCGGCGGACCGTGCGGCGCGCCCAGGGACGGCAGCCGTGGTGCCATGGAAGGGACACCGACGAACGGAACCGTCACCATGACCGGCGCGCCGTCCCTGGCAGCGTGCCTGCACTCCCTGCGGGCCGTCATCTTCGACACCGACGGGGTCATCACCGACTCCGCCGCGGTACACGCCGCGGCATGGAAGGACGCCTTCGACGCCTGCCTCGCGGCCGTGGGCGGGCAGCGCCCCTTCGACGCGGTGGACGACTATCTGCGCCATGTCGACGGCCGGTCCCGGCAGGACGGCGCGGCCGCCTTCCTGCGCTCCCGGGGCCTGGACCTGCCGCCCGGCGCCCCGGACGACGCACCGGGCACGGACACCGTCGGCGCCGTCGCGGCCCGCAAGGAAGAGCTGTTCAGCGCACACCTGCGGAACGACCCCGTCGCCCCCTTCCCCGGCACCGTGCGCCTGCTGGAGGAGCTGCGGCGCCAAGGGGTGCCGTGTGCCGCCGTCTCGGCCTCACGTCATGCGACCGAGCTGCTGTCCGCGGCCGGGGTGCGCCCGCTCTTCCAGGCAGTGGTGGACGGCAACGAGGCGAACCGGCTGCACCTGCCGGGGAAACCGGACCCGGCGCTCTTCGTGGAAGCGGCCCGGCGGCTCGGCATCCCGCCCGCGGACACCGCCGTGGTGGAGGACGCGCTGGCCGGGGTCGAAGCAGGCCGCCGCGGCGGATTCGGCCTGGTGGTGGGCGTGGACCGGACGGCCGGCCCGTACAGCGCGACCGCACTGCGCCGCCGCGGCGCCGATGTGGTCGTGGCCGACCCCGGCGAACTGCTCACGTCGGGAGCGGGCGGATGACCCACTCCTGGACCTGGTCGTACGAGGGGTACGACCCGGATACGGAGCGGCTGCGGGAGACCCTGTGCACCCTCGGCAACGGCTACTTCGCCACCCGCGGCGCGGCCTCCGAGGTGCCCGCCGGACCCGTGCACTATCCGGGCACCTACGCCGCCGGCTGCTACAACCGGCTCCTTTCCACCGTGGCGGGCCGCTCCGTCGAGAACGAGGACATGGTCAACCTCCCCAACTGGCTCCCGCTGCGCTACCGGATCCGCCCCGCCGACGCGGCCCCCGGCCCCTGGCTCTCCCCCGACCACCCGCATCTGACGGAGCACCGGCAGACCCTGGACCTGCGGCACGGCACCCTGACCCGCTGGTCGGTCTACGAGGACGAGGCCGGACGGCGGCTGACCGTGGAGCAGTGCCGCCTGGTGCACATGGGCGAGCCGCATCTGGCCGCGCTGCGCACCTGTTTCGCGTCCGACGGGTGGACGGGCGCGGTGGAGGTGGAATCCGGGATCGACGGGGCGGTCCGCAATGCCGGCGTCGCGCGCTACCGCGGTCTGGCGGACCAGCATCTGACGGGCTGGGAGACCGGCGCCGAGCAGCCGGACACGGTGTGGCTGAGCTGCCGCACCCTCGACTCGGACATCCGTCTCGCGCTGGCCGCACGGACCCGGGTCCCGGGCGGCCACAACGGGGTGGCCCGGCCGCAGCTGACCGCCCTGCGGGCGTTCCACACCCTGATACTGCCGCTCGCCCCCGACTCCCCCGCGGTCGTCGACAAAACGGTCGCGCTGTACACCTCCCGCGACCCGGCGATCGAGAGCCCGCGGCACACCGCCGTGGACGCGGTCGCCCTCGCCCCGCACTTCCGGCAGCTGCGCGCCGCCCACCGCCGCGCCTGGGAGAACCTGTGGCGGCAGGCCAAGCTGGAGGTCCCCGGGGAGTCGGGCCGGATCCTGCGGCTGCACCTCTTCCATGTGCTCCAGACCCTCTCGCCGCACACCACCGAGCTGGATGTCGGGGTGCCGGCCCGGGGTCTGCACGGCGAGGCGTACCGCGGGCATGTCTTCTGGGACGAGCTGTTCGTCCTGCCGTTCCTGAACCTGCACCTCCCGCAGGTCTCCCGGGCCCTGCTCGACTACCGCTACCGGCGGCTGCCCGCGGCCTGTCACGCGGCACGGGAGGCGGGCCGTACCGGGGCGATGTATCCGTGGCAGAGCGCGGGCGACGGCCGCGAGGAGACCCAGCAGCTCCATCTCAATCCGCGCTCGGGTCGCTGGCTGCCCGATCACTCCCGGCTCCAGCACCACGTCGGGTCGGCGGTCGCCTACAACGTGTGGCAGTACGGACAGGCCAGCGGTGACACCGAGTTCCTGCACTCCAGGGGTGCGGAGATGCTGCTGGAGATCGCCCGTTTCTGGGCCTCGGCCGCGGACTGGGACGCCGCCCTCGGCCGCTATCGCATCCGCGGGGTGGTCGGTCCCGACGAGTATCACGACGGCTATCCGGACGCCGCCGAACCGGGGGTGGACGACAACGCCTACACCAATGTCACGGCGGCCTGGGTGCTGATGCGCGCGCTAGACCTCTGCCGCACACTGCCCGAGCCCCATCAGCGGCAGCTCTTCGAACAGCTCCAGCTCGCCCCCGAGGAGCCCGAGCGCTGGGAGGACATCACGCACCGGCTCCATGTGCCCTACCACCGCGGGGTGATCAGCCAGTTCGCCGGGTACGGGGAGCTCGCCGAGCTCGACTGGCACGGATACCGGCAGCGCTACGGCGACATCCGGCGGCTGGACCGGATCCTGGAGGCGGAGGGCGACACGGTCAACCGCTACCAGGCCTCCAAACAGGCCGATGTCCTGATGCTGGGCTATCTCTTCGCCCCCTCGGAACTCGCCACGGTGTTCCGCCGGCTCGGCTACCCCCTCGACGAGGACACCTGGCACGCCACCGTCGATTACTACCTGCACCGCACCAGCCACGGTTCGACGCTCAGCGCCCTGGTCCATGCCTGGGTCCTGGCCCGGGTGCACCGGCCGGACGCCTGGACGTACTGCGAGGAGGCCCTGACCGGGGACGTGGCGGACGTCCAGGGCGGTACCACCGCGGAGGGCATCCACCTGGGCGCGATGGCCGGCACCCTGGACTTCGTCCAGCGCGGGATGACCGGGCTGGAGACCCGTGAGCAGGCACTCTGGCTCGATCCGGCGCCGCTGCGCGAGCTCTCCAAGTTCGGGGTGCGCATCCGCTACCGGCGCCACTGGGACATCGATCTGCGCATCCGCGCCGAGCAGGTACGGATCGCGGTACCGGCCTCCGAGAACGCCGCGGTACGGGTGAACCTGCGCGACCGCTCGTTCACCCTCGCGCCCGGTACGTCCCGGCGGCTGGACCTGCCCGGGGACTGAGGGGGCCGAAAGGCCCCATCGGTCATGGCCCGCCCGGCCCTCCTGCCGGGCGCGTCCGCCGCCTTTCATGGTGACAGCGGCCCGGAGGCCGGAATCGTGCGGACAGGTGAGAACCATGCGGCAGTCGACGGCACCCAGGCGCGAGCACCCCATGGGCGCGCCGATCGTCGTCACGCTCTTCGGAGAACTGGACTACCCCAGCGCGGCGCGCACCAACAGGCGCCTCGACCCGGTGACGGCCGGGAACCGTCCGCACATGATCCTGGATCTGACCCGGGTGGACTTCCTCGACTGCGGGGGTATCGGGGTGCTGTGCCGCGCCCGCCGCCGCGCCCGTGCGCACGGCGGCCGGCTCTCCCTGGTGATCACCGACCCCCGCTTCCTGCGCACGCTGGACGCCGTCGGTCTCACCGGCAGCTTCGACATCCTCGGTGCCCTTCCGGACACGGCCCGCCCGGTGGACGACGGGCCGTGGACCACCGGAGGCGGCGGGTCCATCACCTCCGCAGCGGCCCCTCACAACTGAAGTCCGCGGTACCGGCCTTGCCCGAGGACCAGATCTCGGTGGGGCCGAAGGAGCAGTTCATATCGGCGAAGTTGTTCGCCGCGGGCTCGGCACGGTCCAGGATGAAGTAGTCGACCGTTTCCGCCATGTCCTTGAAGACCTGGTCGGGGCTGCCGGAGTTGCTGAGGTTGGCGGTGATCCGGCCGGTGCAGAGGAACCGGCCATACGCCGGGTCGCCGCCGTCCTTGCAGGTGGGATGGCTGGCGGTGGCGGCGATGAGGGCGCTCTGGACGTCGGCGGGGCGGGACAGTTTCAGGGAGCCGTTGGGCACGAAGCTCGTCTTCGGCACGAAGAGGTCGTCGACGATGGCGATCTGGGCGTTGAGGAACGTGTCGTACTGCTGCTGCAGCCCCTGGTCGGACCCCATGCGGTTGCGCCAGGAGTCGAACCCGGACGGGTCGTCGGCGCGCAGATACCGGTACATCTCCTGGAGCTTCCCCGGGTAGTCGCGCCACAGGAACTCGAAGAACGTCCCGGCGTAGTTGTAGAAGCGGAAGCCGTCACCGTCGTAGGTCGCGTGGAGCAGCTGGTTGATGCTCATCCGCGGTCCGCCGCCCGCCGTGTCCGCGATGATGCCCTTGACCAGGGACCGGCGTACGGCGATCCCGTCGTCACGGGTCGAGCCGTCGAAGAATTCGGCGCTGCCCTCATCCATCGCGGTGGTGCGGTCGCCCTGGTACCAGGGGCCTTCGCCGAAGAAACCCGGGACGGCGAAGCGGCCGTTGAGGTAGTGGACGTACTCGTGCCGGAAGAGTTCTTCGAGGGTGAGGGTGGAGTCCTGGGGGACGCGGCGCTGGTAGGTGTAGAAGGTGGCGCCGCGCTCGATGTAGACGCCGCCGTTGTTGGTGCCCATGCCGGTGAGCAGCGGGTGGTAGATCTCGTAGTCGGCGCGCGAGGCGTACAGCACGATGGTCAGGGTGGTGTTGGGGTCGCCGGCCAGCGGTTCGGTGGTGCCGACCACCCGGTGGAACTGTGCCCTGACCTGCTTGGACGCATAGTAGAGCTGGTCGACGGTGGCGCGGTCCAGGGCGGTGCGGACCTTGATGGCGCCGTTGTCGTAGGAGTAGGTGCGCGGGAAGATCCGCTTTTCGATGTCCGCCTTGCACACCCCGTACGGGGCGCAGGCCTCGAAGTAGTTGAGCCAGCTGGCGACCTTGGCCCAGGGCTCGCTGCCCTCCCCGTAGTTCTGCACGGTGGTGGGGAGCAGCGCGCCGAGGTCGGTGATGATGCCCTGCTTGAGCGAGGCGATCTCACCGAAGCGGCCGTACTCGCTGAGGGCGTCGCGGATGACCCAGGCGTTGGGGGTGCCCTTGAGGTGGGTGTACCCGACGAAGCCCTTGAAAACGGCGCGGTAGCCGGGGTCGGCGGTGACCGCGGCCTGGAACGCGGTGTCCTTGTTGCCGGGGTAGACGCCCAGGTAGTTGACGGAGAGCGCGGCGAGGGCGGCGTTCCCCCATGCGGGGTCCTTGTGGGTGGCGGGGTGGGACGGGTCCATGGTCGCCAGGACCTTGCGGATCAGGCCGAGTTGGTGCTGTCGCAGCCCGGGGGCGCTGGCGGCGTTCAGGGCCTCGCGCAGGGTGTCGGCGTTGGTCCGGGTGACGTCGAAGGTGCGGGCCGCGCCGGCGAAGGCGTCGACCGCGCGGCGGATGGCGTCGACGGTGGGCCCGTCGGTGGTGTCGATCTCGCCGTGCGAGAAGTCCTGGTAGGCCACCGCGTGCAGATAGGTGAACATCTCGTACAGATGGCTGGAGTTCTTGCCGTCGTGGGCGGCGGCCAGCCCGGTGATGCGACGGGCCACGGCCTGGACATGGGCGTCGGACATGACGGGGATGAGCCGCGCGTCCCAGGTCCACACGAGCTTGCGCAGACAGTCGTCGGCGGTGACGGCCGGGTCGGCCAGGAAGTCCGCGAACTGTTCGGGACTCAGCCCCGTGATGCCGTCGAGGGTGCAGGGGGCGACGGCGGGTCTGGAGCCGGGTGGTACGGCGGTGGGTCTGGTCTGCGGGCCCGGTATCCGGCCACGCTCGGTGAGTGAGCGGGGTGCCGGCGCCGGCTTCGGGGTGAACTTCGGTGTTCTGGCGCGGCGTTGAACCTGGTCGAAGGGGTTGGGGGTGGGCGCGGTGGCCCGCTGTCCGAGCTGCTGTGCGGGGGTGGCCGGCGCTTGGGGCGCGGCCTGGGCCGACTGGACGACCGGCAGGGCGAGGGCCGTGACGAGTGTCGCGGCCAGCAGGATCCTGCGCGGCGTGGGCGAATGTGACACCTGAACCTCCGGGAGGGGGTGGGGGGTTGTGTGGGGGGGTGGGGTGCTGGCCTTCACTCCACGAGGTGTGACCTATAACATAGTAATGTGAAATTGCACTGACAAGGCTTCAGAACCCACCTTTCCCGGAGGCGTCGTCATGACCACGCGCACCGATCAACTCCACACTGGCAGCCATGACTTGCCGGTCCCGGACGCCCTCGCCGACTTCATGACCGGCCGGTGGGCCGCCACCCCGCTCCCCGCCGACTCCCGCGTCCCCGGCTTCGCGCTCTTCGCCGACCGCCGGTCCCGGCTCGCCGCCCGCTTCCCGGGCGAGCGACTGCTGGTCCCCGCAGGCGAGTTGACGGTGCGCTCAAACGACTGCGATCACCGCTTCCGGCCGCACAGCGCCTACGCCTGGCTGACCGGGCTGACGGGCGAGGACCAACCGGGACATGTGCTGGCACTGGAGCCGGACGGCGAGGCGGTGCTCTACATACGGCCGCGCTCACCACGGGACGTCGGCGGGGAGTTCTACCGGGACCGCAAATACGGCGAGTTCTGGGTGGGCCGCCGCCCCGATCTCACCGAGGCCGCCCGGCTCACCGGCATCCGCTGCGCCCACCTGGACGACCTGGTACGCCACACGGCCGACCGGGACGCCTCCCGCGATCCCGAACTCGCCTGCGCGCTCAGCGAGTTGCGACTGGTGAAGGACGCCTGGGAAGTCGGACAGCTCCAGCAGGCCGTCGATCACACCGTCACCGGCTTCGAGGATGTCGTACGGGCCCTCCCCGCCGCGCTGCGCCATCCCCGTGGGGAACGCTGGATCGAGGGGGTCTTCCAGTTGCGCGCCCGCGCCGAGGGCAACGGCACGGGGTACGAGACCATCGCCGCCGCCGGCGCCCACGCCTGTGTGCTCCACTGGATCCGCAACGACGGTCCGATCGACCCGGGCCAGTTGCTGCTGCTCGACGCGGGCGTGGAGACCGACTCGCTCTACACCGCCGACCTCACCCGTACCCTGCCGCTGTCCGGCCGCTTCTCCCCGGTCCAGCGCCGGGTCTACGAACTGGTGCTCGCCGCGCAGGACGCGGGCATCGCCGCCCTCAAGCCGGGGGCGAGCTTCCGCGACTTCCACCGGGCCTGTACGGCCGTGCTGGCCGGGGGCCTGGCCGACTGGGGTGTGCTGCCCGTCCCGGCGGCGGAGGCGCTCGCCCCCGACAGCGGTCTGTATCGGCGTTACACGCTGTGCAGTTCGGGCCATATGCTCGGGCTCGATGTGCACGACTGCGGTCGGGCCCGCGCGGAACAGTATCTGGACGGCGTACTGACGGAGGGCCAGGTCCTTACGGTCGAACCGGGGCTCTATCTCCAGCCCGACGACGAGACCCTGCCCCGCGAACTGCGCGGTATCGGTATCCGTATCGAGGACGATCTGGTGATCACGGCGGACGGGGCACGGCTGATGTCCTCGACGCTGCCGCGTACCGCCGACGGGGTGGAGGAGTGGATGGCCGGACTCCTCGCGGGAGGGGCCTGAGGCTGAGGGGATTGAGGCTCAGGCGCCCTGAGCCGGCGGCCCTCAGGCCCGGCGCGCGCCCGGCAGGTGGGGCCGCAGCACCAGTGGCTCGCCCCGTCCGGCCCCGTCCCCGGCCCACAGCGAGCGGACATGACCGAGGTGGCGGGCCATACAGGACTCGGCCGCCTCGGCATCGCCCGTCAGCATCACATCGAGCAGCTCCCCGTGCTCCTCGGCGGAGGGCAGCAGCTGATCGCGCTCGTCGAGGCGGGTGAGGCCGTAGAGGCGGGAGCGTTTGCGCAGATCACCGACGGTCTCGACGAGGCGCTCATTGCCGCCGAGGCCGAGCAGTTCGAGATGGAAGCGGCGATCGGCCTCCAGGTAGCCGATGAGGTCATGCGCACGGGCCGCCGCGACGATCTCCAGCGCGGCCGGGCGGAGGGCCTCCAGCTGTGCGCGTCCCGCGGTGCGGGTGACCAGACCGACGACCGGCACCTCGATCAGTGCCCGGATCTCGGTGTACTGGTCGAGGTCGCGCTCGCTCACCTCGGTGATCCGGAAGCCCTTGTTGCGGACCGGTTCGACCAGCCCCTCCCGGGCCAGATCGAGCATCGCCTCGCGCACCGGGGTGGCGGAGACCCCGAAGTCCGCGGCGAGACCCGGGGCCGAGTAGACCGATCCCGGGCGGAGTTCCCCCGCGACCAGGGCCGCGCGCAGCTGATGGGCGACCTGATCACGGAGCCGCGCCTGAGCGGTGATCAGGCTGCGATGCTTGAGTTCACCCATCGTGCTCCTCTCGCCCTCCTCCGAGTGACCGTGAACTGCCAGCGTACAATGTCACGTTGCGACAATTGCCTGATGGCAGCGATCCACCCCGCCTCCATGACGCGCCTGAGAGGGCCGGAGGCAGCACACTTCCCGCAGCCGGTCATGATGGCTCCCCTCTCCCCTCTCCCGTTTCCAGGAGCCGCAGTTGACCCCCTATTCCCTCGCGTTCTATCTGGAGGTGGTCACCAGCGGAACGCTGCTCGGCGCACCGCCTACCGCCTCGCCCGACGAGGTCACCCAAGCCCTGGGAACGGATTACGCGGAGAACCCCCCGACCGACTCCGACGATCCCCATATGTGGCGCGACTACGGTCTGGCGGAGTTCTCCTGGCAGCGCGCATCCGCCGACGCGCCCTGGACCGGTCACCACTTCACCCTCCAGGTGCACCGGCTCACGCGGGGCGGAAAGGTCGTCGGGGAAACGCTCCGCTCCCGGTACGGGCGGTTCGACCGCCGGCTGCGCTTCGAGAAACTCCGCGGGCTTCTGGAGAAGCGCGGCACCCCCCTCGTGGAGGTTCCGGATTTTCCCTCGCAGGCGCCCTACTACCGCGTCTACTGGCAGCCCACCTCGCAGGTATCCCTCAGCGTCATCCGGGCCCACGGAGAGTACGCCACACCGGACGATCTGCGGGTCGGCGACGTCTACCACATCCTCGCCCCGATGACGCCGGAAGAAGTGGAGTGGCGCAGGTCTCGCCCGTGGTGACGCCGTACCGTCCGGGCAGTCATGGCAGGGAGACACCGGCTGCGGGTCTCGGGTCCTCTAGCGTGGAGGGATGGAGGACACCGGGGCGGAGGGATCACCGCCGGGCACGGACGAGAGCGGCTTTCCCGCCTATCACGCGGGGCGCTGCGGCGGGCTCGCGGAGCTGGACGCGGAGCTGGTCCGCTGCCGGGCCTGCCCCCGGCTGGTTGCCTGGCGCGAGGAGACCGCCGCACAGCCGCGCGCGGCGTTCCGGGGCCAGGAGTACTGGGCCCGCCCCGTCCCGGGATTCGGGCCGTCGAACGCGGCGCTGGCCATCGTCGGCCTGGCACCGGCCGCGCACGGCGGCAACCGCACCGGCCGGATGTTCACCGGGGACGCCTCCGGCGACTTCCTGTTCGCCGCGCTCCACGCGGTCGGCCTCGCCTCCCGGCCCACCGCGACGGACCGGGACGACGGACTGGAGCTGTACGGGGTACGGGTCACCGCGCCGGTGCACTGCGCTCCGCCGGAGAACCGGCCGACGCCCGCCGAGCGCCGTACCTGCCGGCCATGGCTGTCGGCGGAGCTGCAACTCCTCAGCCCGGGCCTGCGCGCGGTGGTCGCCCTGGGCGCCTTCGGCTGGCAGGCGCTGCTGCCCGTACTCGGCGAAACGGGGTGGCCACTCCCCCGGCCCCGCCCCGCGTTCGGCCACGGGGTGCGGCTGACCCTGCCCGCCACCGGCCGGCGGCGGGAGCTCCAGGTGCTCGGGAGTTACCACCCCAGCCAGCGCAACACGTTCACCGGCCGGCTCACCTCCGGCATGCTCATCGAACTGCTCACCGACGCCGCCGAGGCCGCGGGCCTGACACCGTCAGCGGACTGACTCCGCCGCCGTGCGGCCCGGGACACCCACTTCTATTCTGGAGCAGAACGCTGCGCGGACCGGCGAGCGGTGCGCCCGAAGGGGCGCGGGGAACTGCGCGACCAGCCACGACGCAGCCGCACACGCAGACGCAGACGCGACCGCTCGGCGCTTTCGCGGAACGCAGAGGAGTGCGCGTGGCGAATAAGGTCGAGGAGTCCGCATCGGTCGGCTCCTTCTCGCGCCGGGACCGGGCAGTGATCGCCGCTGCCGCGCTGTCCATGCTGATCGTGCAGATGGACTGGTTCGCGCTCGATCTGATGCTGCCGGTCATCGCCCGGGACTTCGGGACCTCATCGACCGACCTCCAGTGGCTGATCAGTGGATACATGCTGGCCATCGGCGCGTTGATGATCGTCGGCGGCCGGACCGCCGATGTGCACGGGCGACGGCGGGTCATCGTGATCGGCCTGATCGTGTTCGCTGTCATGTCCGTGGTGTGCAGCGCCGCGCAGAACGCCCCCTGGCTCGTGGGCGCGCGCGTGGTGCAGGGGACCGGTGCGGCGCTGATCTTCCCGGTGTCCGTGGCGGTGGTGACCAGCTACTTCCGGGACGCGCGGCAGGGGCCCGCGGTCGGTACGGTGCTCGCGTTCAGTGCCATCGGTACCGCGCTCGGGCCGTTCGTGGGGGGTGTCTTCGCCGAACACGTCAGCTGGCGTGCGGTGTTCCTGCTCAATGTGCCGGTGTGCCTGGCCGCCACGCTGCTGGTGCTGCGCTTCGTCCCCGAGAGCCGCGACGAGCAGGCGACCCGCCGTCTCGACCTGCCCGGTGCGGCGACCGTCGCCCTCGGTCTGGCGTGTCTGATGCTCGCCGTCGACCAGGGACCGGGCTGGGGGTGGGCCTCCGCACCCACACTGACCACCTTCGCGCTGGGGGTCGCCTTCCTGGTGCTGTTCGTGGCGGTGGAGCGGCGGGCGCCGGAGCCGCTGATCGAGCTGTCGCTGTTCCGCAATGTGAAGTTCGATGTGATCACCCTCGCGGGCTCGCTGTCGAATGTGGTCTATTGCCTGATCGCGGTGCTCTCGGCGCTCTATCTACAGCAGGCACGGGGGCTGACGCCGACCCAGGCAGGGGTGATCTTCCTGGCCCTCTCCTGCGGCGTCGGAGCGGCGAGTTACCGGGCCGGGCGCCTGGCGCTGCGCTGGCATGCCGAGACCCTGATGGCCTGCGGCATGCTCACCAGCGGTGCCGGGTTGCTGGCACTGACCTGGGTGCGGCCCCTGGGCTGGTACGCGGTGATCTTCGTGATCTGCGGAGTGGGCATCGGACTGGGGTGGGCGCTGACGAATGTGGCGACCCAGGCACATGTCCCCGCGCAGCGGACCGGCGCGGCATCGGGCCTGGTGCTGACATCGCTGGTGCTGTTCGGCGCGGTGAGCGTGACGATCGCGGCGACGGTCCTGGAGGCCGTCAGCGGCTCCCCCACCACCGCGGCCGCCGACGGCCCCGCCATCGAGGCCGTCCTGCGCGGCACGTCCGTACTGGCCTTCCTCGGCGCCTTCGGGCTGTTCGCGGTCTGCCGGCCACGGCTGCGGGCGCACGCCGTGACAGCGGAGGACGCTGTCTGACGGGTGGCCGGGGAGGGACGGCCGACCACCCGGCCCCCTCACCGTGCGCCATACACCGGCCGCGGTGTCTCGGCGTCGGCCAGCAGCTTGCGGGCGGTTTCGCCTGCCTCGGCGGGGGTCCAGCGGCCGCCTTTGTCGGCGGTGGGGCCGGGGCGCCAGCCTTCCATCACGGTGATCCGGCCCGCCTCGGCCTCGAAGACCCGGCCGGTGACGCCGGTGCTGCCGGCGGACGCCAGCCAGACCACCAGCGGGGAGACGTTCTCCGGGGCCATCGCGTCGAACTCCCCGTCGGCGGGCGCCGCCATCGTCGCGGCGAAGGTCCGCTCGGTCATCCGGGTACGGGCGGCCGGTGCGATGGCGTTGATCTGTACGCCGTAGCGGGCCATTTCGGCGGCGGCGACGAGGGTGAGGCCGATGATGCCGGCCTTCGCGGCGGAGTAGTTGCCCTGGCCGACGCTGCCGAGCAGTCCGGCGCCCGAACCGGTGTTGATGATCCGGGCGTCGGGCGTACGGCCGGCCTTGGTCTCGGCGCGCCAGTGCGCGGCGGCGTGCCGCAACGGCAGGAAGTGGCCCTTGAGATGAACCCGGATGACGGCGTCCCAGTCGTCCTCGTCGAGGTTGACGAGCATCCGGTCGCGCAGGAACCCGGCGTTGTTGACGAGTGCGTCGAGGCGGCCGAAGGTGTCCAGGGCGGTGGTGACGAGCGAGGCGGCGCCGTCGGTGGTCGTGATGTCGCCGGTGTGGGCGACGGCCCGGCCGCCGTGTGCGCGGATCTCGTCGGCGACCTGCTGGGCCGGTCCGGCCGAGGCGCCGGCTCCGCCGGGAGCCACCCCGAGGTCGTTCACCACGACCTCCGCTCCTTCCGCGGCGAGGGCCAGGGCATGGGCGCGGCCCAGGCCGCGGCCCGCTCCGGTGACGATGGCGACGCGTCCGGTGCAGATTCCGTTACCGGTCATCTCAGGTCTCCTGTTCCGTCATGGCGGATCTCCTCGGGGGCTTCGGGTGTGGCGGGGTGGTTGACGGTGGCGGCGTCGAGGAAGGCGGGGCGCTCACCGCCGCCGTGGACGAGCAGGCTGGCGCCGGTCAGATACGCGGCACGGTCGGAGGCGAGGAAGACGCAGGCGTCGCCGATCTCTGCGGGTTCGGCGAGCCGGCCGAGCGGGACGGTGGCGCCGACGGCGGCGATGCCGGCCTCGTCTCCGTAGTGCAGCGCGGCGAGTTCGGTGCGCACCATGCCGAGGACGAGGGTGTTGACCCGGACTTCCGGGGCCCATTCGACGGCCATGGAGCGGGCCAGGTGGTCCAGGCCGGCCTTGGCCGCCCCGTAGGCGGCGGTGCCGGGCGAGGGGCGGGTGCCGCTGACGCTGCCGATCATGATGACCGAACCGCCGCCCGGCTGGTCGCGCAGCACCTCGTACGCGGCGAGCGAGGCGGTCAGCGGCGCGAGGAGGTTCAGTTCGACGACCCGGGTGTGCCGTTCGGCGGCGGTCTGCCCGAGCAGCCGGTACGGCGTGCCCCCGGCGTTGTTGACCAGGCAGTCCAGCCCGCCGTGCGCCGCCGCGACCTGCGGGAAGAAGGCCCGTACGGCGGCCGGGTCGCGCAGGTCGAGGGGGCGGAAGTGCGCGGTGCGGCCGGCCGCGGTGACGGGGGTGTCCGGTGGCCGGCGGGCGCAGACCACGACCTCCGCGCCGGCCTGGAGGAACGCCCGGGCGATGCCTGCGCCGACGCCCCGGGTGCCGCCGGTGACGACGGCCACCCGTCCGGTCAGATCGAGGGTCAGGCTCATTCGGCACCCCTCCCGCAGCGCGCGATCCGCTGCTAGCTTCGCTACCTAACAAACGCTTGGTGGAAAGGTAGCTGATCGCCTCATGGGTGTCTCCACCTCCACACC
>Ga0207426_1001035_pt1 | contig 26507 bp, 25 predicted proteins | sample AraplaMF_Cvi_mMS_FD_184265 | JGI IMG/M metagenome (GOLD analysis project Ga0207426, IMG submission 184265) | Arabidopsis root microbial communities from the University of North Carolina, USA - plate scrape MF_Cvi_mMS (SPAdes) (version 2) | ecosystem: Host-associated > Plants > Roots > Endosphere... | reverse complement strand
GCAGGAAGCCCAGCTGCTCCATGGCCTCGTCGGCCATCTCGAGCCAGCGCTCCACCCGCACCGGCAAGCCCCAGCGCCGGCACAAGGCCGCCACTGCGACCGCGGCCCGGCTGGCCTCGATCAGCTCCGCCACCTCCGGCCGCTCCAGTTGCTCGCGCACCTCGGTGACGCGGCGAGCGATCTCCTCATTGTCCTTCGACGCCTCGTAAGCGGCCGCCATCATCGCCAGCTTCACCCGCAGGTCGTGAAAGTCCTCCTGCGCCGCCTCGCGCTTCGCCGCGGCCTTGCGACGCTCGGCGCGCTCATCGGCAAGCTTGCGCTTGAGCAGCAGGGTCAGCCGCACCGAGCGCGCTATGGTGGCGATCCGCTGGCCGTAGTCGACGCCGGGCTGCGGCGCCTGCAGCGCCTCCTGCTGCGTCGCCCGGGCGATCGACATCTGGATCTCGACCAGCTCCGCCAGCACGCACAGATCCGCCGCCCGCTCCTCGTCGGGAGTGGGCTGGGTCTTCGTCGCTGAATCGGTCTGCGCCTTGTTCATGGAACATATCATGAACGAGATCGATGCATCGGCGCAATGAACATTGCGTTAACGCGCCGGCCGCCCGATCGAGGCAAGAAAAGACCCGCCACCCGGAGGATGGCGGGCCAGTCCGGACGGCGGCCCCACAGAGCCATGGCCGCCGTCCGTTGGGGAGATCAGGCCGCGGCGGCGACCGACAGGCCCAGGCGCTCGGCCACGCCGGCGCCGTAGGCCGGGTCGGCCTTGGCGAAATGGGCGATCTGGCGGCGCTGGATCGCCTCCGGCACCGGGCGCATCGCGCCGGCGATGTTGTCCAAGAGCCGGGCGCGGGCGCCGTCATCCAGCAGACGGAACAGGTCGCCGGCCTGGCTGTAGTCGTCGTTGCCGGCGCGATGGTCGTAGCGGTCGGCGGCGCCGCGCAGGGGCAGCGCCGGCTCGGCCGCCGCCGGGTCCTGCCTCGGCCCGCCGAAGCTGTTCGGCTCGTAGTTCACGGCGCCGCGGCCGTTGTCGTCGAAGCGCATCGCCCCGTCGCGCTGGTAGTTGCTGGCCACGGCGGCGTGCGGCCGGTTGACCGGCAGCAGGCCGTGATTGCCGCCGAGGCGGTAGCGATGCGCGTCGCCATAGGCGAAGAGGCGGCCCTGCAACATCTTGTCCGGGCTGAAGGAGATGCCGGGCACGACATTCGCCGGGCTGAAGGCCGACTGCTCGACCTCGGCGAAGTAGTTCTGCGGGTTGCGGTTCAGCACCAGTTCGCCGATCTCGATCAGCGGATGGCCCGCATGCGGCCAGACCTTGGTCAGGTCGAACGGGTCGATCGGAAAACTCTCCGCTTCAGCCTCGGTCATGATCTGGACCGACACCGTCCAGGCCGGGAAATCGCCGTCCTGGATCGAGGCGAACAGGTCGCGGGTGGCGTGGTCGGGGTCGATGCCGGTCATCGCCGCCGCCTGCTCGCCGGAGAAGTTCTGGATCCCCTGCCTGGTCTTGAAGTGATACTTGACCCAGACTCGCTGGCCGGCCGCGTTGATCCAGCTGAAGGTGTGGCTGGAGAAGCCGTCCATGTGGCGATAGCTGCGCGGCGTGCCGCGGTCGCTGAACAGGATGGTGAACTGGTGCAGCGACTCCGGCGACAGCGAGGCGAAGTCCCACACCGCCACCGGGTCCTTCAGGTTGGTGGCCGGGTTGCGCTTCTGGGTGTGGATGAAGTCCGGGAACTTCAGCGGGTCGCGCAGGAAGAAGATCGGCGTGTTGTTGCCGACGATGTCGTAGTTGCCGTCCTCGGTGTAGAACTTCAGCGCGAAGCCGCGCGGGTCGCGCTCGGCGTCGGCCGAGCCCTTCTCGCCGCCGACGGTGGAGAAGCGCAGGAAGACCTCGGTCTCCTTCCCGACTTCCGACAGGAACCTGGCCTGGGTCCAGCTTGAGACATCGGCGGTGACGCGGAAGGTGCCGTAGGCGCCGGCGCCCTTGGCGTGCACCACCCGCTCCGGAATGCGCTCGCGGTTGAAATGCGCCAGCTTCTCGATCAGGTGGAAGTCCTGGATCAGCACCGGGCCGCGCGGACCGGCGGTCAGCGAGTTCTGGTTGTCCGGAACCGGGGCGCCGAAGGTGGTGGTCAAGGTGGTCATGAAGAGCTCCTGTCGGGCGGGAGGTCCGCCATGGGAAGAGGGTTGCCGCTGCGCTTCGATCAGGGAAATCGATCGTTCTTATCGGCGCGATAAGTGAGTGCCGCGTTCGACCAGGGGCAGCAGGTCGCGGCGATGGCGGTGCAGCCGCAACAGCAGCTCCGACGGCAGTTCGCCCTGCACGCCCACCCGGCCATTCTCCAGGGTCAGGCTGGCGCCGTGCTGGGCGAGGTCGGCCAGCAGCGCGTTCAGGGCCGGGCGCATCACGCCGCCTCCCGCACCGGGTCGGCGCCGAGCGCCTGCCGCACCTGCGCCGCCAGCCCGGCGACATAGGCCGGGTGCAGGCCGACGGTCGGGACGCGGATGAAGGACGGCACGCCGGCGGCCTCCGCCACCGCGCGGTATTCGCGGTCGAGCTCGACCAGCGTCTCGGAATGCTCGGAGACGAAGGCGATCGGCACCAGCACCAGGCCGACGCCGTCGCGCCCGGCCTGCCGCACCTCCTCCTCCGTGTCCGGCTTGAGCCACTCCTGGGGGGTCACGCGGCTCTGGAAGGCGACGCGCCAATCGAGGCCGGGGAGGCCGAGCGCCGCCACCACCGCCTCGGCCGAGGCCCGGACCTGGTCGGGATACGGGTCGCCGGCCTGGACGATCGACAGCGGCAGGCCATGGGCGGTGAACAGCAGCCGGGCGCCGTCCCGCGGCCAGGCCCGGCGGATGAGATCGGCCTGTGCGGCGACGAAGCCGGGCTCCGTCGGCGCCGCCTCGACCACCCGGGTCGGGGCGGACAGGCCGGCGGCGCGGGCGGCCGCGGCCCAATCGGTGAGCGCCGACCGGGTGGTGGTGGTCGAATATTGCGGATACAGCGGCAGCAGCACGATCTCGTCGGGACGCCAGGCCCGCAGCTCCGCCGCGGTCTCGGCCGCGAAGGGGTGCCAGTAGCGCATCGCCACGAAGGGCCGGACCTCGCCGAGATCACCGAGGCGCGCCGCCACCGCCCTGCCCTGCGCCCGGGTCTGGGCCAGGATCGGCGAGGCGCCGCCGAGCTGGCGGTAGATTTCGGTCGCCACCGGGGTGCGGCGCCGGGCGATCAGCCGCGCCACCACCGCCCGCGGCAGGCGCGGCAGGCGGATGATCTCGGGATCGGAGAAGAAGTTGCGCAGGAACGGACCGACCGCCTCGAGCCGGTCCGGGCCGCCGATCTGCAGCGGCACCAGGGCGATGCGACGGCGGCGGGCAATGAGGACGGGCGGCATGGCTGGCTCCTGTGGTTGGCAGCAGCGTCGCGCACCGCCTCGATAAGATCCAATCGATCGATACTATCTGGAAGATAGGCGATGCTTATCGTAGAGTGGCTCCCCCCTTCCCCAACTGTCATCGCCGGGCTTGACCCGGCGATCCAGGGCCATCAAGAGCGGCTCCGGCCGCCTGGATGCCCGGGTCAAGCCCGGGCATGACAGAATGGGGAAGGCGGTCCCCCAACCCCATCTTGTCTCCATGACCCTCTCCGGCCTCTCCCTCCGCGATCTCGAATATCTCGTCGCCGTCGCCGAGCTGCGCCATTTCGGCCAGGCGGCGGAGCGCTGCGGCGTCAGCCAGCCGGCGCTGAGCATGCAGATCCGCAAGCTGGAGGAGAATCTGGGCCTGGCGCTGTTCGAGCGCGGGCCGAAGACGGTGCTGGTGACGGCCAAGGGCGAGGTCATCCTGGCCCAGGCCCGCCGCGTGCTGTTGGAGGCGCGGCGGCTGATGGCGCTGGCGCAGGAGTTGGACGCGCCGCTGTCCGGCCCGCTGACGGTGGGCGCGATCGAGACGCTGGGCCCCTATCTGTTCCCGCACATGCTGCGGCCGCTGCGCCGGGCCTTCCCGCGGCTGGAGCTGGTGCTGCACGAGGGCCGCACCTACCAGCTGGTCGAGGCGCTGCGGCATGGCGCGCTGGACCTGGTGTTCCTGTCGCTGCCGGTGGCTGACCCGCAGATCGCGACGGCGCCGCTGTTCTTCGAGCCCTTCGTCCTGGCCCAGCCGGCCGACCGGCCGGTGGCGGCGGACGGCGCCGCCCGGATCGCCGAGCTGCCGCGCGAGAACCTGCTGCTGCTGGAGGACGGCCATTGCCTGCGCGACCAGGCGCTGTCGGTCTGCGGCACGATGGGCCCGGGCGGCAAACGGCACAGCACCAGCCTGGAGACGCTGCGCCAGATGATCGCGGCCGGCGCCGGCTACAGCCTGTTCCCGCGGCTGGCGACGCTCGGCGAGGCCAGCGTCGGCGGCCTGGTCAGCTATGCCGGCTTCGACGGCACGCCGCCGGGCCGCATGGTCGGCCTGGCCTGGCGCCACAGCGACCCGCGGGCGGAGCAGTTCGAGTCGCTGCGCCGCATCCTGCTCGACCATCCGCCGCCGGGTACCCAGGTGGCGGCGGAAGCAGACTCCGAATGAGACGGGCAGGCGACGTCAGGCCGGGCAAAGAAGAAGAGTCCTCCCTCCCCTCGCGGGAGGGGGATAGGGGGAGGGGGTTCTTTCCGCTCGCCCTGACCCTGGCCCCCTGCAAGACGGCCAGGCCGCTCCATGCCCAATCGCGCGCGGACGCGCGCAGACCCCTCCCCCTGCCCCCCTCCCGCAAGGGGAGGGGGGACTTAGGAAGGGATGCGGCTGCGCTAAATGGGAGAGCTTGGCGTGATCCGGCCGGATCACTCGTCGCGATGATGGTCCTTGGCGTCGACGTCGATCGGCACGCCCGGCAGCAGCTTGGCGGTGCGGATCGCCAGGGCCGATTTGACGTGGTTGACGTTCGGCGCCGAGGTCAGCTGGGTGGTCAGGAAGCGCTGGTAGCTGTCCCAGTCCTCGGCCACGATCTTCAGCAGGAAATCAGTCTCGCCAGCCAGCATGTGGCATTCGCGGACCAGCGGCCAGCTGCCGACCAGCTCCTCGAACTTGCGCAGATCGGCCTCGGCCTGGCTGGTCAGCCCGACCTGGGCGAAGACGGTGACGCCGAAGCCCAGCGCCTCGGGGTTGATGTCGGCGTGGTAACCGCGGATGTAATGCGCCTCCTCCAGCGCCCGGACGCGGCGCAGGCAGGGCGGGGCGGAGATGCCGGCGCGGCGCGCCAGCTCGACATTCGTCATGCGGCCGTCGTCCTGGAGGTCGCGGAGGATGCGGCGGTCGATGCGATCGAGCTTCACACGGCGCATGGGTTCTCTCATGAAAGGACTTCCGTGATTACGCGCAAGGATATTGCCGGACTTTCGCCGGGCGCAAGCGCAATCCTATGTCGCGGGGAGGGTTTGGCAGGATGAGCGCGCCGCCGCGCGCGGGGACGAGCGGCATCGGCTCCCTGCGGGTGTGGGTGGTGTCGGACGGCCGCCCGGCGAACGAGAACCAGTGCCTGGGCCTGGCGGAAGCGCTCGGCATCGTCCCGGAGGTCATCCGACTCGGCGCTCGCCCTGGCTGGCATCGGCTTCTCGATCCCGTTCGGCCCGCCGCCGGCTTCGGCCTGGACGGGCCGCCCTGGCCCGACCTGCTGATCGCAGCCGGGCGGCAGAGCGTGTATCCCGCCCTTGCGGTGAAGCGGGCCAGCGGTCATCGGACGCGCCTTGTGCAAATATTTCGTCCCGGCGTCAACCCGCGGCGTTTCGATCTGATCGTGACGCCCCGCCACGATGGATTGAAAGGTGCCAATGTCGTCGCCACCAGCGGCGCGCTGAACCTCGTCACCCCGGCCCGCCTCGCCGCGGCGGCGGTGGAGTGGGAGCCGGTGCTGGGCCGGCTGCCGCGACCACGCGCCGCGGTGCTGATCGGCGGCAGCAGCAAGTCGGTTTCGGTGCCGGAGGGCGCGGTCGCGCGACTCGCCGGCGAACTGGCCGAGCTGGCGCGCAGCGGGGTCGGGCTGATGGTCACCACCAGCCGGCGCACGCCGGAGAGCGAGGTCGCGGCGCTGCGCCGGGCGCTGGACGGGCTGCCGGCCTGGATCTGGGACGGCACCGGCGCGAACCCCTATTTCGGCTTCCTGGCCCTGGCCGATGCCGTGATCGTCACCAATGACAGCATCAACATGACCTCGGAGGCGGCGACCACCGGCAAGCCGGTGCATGTCGTGAACTGGGCCGCGCTGGCGCCGAAGCACCGCCGCTTCCACGACGCGCTGGCGGCCGCGGGCATCACCCGCCCCTTCGCCGGCCGGCTGGAGCAGTGGAGCTACGCGCCGCTCGACGACACCGCCCGGGCGGCGGAGCGGGTGCGGGCGCTGTTCGCCCCGGCCTGACCGGTTCGGCTGCACTCCTGGCCCGCGTCGCCTTGCCCCGGCCCTCGCCGGTGGCTATCTATCGGTGACACTTCCCTGCAGCGGATTGTCGCCCCATGCCGGCCACCCATCGCACCAAGGTCCTGATCATCGGTTCCGGCCCGGCCGGCTACACCGCCGCGATCTACGCCGCGCGCGCCAATCTGGAGCCGATCCTGGTGCAGGGGCTGCAGCCCGGCGGGCAGCTGACCATCACCACCGATGTCGAGAACTATCCCGGCTTCGCCGACGTGGTCCAGGGCCCCTGGCTGATGGAGCAGATGGAGGCCCAGGCCCGGCATTGCGGCACCCGGCTGGAATTCGACCTGATCACCGAGGTCGACTTCTCGCGCCGGCCCTTCGTCTGCACCGCCGATTCCGGCACGGTCTACGAGGCCGATTCGGTGATCATCGCCACCGGCGCCCAGGCGCGCTGGATGGGCCTGCCGAGCGAGCAGCACTTCCAGGGCCGCGGCGTCTCCGCCTGCGCCACCTGCGACGGCTTCTTCTTCCGCGGCAAGGAGGTGGCGGTGATCGGCGGCGGCAACTCCGCGGTCGAGGAGGCGCTGTACCTGACCAACCACGCCACCAAGGTGACGCTGGTGCATCGCCGCGACCAGCTGCGCGCCGAGCGCATCCTGCAGGACCGGCTGTTCGCCCATCCCAAGATCGAGGTGGTGTGGAACCACACGGTCGAGGAGATCTTGGGCGCCGGCACGCCGGAGACGGTGACCGGCGTGCGGCTGCGCGACACCAAGACCGGGGCCGAGACCGTTCTGCCGGTCGACGGCGTCTTCGTCGCCATTGGCCACGACCCGGCGACCGCGGTGTTCAAGGGCCATGTCCGCATGGATGCCGACAACTACATCCTGACCGCGCCGGATTCGACCGCGACCGACATCCCCGGCGTGTTCGCCGCCGGCGACGTCAAGGACCGGGTCTACCGCCAGGCGGTGACCGCGGCCGGCATGGGCTGCATGGCGGCGCTGGAGGCCGAGCGCTTCCTGTCCGAGCATGCCGGCACCGGCCACCTGGCCCGGATCGCCGACCGCGACGCCCGCCCGGCCCCGGCGGCTCAGGTCGCCGCCGCGGGCTGAACAGCCCCGCCCGGTTTCGTAATGGCGATGACGATAGGGGGGCCATCCCCCCTATCGGTGAAATCCAAGTGAAATATTGTTCCCGCTGCGACCAAGCTTCGCTTGCGTTGGGTCGGGGGTGGCCCCCATAATGTATATAGTGTGATTCGCAGGCGCGACGCCGAGCGCTGGTATATCGACCATCCCGCCCTTGTCGCCCGCGCAAGAAACGAACGGGTGCCGAAGAATGGACTGGGACAAGCTGCGCGTTTTCCACGCCGTCGCTGACGCGGGCAGCTTTACCCATGCGGGCGAGAAGCTGAACCTCAGCCAGTCGGCGGTCAGCCGCCAGATCAGCGCCTTGGAGGAGAGCCTCAAGGTCCCGCTGTTCCACCGCCATGCCCGCGGCCTGATCCTGACCGAGCAGGGCGAGCTGTTGTTCCGCACCGCGCGCGAGGTCTTCGCCAAGCTGTCGATGACCGAGGCGCAGCTGAGCGAGAGCAAGGACCACGCCCGCGGCCCGCTGAAGATCACCACCACCGTCGCCTTCGGCTCGACCTGGCTGACGCCGCGGGTGCGCGAGTTCCTGACCGCCTATCCGGACATCGACCTGACCGTCCTGATCGACGACGAGGAGCTGGACCTGGGCATGCGCGAAGCCGATGTGGCGATCCGCATGACGCCGCCGCGCCAGCCCGACCTGATCCAGCGCCACCTGATGACGGTGAAGATCCACATCTTCGGGTCGGTCGACTACCTCAAGCGCAACGGCATCCCGCAGACGCTGGACGACCTGAACAAGCACTCGATCATCGTCTATGGCGACGATGCGCGCGGGCCGATCGCCGACATCAACTGGCTGGCCCATGTCGGCAGCCCGCCGCCGGGTGGCCGCAAGATCGCGCTCAAGGTCAACAACCAGTACGCCATCTACCGCGCCGTGCGCAGTGGCCTCGGCCTCGCCGCCCTGCCCGACTTCATGGTCGACCCGACCCTGAACGTGGTGCGGGTGCTGCCCGAGGTGACCGGGCCGACCACCGAGGCTTATTTCGTCTATGCCGAGGAGCTGCGCCACTCCAAGCGCATCGCGGTGTTCCGCGACTTCCTGGTCCGCAAGGTGGCCGAGAGCAAGTTCTGAGGCCTCCGGGCCGTCCGGAGCCGGAACCGCCCCCTCATCGTCATGGCGAGCCCCGAAGGGGCGCGGCCATCCAGCGACACCTACCACTGGATGGCCCATTCTTGACTCAAGAGGGGCGGCTTCGCCTCCTCGCCATGACGGTTTGGGTAAGGCGCGATCGAACCTCCGCACCGTGCCGGAAAATGGGGTCGCGGCGAGTGCGTGGACCACTCGTAGGACTTATCGCCCGCTTTTCCAGGCCTTGAACCTGAGAAAAACACGACAAATGTCTGAAATCTGTGCAAAAGCACCTGGAAAAATGGCGGATTCCTTGGGGTCTGCATGCCTCACAGCGAGCTATGCAATGCGCGCATAAAAGCATTGGTAGAAACTGGTTACCAATCGCCCACGGAATGCCTATCTTAAGAGCGTTCGTGCTGCAGCGCAGCAAGGACAAGGGTCCGGCACTGCCGGCTCCTTGCGTCTCCCAGACGTGAAGCCTCCCTGTTTGACTCGGGCCGGAACGCGTTTCCGGCCCTTTTTTTGTGCAGAATCCGGGCCCGGCCGCGGGATCATGGTGCGGCTCCGGCCGGCGCCATGATCCCATCGCATAAAGGGGGTGTCGTCCCCCCTGCCCACCCGCGCCGGTCAGGTGAACAGGCGCTCGCTGTTCGCCAGCCCCTTGTAGAGATCGGCGACGTATTCGCCGTAGCCGTTGTAGAGCAGGGTCGGCACCCGCTCGCCGGTGCCCAGAACCCGCTCCATCGCCTGGCTCCAGCGCGGATGCGGCACCTCCGGATTCACATTCGCCCAGAAGCCATACTCGCTGCTCTGCAGCTGCTCCCAGAAGCTGACCGGCCGCTCGTCGGTGAAGCCGATGCTGATGATGCTCTTGATCGACTTGAAGCCGTATTTCCACGGCGTCACCAGCCGCAGCGGCGCGCCGTTCTGGCGCGGCACCGGCTTGCCATAGAGGCCGGTGACCATGAAGGCGAGCTCGTTGGTCGCCTCGGCCATGGTCAGGCCCTCGACATAGGGCCAGGGGTAGAAGACCTGGGAGAAGCCCGGCGCCTCGTCATTCTGGAACGTTTGCATGCGGACATATTTGGCCGAGGACAGCGGCTTGGCGTAGTCGACCAGCGCCTTGAGCGGGAAGCCGGTCCAGGGCACCGCCATCGACCAGGCCTCGACGCAGCGGTGGCGGTACAGCCGCTCCTCCAGCGGCATGGCGCGGATCAGGGTGTCGATGTCGACCTCCCGCTCCTGCTCGACCATGCCCTCGAACTTGACGGTCCAGGGCCGGATCTTCAGCTCCTGCGCCGCCTCCCAGATGTCCTTGTCGGAGCCGTATTCGTAGAAGTTGTTGTAGGTGGTGACGTCCTTCTCGGGCGTCAGCGGCCGATCCAGCGTGTAGCGGTCGTTGTGCTTGGCCGGGTAGAGATCCGCGGTCGGGTCCGGATCGGCGGCGCGGGCCGGGCGCAGGCTCAGCGCCGCGCCGGCGGTGGCCAGCAGGCCGGCGCCGAGGCCCATCGCCTGCAAGAGGCGCCGGCGGTTGACATACACCGATTCCGGCGTCGCCTGGCTTTCGGGGATCCGCCACCCCGGATTGCGCTTGATCAGCATCGGCCTGTTCTCCTTGACCCGAACCATCCGACCGCGAGCGGTCTCACCTGTAGTTCGCAGCCAGGCCGGCCAACGTTACCGCCGCAACGCGACAGAGGCCAGCGGCGCCGGGACGCAGCCCGGCGCCGGGCCCTTTGGGCCCTGTCTCAGCGCAGCGCGGCGCAGGCGCGCTGGATGCGTTCGCCGGCGTCCTGCAGCGCCTCGGTCGCGGTGGCGTAGGAGATGCGGAAGAACGGCGCCAGCCCGAAGGCCGAGCCCTGCACCACCGCCACGCCCTCGGACTCGAGCAGGTAGGTGACGAAGTCCTCGTCGGTCTCGATCACCTTGCCGTCCGGCGTCTTCTTGCCGAGGGTGCCGGCGCAGGACGGGAAGACGTAGAAGGCGCCTTCCGGCCGCGGGCAGGTCAGCCCCGCCGACTGGTTCAGCATCGACACGATCAGGTCACGGCGCTGCTGGAACACCACATTGTTGCGCGGGATGAAGTCCTGCGGGCCGTTCAGCGCCTCGACCGCCGCGGCCTGGCTGATCGAGGACGGGTTGGAGGTCGACTGGCTCTGCACCTTGGCGATGGCCTTGATCAGGTCCGGCCGGCCGGCGGCGTAGCCGATGCGCCAGCCGGTCATGCAATAGGCCTTGGACACGCCGTTCAGCGTCAGGGTGCGGTCGTACAGCTTCGGCTCGACCTGGGCCGGGGTGACGAATTTGAAGTCGTCATAGACCAGGTGCTCATACATGTCGTCGGTCAGGACATGGACGTGCGGGTGGCGCAGCAGCACGTCGGTCAGCGCCTTCATCTCGGCGAAGCTGTAGGCGGCGCCGGTCGGGTTCGACGGCGAGTTCATGATCAGCCACTTGGTCTTCGGCGTGATCGCGGCCTCGAGGTCGGCCGGCTGCAGCTTGAAGCCCTGCTCCGCCGGGCAGACCACCGGCACCGGCGTGCCGCCGCACAGCAGCACCATGTCGGGGTAGCTGACCCAGTAGGGGGCCGGGATGATCACCTCGTCGCCCGGGTCCAGCGTGGCCAGCAGCGCATTGTACAGCACCTGCTTGCCGCCGGTGCCGACGGTGACCTGGCTGGTCTCGTATTTCAGGCCGTTCTCGCGCAGGAACTTGGCGGCGATGGCCTTCTTCAGCTCCGGCGTGCCGTCGACCGCGGTGTATTTGGTCTTGCCGGCCTGGATCGCGGCGATGGCGGCCTGCTTGATGTTGTCCGGCGTGTCGAAATCCGGCTCGCCGGCGCCGAGGCCGATGACGTCGCGGCCGGCGGCCTTCAGCTCGGCCGCCTTGGTGGTGACGGCGATGGTCGGCGACGGCTTGACGCGGGCGAGCGAGGCGGCGAGGAAGGCCATGGTTCCGGATCCCGGGAAAGTGGAGGCGGGCGACGGTAGCGCCGCCCGCCGCCCGCCGACAAGCCGAAAGCCCTGCGAAAATTCGGCACCGCGCCCGCGTCGGGCGCGGATGCCGCCGCCCCTATCCCTTCACCGCCCCCTGGGTCAGGCCGGCGATGAGCTGGCGGGAGAAGAAGGCGTAGAGCACCAGCACCGGGATGATGGCCAGGGTCAGCGAGGCCAGCACCGCGTTCCAGTCGGTGACGTACTGGCCGACGAATTGCTGCACGCCGAGGGTGATGGTGCGGGTGCCGTCGCCCGGCGCCAGGATCAGCGGGAACCACAGGTCGTTCCAGATCGGCACCATGGTGAAGACCGCGACGGTCGCCAGCGCCGGCCGCACCAGCGGCAGGATGATGCGGTAGAAGATGCGGTATTCGCCGACACCGTCGCAGCGCGCGGAATCCTTCAGCTCCTTCGGGATCTGGCGCATGAACTCCGACAGGATGAAGATCGACAGCGGCAGCCCCATCGCGGTGTAGACCAGGATCAGCGCCGCCAGGGTGTTGATCAGGTCGAGCGACACGATCAGGCGCAGGATCGAGACGGTGCCGAGGCGGATCGGGATCATGATGCCGACGGCGAGGTACAGCGCCAGCACGGCGTTGCCCTTGAAGCTGTATTCCGACAGCGCCCAGGCGGCCATGGCGCCGAGGAAGACGACCAGGAACAGCGTCGCCAGCGTCACCGTCAGGCTGTTGCCGAAATACAGGCCGAAATCGGACCGGGTCAGCACCGTGTCGAAGCCGATCAGGCTGAAGGTGTCGGGCCCGGGCGGCGACAGCGGCTGGCTGAAGATCGCCTTGCGCGACTTGAAGGCGTTGAACAGCACCAGGACGATCGGGAACAGCGCGATCACGGTGTAGACCAGCAGCACCGCATGGACGATGGCGGTCGAGGCGCGGGGAGAGCGGTTGGCGGCCATGGTCAGAGCTCGTAGCGCTGCAGGCGGCGCTGGACCAGGTAGAAGTAGGTCATGACGCCGGCCAGGATGATCAGGAACATGATCGTCGCCACCGCGGCCCCCATGGTCGGGTCGCCCAGCTGCAGCTGGAAGCCGAAGAAGGTGCGGTAGAAGAAGGTGCCGAGGATGTCGGTCGCGAAGTTCGGCCCGGCCAGCGCCCCCTGGGCGACATAGATCAGGTCGAAGGCGTTGAAGTTGCCGACGAAGGTCAGGATCGTGACCATGCCGATGGTCGGCCAGATCAGCGGCAGCTTGATGCGCCAGAAGATCGTCATCTGGCCGGCGCCGTCGACCCGCGCCGCCTCGGTCAGGCTGTCCGGGATGTTCAGGAGCGCGGCATAGGTCAGCAGCAGCGGCATGCCGACCCATTGCCAGACCGAGACCAGGGCCAGGGTGATCAGCGCGCTATGCTCCTGCCCCAGCCAGGGCGCGAACAGCGAGCCGAGGCCCACCGTGCCCAGCATCGATTTGGCGACGCCCCAGGTCGGCGACAGGATCAGCTTCCAGATGAAGCCGATGATCACCACCGACAGCAGCGTCGGGGTGAACATCAGGGTGCGGTAGGTGTTGGTGAAGCGCAGATTGGGCAAGGCCAGCAGCGCCGCCAGGCCGATCGCGATCGGGTTCTGCACCAGCATGTGCACGGCGAAGAACAGCACGTTGTTGCCGAGCGCGTTCCAGAACCGATCGGACCATTGCGGGTCGAAGAACAGCGCCGCGTAGTTGGCCAGCCCGGCGAAGCTCTCCACCCCCGCCTCGTCCCGCGTGAACAGGCTGAGCCGCAGGCTGTCGAGCAGCGGGTAGACCATGAAGACGGTGTAGATCAGCGTCGCCGGCGCCAGGAAGACAATGATGTGCCAGGGGAAACGACCCCGGCGGCCCGCGATCTGCGAGCGGGGTATGACGACTGCTTGGGTGCTGGCCATGGGAACAGCCTATCAATACGGGCGCGGGGACACGCGGTCCGGGACGTCCGGGCCGCGCGCCCCGCGCCGGGGATCAGATCACTTGGCGGCCGGCTTGTACCAGGAGTCGAGACCCTTCTGGATCTGCTCCGCCGCCTGCTGCGCCGTCAGCGTGCCGTTCATCACCTGGGCCGAAACGTTCCACAGCTCGTTCTCCAGGTTCGGCGTGCCGCGCCCCAGGATCTGGTACGAGTTGCGGATGGTGGATTCGCAGGTCTTGCGCCAGCCCAGGAACTCCGCCGCCACCGGGTCCTTGACCGTGACCGGGTGGTTCGACAGCGAGTAGAAGCCCGGCAGCGCGTTGGAATAGATGTCTGCGAATTCCGGCGTCGCCAGCCATTCCAGGAAGGCCTTGGCGGCCTCCGGGTTCTTGGTCTTGGTGTTCATGCCGAGGGCGATGTCGGTGTGGTCGCTGATGTAGCATTTGTCGCCGGCCTTCTCGACCGGCGGCGGGAAGGCGCCCATCTTGAAATCGGCCTGGGCGTTAAAGGCGGCGATGTCCCAGGACCCGGCCGGGTAGATCGCGGCGCGGCCGAGGGTGAACAAATTCTGGCTGTCCGGATAGGCCTGGGCCTCATAGCCCTCCGGCAGATACGGCTTCCACTTCGCCAGCTCCTCGAAGGCCTCGACATAGGGCTTGTCGGTGAACTTCTGGGTGCCGGCGATCAGCGCCTTGCGGCCTTCCTCGCCCTTCCACAGGTTCGGACCGATGTTCTGGAAGCCCATGGTCGCGGCCTCCCACTGGTCCTTGGTGCCGATGTCGAGCGGCGCCACCTCGCCCTTGGCCTTGATCTTGTCGAGCAGGGCATAGAACTCGGCGTCGGTCTTCGGCGGGGTCAGCCCCTCGGCGTCGAAGATGTCCTTGTTGTAGAGGAAGCCGTGAATCACGGAGGCCATCGGCACGCAGAACAGCGACTTGCCGTCATCGGTGATCCAGGCGCTCTTGGCCACGTCGGAGAAGGTGTCCATGCCCTTCAGGTCGGTGACCGGGGCGAGGTAGCCCTTCTGGAACAGTGCCAGCGAGGTGTCGAACGGCCGGCAGCTGATCAGGTCGCCCGCGGTACCGCCCTCGAGCTTGGCGTTCAGGGCCGCGTTGTATTCGGTCGGCGCCGTGGGCGAAAACACCACCTTGATCCCGGGATGGGTCTTCTCGAAGGCCGGGATGATGGTGTCCTGCCACACCTTCAGGTCGTCGTTGCGCCAGCTTTCGATGGTCAGGGTCGCGTCGGCGGCCATGGCCTGGCTGGACACGGCGACGAGCGCCGCCCCGGCCAGGAACGCGCCGCGCAGGAATGAATGGGACATGTGCAATAGCCTCCTCTGTTCGGCGTTTCGCCGTTGCTCACGGGCGGCAGCCCGCCCGCTGTCTCTCTAGGAACCTTGCTTCGCCGCCAGGGCGCGGCGGAGATCGCCGTCGGCGGCGTCCAGGCGCCGGCGCCCATGCTCGGCGCTGTCGCCCAGCGCCACCAGGGCGGCCAGCTTGACGTTCTGCCCCGCCGCGTCCAGCGCCGCCCGCGCCGCCGCCTCGTCGACCGGCACGATGGCGCGCAGCATGCGCACCGAGCGGTCGTTCAGCTTGGCGTTGGTCGGCTGCATGTCGACCATCAGCCCGTCATAGACATGGCCGAGCCGGGTCATCACCAGGGTCGAGAACAGGTTCAGCGCCACCTTCTGCGCCGTGCCGGCCTTGAGCCGGGTGGAGCCGGCGACCGGCTCCTCCCCCGTCGCCAGCAGCACGGCATGGGCGGCGTCGCCGAAGATCGGCGCGCCGGGGTTGGAGGCGACGGCGATGGTCAGGGCGCCGGCGCGGGCCGCCTCCTGCAGCACCGCGCGGGTGTAGGGGGTGCCGCCGCTGGCGGCGATGCCGATGACCACGTCGTCGGGGCCGAGCGCGAGGGCTGCGGCCTCGGACCGGCCGGCCCCGGCATCGTCCTCGGCGTTCTCGACCGGCCGGCTCAGCGCCGTGGCGCCGCCGGCGATCAGATAGGCCAGCCGGTCCTGCGGGTGGCCGAAGGTCGGGAACAGCTCCGACCCGTCCTGGGCCGCGACCCGGCCGGAGGTGCCGGCGCCGGCATAGACCAGGCGGCCGCCGCGGCGCAGCCGGGGCGCCGCATCGGCGGCGGCGGCGGCCAGGGCCGGCAGGGCCGGCCGCACCGAGGCGACGGCGGCGAGCTGGGATTCGAGCAGCGCGTCGAGGATCTCCGCATCCTCCCAGGCGTCGATGCCCCTGAAGCGGCGTGATGCGGTCTCGGTTCCCATGCGGCTCGATCGCTGGCTGGATGAGTGGTCTAGACCACTCTCTCAGAGTTGCCGGCGGAGCGCAAGATGATCCTGTCCGGCCCGTCGGACCAGCGGCCTCGGGTCGGACGGGGCTAGCCGGAGGCCGGCGCGTGCACCCGGCCGAGGAAGCCGCGGATCAGCGCCACCATCTCGCCGAGATTCGTTTCCAGCGCCCAGTGGCCGCCATCCAGCAGATGCAGCTCGGCCTCCGGCAGGTCGCGCAGCCAGGCCCGCGCCGCCCCTTCCGGCATGAAGTCGTCCTGCGGCCCCCAGGCGATCAGGGCCGGCGGCCGGTGCTGGCGCAGATAGGCCTGGTAGCGCGGGAACCAGGCGAGGTTGTCGTGCAGCCCCTCCATCAGCCGGACCATGATCTCGCGCCGCCGCGGCGACTGCTGCAGCGGCCAGGACAGGCGCCAGAGGTCGGGGCTGATCCGCTCGACCAGATGCTCCGCCACCTCGCCGATGAATTCGTCCCGGAACCCCTCCTCGCTGACCGCGGCGGCCAGCGTCTCGCGCCGCTCCGGCGTCGGATCCTGCCAATAGGCACGCAGGCCTGAGTATTTCGGCCCCAACTGGTCCTCGTAGATATCGCCGTTCTGGACGATCAGCGCGGCGACCCGCTGCGGCGCCCGGATCGCCAGGCGCAGCCCGATCTGCGAGCCGTAATCGTGCAGGTACAGGGCGTAGCGCTGCAGGCCCAGCGCCGCGGTGAAGCGCTCGAGCAGGCCGGCATAGCCGTCGAAGTCATAGGCGAAGTCCTCCGGCGTGTCGCTGTAGCCGAAGCCGGGGAAGTCCGGCGCCAGGGTGCGCCAGCGGTCGGCCAGCGCCGGCATCAGGTGCCGGTACTGGAAGGAGGAGCAGGGATAGCCATGTGGCAGCAGCAACACCGGCGCGTCCGGCGGCCCGGCCTCGCGGAAGAAGATGCGGATGCCGTCGATCGCGATGGTGCGGTGCCGGGTCGTCCGGTCCGGGTCGGTCGTCATGAGGGCGCCTCCGGGTGTTTCGTCTGCCTCGGAGAACGCCCCCGACGCCCGGCGGGGTCCGCTACCGCTACCAGTTGAAGGAGAAGCCGGCGGTGAACTTGACGCCCGGCTGCTCGCTGCCGATGTCGACCAGCGAGGCGCTGGCCTTGAGCGGGCCGAACAGCGTCTGCTCGGCGCCGACGCTGCCGGTCAGGCGCCGGTCGGTGCTGTTGACCTGGCCGCCGAGCAGCAGCGCCGTGGTGTGCCAGGGCAGCTCCAGCCGGGTGTTGCGGTCGATCTCCCAGCTGGTCACCGGCGCCTCGGGGCCCAGCAGCCCGCCGCGGGTGACGGCATAGCGATCCTCGAACGACCCCGACAGGCCGATGACCGACCAGGCACGCGACAGCACCGCCGCCAGTTGCCCGGTGCCCTCGCCGGCCTGCGGGTCAAAGCTGGCCTCGACGCGCGCCGACTGCCAGAACGGCACGAACCAGGGCAGCTCGGTCAGGCCGAAGCTGGCCTGCGCCTTGCCGGTGGCGGTGCGCTGCGCCATCTCCGTCCGGTCCCAGCGCTGGGCGAAGCCGGGATAGGGATCGGCCGGGATGTCGAAGGTGACGCCGGTCGTGGCGACGAAGCCCGGGGTCTGGGACTGCAGCGCCGCGCCGACCGAGCCGGCGCCCTTCACGTCGCGCTGCCCGGTGACCGACCCGAAGCCGCGATCGGGCGCGAGATAGAGACCTGCCGCCGGCGGGCTCCACGCCCGGTCCGGCCGGCGCCAGCGGGTGGGGCCAGGATCGGTGGGAATGTCGAAGGTCACGCCGGTGTCAGCGAGGAAGCCCGGCGGTTGCGACACCGGCGCGGCACCATAGTCCTCGTCGGGCAAGGCCTTGGCAGCCGGCATCGCCACCGGGATCAGCATGGCTGCGGCTGCGAAACGCAGTAGAAGGGGGTGGCAGGTCCGCGGCATCGGCGGGCTGTCTCTCCGGGGATCGGTGGCTTTCCTCCGAACCTAGTGATTCAACCGCGTCTGCCAACCCCTTGAATTATGACAATTTCCGTCGGGGACTCTCGGAGGCCACGGATGCCGCCTTGTTCGGGTCCATGGAAGGCGCCGGAGGCGGCGATGTCGCCTCGTTCGGGCTCGTGGAAGGCGCCGGAGGCAGCGATGTCGCCTTCGAAAACGCCGGTGATGACGGTAAAACTCGGAAACTCCGAACTCGCCGCGCTCAATGCGTGAGGTCGAAGCGCGTGATTTCTCGCACGCCACTCAGGGCGAAGGCAGCCCGCATGCAGCGCGCCTCGTCTGACGGGCTGCGTCCGAAGAAGCGCTTGAATTCCCGCCCGAACTGCGAATTGCTGGCATAGCCGACTTCGGCCGCAGCGGCGGCCGCGGTGCAACTGTCGCGGATCATGAGAAGGCGGGCCTGGTGCAGACGGATCGCCTTCAGATATTGCAGTGGCGAGGTATGCGTGATCTTTTTGAAATGCGCGTGGAACGCCGGCACGCTCAGATGGACCTCGCGGGCAAGATCGGCCACCGAGAGATCGCGGGCAAAGTCGATCTGGATGCGATGCATCGCGCGTGCAATCCGCCCGAAGCCGCCGCTCTCGGTCATCGCCGTGCGAATGGCCCCGCCCTGCGGCCCCCGCAGAACCCGGAAATAGATTTCTCGCAGGATCGACGGCCCCAGCACCCGCGTCTCAAGTGGGTTGGTGAGCGCCTGCATGAGCCGTAGCGCCGCGTCGGCAATCTTCTCGTCCAGCGGCGTCGAGAACACGCCCTTGGGTGGCGCCGCCAGCGGTTGCCCCTCGCGGTCGAGCGTCAGCAAGAGGTCGGCGGCCACCGCCCGATCGAGGCTAAGCGCCAGCGCCAGCAACGGCTCCTCCGGTGTGGCATCGGTTTCGGTGAAGAGCGGCAGCGGCACCGAGAGTACGAGGTAATTCTGCGCGTCGTAAAGATAAGTCTCGTCGCCAAAAAAGCCGCGTTTGCGGCCCTGACAGACGATAACGATACTTGGATCATACAGTACCGCGGTCATCTTGAGCGCTCGATCCGAGCGCATGAACCGCACGGAATCAAGCGAAGATAAAGTATATCCCTCGTTTGGCGCGAAAAGACGTATCAATCGCGCCGTTTCTCGTGCCGTATCATTCATAATTTCGCAAAGGTAGGGCTTCACTAAATAGATTTTATACACAAAATACGGGTATTTCGCAACGACAAATCGTCACTTAGATAGGATTAGGCTATCATCCCATAGCAATGGGCATTCTGCGGCGGCCGCCGCGCCGCTAGAGTCAAGGTCCGCCGAGGGGCCCAGCCCCGCAACGCAAGGGGAGACCATGACTGAGCTACCGAGCAATTCCACCGGGTCCGAGTGGCAGGATAAAGTCGCGATCATCACCGGTGCGGCGAGCGGTATTGGTCTTGCGACCCTGCGCCTGCTCCACGCGCGGGGCGCGAAGATCATCGCCGTCAGCATCGGCGAGGAAGTCCATGCGCTTGAAGCGCCGGGCATCGTGCCGCTGCAGGCGGATGTCGGCCGTGAAGAGAGCGCCGCTGAAGCGGTCAGCCTCGCCCTGGAGCGGTTTGGCAGGCTTGATCTCCTCATCAACAACGCCGGCCGCATCATCAACAAGCTGGCGGTCGATATGACCGTCGAGGAGTGGAACAACGTCTTCCTTATCAACGCGACCGCGCCCTTCGTCTTCTCGCGCGAGGCAATGCGGGTCATGAGCAAGGCCGGCGGCGGCGCGATCGTCAACGTCGGCTCCTATGCCTGCTTCCAGTCGTTTCCGACCATCGCCGCCTATGCGGCCTCCAAGGGCGCGCTGGCGCAGCTCACCCGGACGCTCGCGCTTGAAGGGATCAAGCACGGCATCCGCGTCAATGCCGTGGGCTCCGGCGACACTATCACCAACTTTCTGAACCACCTTCACGCAGACGGGCAAGCCTTCCTCGCGGAACACGGCAGCAAAGCGCCGATCGGCCGCGCGGCACGGCCCGAAGAGGTCGCCGAGGTGATCGCTTTTGTCGGCTCTTCCCGTGCCAGCTACATGGTCGGCGCGGTCGTGATGACGGACGGCGGGATGAGCATCACGACGCCCTGACAGCTGGGCGACGGGGCAAGCAAATTCAACCTTTCGAGAATATGAGAATCAAGATGAGCGATAAAGCGTCCCAACCGAAACAACTGACTCTGGCGGCTTTCCTGCGCGCTAAGCCCGGAATGGGTGAAGAACTCGGCCGCCGACTGCTGGGCCTATACGAGAAGTCCCGCGCCGAAGACGGTTGCGTCAACTACCACCTCCACCAGTCGAACGACGACCCGCACGTCTGGATGCTCTACGAAAATTGGCGCGATGCGTCCGACCTGGATCTTCACTTCACGTTTCAATACATGAAGGATTTTGTCGCCGTACTGGACGAGGTGCTGGAGGGCGAGATGGACCTGCGGCGCTTCTCGATGAAGACGCCCTTCGCCGCGCCCAAGCTCTGATCGACAGCCCTGAATTCATCGCGCTGCTCTCAGGCGGCTCCGTCATTTCCAAGCGAAAAGTCCAAGATGATCTCACAGCCCGTAATCACCCTGCTCGATGGCAACATCATTCCGCAAGTCGGCCTCGGCGTCTATCAGACCCCGTCCGACATCGCGGGCGAAACCGTCGCAACCGCCATCCGAGCCGGCTACCGCCAGGTGGACACGGCCGCCATCTACGCCAATGAGGCCGGCGTCGGCGAGGGTATTCGCGCCTGCGGCATCGATCGCCGGGAGCTCTACATCACGACGAAGCTCTGGAATGCGGAGCACGGCTATGACTCCACGCTGCGCGCCTTCGATGAGAGCCTGGAATGCCTCGGCATCGACTATCTCGACCTCTACCTCATCCACTGGCCGTCGCCCCATCGCAACCTCTACGTCGACACCTGGAGGGCTTTCGTCCGGCTGCAGGCGGAAGGGCGAGTTCGCTCGATCGGCGTGTCGAATTTCGAGCCCGAGCACCTCGACCGGGTCATCGGCGAGACGGGCGTCGTGCCGGCGCTCAACCAGGTCGAGCTTCATCCCCACTTCCAGCAGGAGAAGCTGCGAAGGTTCCATGACACGCATGGCATCGCCACGCAGTCCTGGAGTCCGCTCGGGCAGGGCACTTTGTTGAAGAATCCTGTCATCGCCTCGATCGCCGACAAGCACCAGCGCACGCCGGCGCAGGTCATCATCCGCTGGCACATCGAAAGCGGCCTGATCGTCATTCCGAAATCGGTCAATCCCGGCCGCATCCGCGAGAATTTCGACGTGTTCGGCTTCACGCTCGATGACGCTGATCTAGCCAGCATCGCAAAGCTTGCTTCCCAGCATGGGCGAATCGGGCCGGATCCAGCGACCGCGACCCTCTAAATCTGTACGCCGCCCGCGACATCCATCCGCTGGGCGCTGACCCAGCCGAGATCGTTGGAAAGCAGCGCGGCGGTCACCGGGCCGGGATCGTCGGGCAAGCCGGCGGGGCGGAGCGCCGTATGGATTATCGAGCACGTCGCCGCCGTTGCTGTCCGTGGCGATCGGACAGGGTGCGACAACGCTCGCTGCAATTCGCCGCGGCCCGAGCTCCAGCGCCATGTGTGGAGACGGCGCGAAACAGTGCCAGGTGTGAAGTCTGAGGAGGTTGTTCATCCGCTTTGAGTCTCGGAAGGTGGTCGTTGCCAGACGATGCACCAGGAGCCCGAGGCCCGTCGTCGGGCCGTGATCGGCCGCTCAGAAGGCCAGCACCACCTTGCCGAAATGCCGGCCTGATGCGAGATGTCGCAGGGCGTCCCGCGCCTCGGTCCAGGGGAAGCTGCGGTCGATCACCGGCCGCAGCCCGGTGGCGGCGATGGCAAGGGTCATCGCCTCGAAGCTGTCGCGCGAGCCCACCGGGATGCCACGGATGCGGGCGCGGCGGAACAGGATCTCGACCGGGTTGATCTCGGCCGATTTGCCGCCAAGATAGCCGATCACGTTGATCTGGCCGCCGGTGCGGATCGCCGCCAGCGAGCGGCCGAAGGTGCCGGGCCCGCCGACCTCGATGACATGGTCGACGCCGCGGCCGCCGGTCAGGTCGCGCACCGCCGAATCCCACTCCGGAGTCGTGCGGTAGTTCACCGTGCCGAAGGCGCCGAGCGCCCGTGCCCGCTCCAGCTTCTCGTCGCTGGAGGAGGTGACGATCGTCCGGGCGCCGGCGGCAACGGCGAATTGCAGGGCGAAGACCGAAACCCCGCCGGTGCCCTGGACCAGCACCGTGTCGCCGGGCTTGATCCCGCCTTCGGTCACCAGCGAGGTCCAGGCGGTCAGGGCGGCGCAGGGCAGTGTCGCCGCCTCCTCGTCGGTCAGGTGCTCCGGCACGGCGACCACGCCCTCGGCGTCGAGCCGGACATATTCCGCCAGCACGCCGGGGCCGGGCCCGCCCAGCGGCACCGCCCGCTCGATGCCCTCGAAATCGCCGGCGACCCAGCCCTGCCAGAAGGTCGTGGCCACGCGGTCGCCGGGCTTGACGCGGGTGACGCCCTCGCCCACCGCCGCGACCTCGCCGACGCCGTCGGACAGCGGCACCATCGGCAGCGCGAAGCCGGCGTGATAATTGCCGCGCACGATCTCCAGGTCGCGGTAGTTCAGCGAGGCCGCGCGCATCCGCAGCACCACCTCGCCGCGCCGCGGCTCCGGCACCGGCAGGTCCGCTTGGCGCAGCCGGTCCAGCCCCTTGCCCTCTTCGATCACCAACGCCTTCATCGCTTCGCTCCAGGATGTTGCGCTGGAGACATCGCCCTCCGTCGGCTAATCTTCAAATTCATTGTTTTCAGAAACTTCATGACGGATCGGCATGATGTTGGACGAGATGCGCGCCTTCGTGCTGCTGGCGGAGACCGGCTCGATCCAGCGGGTGGCGGAGCGGCTGCCGCTGACCCAGCCGGCGGTGACCCGGCAGATCCAGCGGCTGGAGCAGCATCTCGGCGCCACCCTGCTGGACCGGCGAGTAAAGCCGCCGCGGCTGACCCCGGCCGGCCTCGCCGCGCTGGAGCGCTGCCGCGCCATCCTGGCGGCGGTGCAGGAGCTGAAGGCCGGCACCGGTGAGGCGGCTGAGCCGGAGGGGGATCTGCGGCTGGGCATCGGCGTGCTGCATGCCTTCGCCGAGGCGGATTTCACGGCGCTTGTGCGCGACCTGCGGCAGCGCTGGCCGCGGCTGTCGCTGCGCCTGATCGGCGGGCTGGCACACACCCTGCTGGCTGATCTCGACCGCGGCCGGCTGGATGCCGCGGTGGTGCTGCTGCAGGACAGCGCCGCGCCCTATCCCGGCCGGGTTGTGGGGGAAGAGAAGCTGGTGGTGGTCGGCGCCCGCAGCCTGGCCCTGCCGCGCCGGCCGTCGCTGGCCGACCTCGCCGCCTGCGATTGGGTGGTCAGCCCGCGCGAGTCCTGCGATGTCCGGCCTGCGCTGGAGGCGCTGTTCGCGCGGGACGGGTTGGAGCTGCGGATCTCGGCCGAGGTGCACGATCTGGCGATCCAGCAGTCGCTGATCCGCTCCGGCTTCGGCCTCGGCGTGCTGCCGTCGCGGCGCAGCGCCCCCTTCACCGCGCGCGACGAGCTGCGCCGGATCGACCTGCCCGGCTTCCGCTTCGACTTCGCCATCAGCGTGGTGCGGGCGCCGCATCTCGGCCGGCTGGACCGCGCGGTCGACCACCTCGAGGACGCCCTGCGGCAGAGGCTGGCGCCGGCGGTGGTGCCGATGACGGCGGGATAGCCCCCTCACCCTCCCGCCGCCAACGCGGCGGGCCTCTCCCTCTCCCCGAGGAGAGGGGAATATGAGTCGCGCACCCCTTACCTCTCCTTGGGGAGAGGTCGAAATCGCGCAGCGATTTCGGGTGAGGGGGCGGCTCTGGCCCGTCAGCTTATCCGGCTGCCGAAGACTGCCCGGGCAGCCCCAGCCGTCGGGCAGCGATGTCGACGATGCGGCGGGGCGGGTGGCGGATGTCGACCGTCACCACCCGCTCGCCCTCGCCCGGCGGCTCCAGCGTCTCGAACTGGCTGCGCAGCAGCGAGGGCGGCATGAAATGGCCCTTGCGGTTGGCCAGGCGGGTGGCGATCACCGCCTCCGACCCCGACAGGTACAGGAAGGCCACCTGCGGCCGGCCGGCGACCAAGCGGTCGCGATACACCCGCTTGAGGGCCGAGCAGGCCAGCACCGCCGGCTGGTCGTCCGACAGCCATTGGCCGATCTGCGCCGCCATGGCGTCGAGCCAGGGCCAGCGGTCGTCGTCGGTCAGCGGGTGGCCGGCCTTCATCTTCTCGATATTGGCCGGGGGGTGGAAGCTGTCGGCGTCGGCGAAGACCCCGCCCATGCGGCGCGCCAGCTGCTTGCCGATCGTGGTCTTGCCCGAGCCGGACACGCCCATGACGATGACCACGCCGGGCGGGCCGCCGCGGCCGGAGTCCGAAGGTTGGGTCGCGTCCGCGGCCGGCATGAGCATGTCCTCAGCTGAGCTTCACAACCTCGCCGGTGCGGAAGCTCTCATCCGCCGCCAGCACGATGCGCAGGCTGTCGATCGCCGCCTGCATGGAATCGGTCAGGTCCAAATCCTCGCGGATCGCGCGCAGGAAGAATTCCTGCTCGCGGTCGCACAGCTCCTGGTGGCCGGGTTCGTCGGCCATGGTGATCCAGCGGTCCTTGTCGACGAAGTGGTTGTTCGCGTCGATCGCGGCGGAATGCAGCTTCAGCGCGTTGGTCTTGGTGTGCTGGTCGATATCGGCGGAATCAGAGATGGTGTCGGTCTTGGCCTCGCCCTGCCCGTCCTGCGGCACCACGATCGAGACGCAGCCCTTCGGCCCGACCACATCCTTCACGAAATAGGCCACCTCGCTCATCATCGGGCCCCAGCCGGCCTCGTACCAGCCGACCGAGCCGTCATCGAACACGACGTGCAGATGGCCGTAATTGTGGATCGCGACCTCGCTGGACAGCTTGGCGCCGATGCCGTGCACCCGCACCGGCTTGGCGCCCGTCATCTGGCACATCACGTCGACATAATGGACGCCGCAATCGACCACCGGCGACAGCGACTGCAGCAGGTTCTTGTGCCAGGTCCAGGAGGGGCCGGAGCTCTGCTGGTTCAGGTTCATCCGCATCACGAGCGGCTTGCCCAGCGTCCTCGCCACCTCGATGAACCTCACCCAGGAGGGGTGGACGCGCAGGATGTAGCCGATCACCAGCTTGCGGCCGGTCTCCCTGGCGCGGGCGACGACGCGCTCGGCATCCTCGACCGTGGTCGCGATCGGCTTCTCCATGAACACATGGGCGCCGGCATCCATCGCCTGCAGCGCGAACTCGGCATGGGTGTCGGTCCAGGTGTTGATCGAGACCGCGTCCGGCCGGGTTTCGGCCAGGGCCGCGCCGTAATCGGCGAAGCGCGGATAGTCGGCCAGCTCGCCCGGCAGGTCGGCCTTGGCGATCGAGCGGGCGACGAGGCCGACGATCTCGAACCCATCCAGCCGGTGATAGGCCAGGGCATGCGACAGGCCCATATGGCCGACCCCGACGACGAGGACGCGCACCGGATCGGACATGGCGGGACTCCCTGGGCGATGGTTGAGAGGAAACTGTCGACACTGTCTGCCCGGCCGGGTCAAGTCCTGTGGGGCCGGCTCCCCCTCACCCTCCCGCCGCCTTCGGCGTCGGGTCCCTCCCTCTCCCCGCGGGAGAGGGATTTTCACCTCTCCTTGGGGAGAGGTCGAAATCGCATCGCGATTTCGGGTGAGGGGGGTGGCGCCGGCCTATCCGTTCAGCACCCCGGCATGGTGGCGGATGTGGTCGGCGATGAAGGTGGAGATGAAGTAGTAGCCGTGGTCGTAGCCGGCATGGCGGCGCAATGTGAGCGGCTGCCCGGCGGCTTTGCACGCCGCCTCGAGCAGATGCGCGTGCAGCTCGCGCTCCAGGAACTGGTCCGCCTCGCCCTGGTCGATCAGCAGGTCGGGGCAGCGTGCTCCGCCCTCCACCAGCGCCGTCGCGTCCCACTGCGCCCATGTGGACTGGTCCGGCCCGAGATAGTTGCCGAACGCCTTCTGCCCCCAGGGGCATTGCGACGGCGCCGCGATCGGCGCGAAGGCCGACACCGAGCGGTAGAGCCCGGGGTTGCGCAGCGCCGCCACCAGCGCCCCGTGCCCGCCCATCGAATGGCCGAAGATCCCCATCGCGCTGCGCCGCGCCGGGAAGTGCCGGCCGATCACCTCCGGCAGCTCCTTCGTCACATAGGCGTGCATCCGGTACCCGTCGCGCCAGGGCGCTTCGGTGGCGTCCAGGTAGAACCCGGCCCCGAGCCCGAAATCCCAGCTCTCGTCGTCGCCCGGATGCCGCCGGTCGCGCGGGCTGGTGTCCGGCGCCACCAGCATCAGCCCGAACTCCGCCGCATGCTGCAGCGCCCCGGCCTTGATGATGAAGGTCTCCTCGGTGCAGGTCAGCCCGGCGAGGTAGAAGAGCACCGGCACCGGCCGTTCGGCGGCCTGCGGCGGCACATAGACGGCGAAGCGCATCTCGCCGCCGATCTCGGCCGAGGCGTGGCTGTAGAACCCGACCTCGCCCGCGAAGGCCCGGTGCTTGGCTCGTGTGACCAGATCCGACATCAGAACTCCACGACCGTGCGGATCGACTTGCCCTCATGCATCAGGTCGAAGCCCTCATTGATCCGCTCCAGGGGCAGCT
>Ga0207426_1001034_pt1 | contig 26567 bp, 27 predicted proteins | sample AraplaMF_Cvi_mMS_FD_184265 | JGI IMG/M metagenome (GOLD analysis project Ga0207426, IMG submission 184265) | Arabidopsis root microbial communities from the University of North Carolina, USA - plate scrape MF_Cvi_mMS (SPAdes) (version 2) | ecosystem: Host-associated > Plants > Roots > Endosphere... | reverse complement strand
CGGCCGCTATCTCGGCTTCGACAAGGCGCCGCACATGTGGGGCGGCTGGGCCGAATATGTCTATGTCGATCTCGAGATGCTGCCGGGCACCAAGATCTACAAGCTGCCCGACGACATGTCGCTGCGGTTAGGTGCGCTGTCGGAGCCGCTGACCTCCTGCATCCGGGCCTTCAACCGTGCCACCCGCGCCGGCGGATTCAGCTGGGGCGATACCGTGGTGATCCAGGGCTCGGGCCCGATCGGAATTCTTGCGGTCGCCGCCGCCAGGGAGATGGGGGCAGGGCGGGTCATCTGCGTCGGCGCACCGGAGGAGCCGCGGCTCAAGCTGGCGCGCGAGTTCGGCGCAGGGGCGACCGTCAACATCGAAGAGATCAAATCGCCGCAGGATCGCATCGCGCGCGTCCGCGAGATCGTCGGCGGCTTCGGTGCGGACCTCGTGATGGACTGCTCCGGCCATCCGACCGCAGGCCCCGAAGGCATCGAGATGCTGCGCGACGGCGGTACCTATGTCGAGATGGGCCAGTTCACCGACGCCGGCTCCATCGACACCTCGTGGCATCGCATCTGTACCAAGGACCTCAACGTGCTGGGCTCCTGGGGCTTCACCGGAAACGATCTGCCGCTCGGCGTGGACATGCTGTACCGCACGGCCGGCAAATATCCCTGGCTGAAGATGCAGACGATCTATCCGTTCACGGAAGCGGGCGTCGCGCAGGCGGTCAAGGATGCCATGGCGATGAAGACGGTGAAGTCGACCATCGTGCCGTGGCCGGAATTGGTGGAGTGAGGATGTCGTCCGTCCCCGGCGATCTCGCCGCGTTCCTGGTCGAGGCCAAGCGGCGCACCTATGCCGGCCTCGACGACGACGCGACCGTCGGGGTGCCGCTGCTCGCCGGCGCGAAGCAACTCGAGCATCGCGCGCCGCCTTACGCCTATCGCGATATCTATTTCGGGATGGGATTCTTCGTCGGGCAGGAGACGGTGTCGCGGGACGAACGCGTCATCTGGTCGATGAGTTACAGCGGCGGGGTTGATGCGGAGATCGGGGATCGCGACATTTTTCTCGCGATCTACAAATTCTTGCGTCAGGCATTGCTCGGCGTGAGTGTCGCGGAGCCCTACCGGGGACCGCGCCTGTTCGAGCAGGCGGGCATGATCTACCGCAACGAGGTCGAGGGGGCGCTCGGTCGTTTCCATGGCGTCGAGACCATCGCGCGGCAGAACGGCGCGCCGCTGTATGAATTGCGCTACAGTGGCGGCCTGCTGCGATAGATCATTCGTAGCCCGGATGAGCGAAGCGATATGCGGGGCCTTTGTCGAGTAGGCCCCGCATGTCGCTTCGCTCATGCGGGCTACGAGTCAGGTATGGAATGCGCAACGAGGACGAGACAATGCCAGAGCCGGCTCGGCACTCCCCCTTCAGCGCCATTCGCGCGATCGACTACACCGTGATCTTTGTCCGCGACATGGCGGCGATGCGCCGCTTCTATGAGGACATCCTCGCGTTTCCGCTGCTGCGCGAGCTGTCGCCGAACTGGATCGAGTACGGCATCGGGAGCAACACGCTGGCGCTGGCAAGTCCGAGCCGGACTGCGACTGATGCGCCGACGCCGCCGGGCAGCGCCTCACTGCAACTGGCCTTCAGGGTCGCGGCCGCCGAAGTCGATGCGTGTGCCGATGAGCTCCTGCGGCAGGGCGTGGCGCTGCTGTCGCCGCCGACGAACCAGTCCTTCGGCCACCGCACGCTGTTCTTCCGTGACCCCGACGGCAATCTGCTGGAAGTTTACGCGGAGATCTGAGCGCGCAGGGCGGTCTCACCCTCTCCCCTTGCGGGAGAGGGTGGCTCGCCGCAAGGCGGCGAGACGGGTGAGGGGTCTCTATCCGCGAGTGCAATTCGCGTTTGAATACGAGGAAGCGACCCCTCGCCGCAAAAGTTCCATCCGATATCCGCGAACTATTCACGCTGCGGTGAAACTTCGGCCCAGGTTCCGGCTTTCACTTCGCAGGAGAGGTGCCGTGAAGCGAATCCTGAAACCGGTCACTTACATCCTGGCCGCGATCTATTTCCTGGTGGATGCGGTCTTCATGGCCGTGGCGAGGCCGATTGCGCGCTGGTTCGGGCGGCATTTCGAATTCAGGCGATTGCGCGCCTGGATCAAGTCGCTGCCGCCTTATACGTCTCTCGCTTTGTTCTCCGTGCCCGTCATCATTCTGGAGCCGATCAAACCGGTCGCGGCCTATCTCGCCGCGACGGGTCAGTTCGTAACCGGCGCCGTGACGTTCATCGTCGGCGAATTGCTCAAGCTGGTGCTGGTCGAGCGTCTGTTCCACCTCACGCGCGACAAGCTGATGCGAATTCCGGCTTTTGCCTGGTGCTACGGAAAATACGCTGCGGCGAAGGCGTGGCTGGAGGCGACCGAAGCCTGGCGCGCCATCCGGGCCCTGGCCCGCGCGGCGAGGGACACCGTTGCCCGCGCAAAAGCCAGGCTGGCCGGCAGCTTCAGCAAACTGGCGGCCTCCCGGGATTAGGGTGCGCCGCGCGCGTTGCCCGCTATGCGAGCTTGCGCGCGGCGGCCGTTGCCTTGTCGCCGGTGTTCGGCGTCCCGGTCGGCTCGATCAGCATCAGGTGAACCTCCTCGCGCGCCACCGGGCGATGCTCGACCCCTTTGGGGACGACATAGAGCTCGCCCGGACCGAGTGTCACAGTGCGGTCGCGCAATTCGATGTCCAGCTTGCCCTTCAGGACAAGGAAGAAATCGTCGGTGTCGTCATGCTTGTGCCAGGTGAACTCGCCCTTCACTTTCACCACCATCACGTCGCAATCGTTGAAGGTCGTGACCGTGCGCGGCGACCAATGATCCCCGAAGGTTGCGAGCTTGTCGGCAAGCGATACTGCGTCGGCCATGTTTCCCCCGTTGCTCTCTGATGGGGCAGGATTTGGGATCGAGGGGCGGGCACGACAAGGCCGTGCTCGTTCATCGCTCGATCCCCCCTGCGGAGGGGTGCGACAGCCAGCCTCTACTAGACGTATCCGGACAGCATGGCCTGTGCCCATTCCGGGCGGTTGTTGGCGAGCGCACGCGCCGAGGCGGCCTCCCAGTCATATTCGAGCGCCAGAAGCTCGACCTGCCAGCCCCTTGCTCGCTTGGTGATGACCGCATACCGGGCGTGAGGCGAGCGATATTCCAGGTTTGCGGCAAAAGGAATGTCCGCGAACACCGGGCAGCCCACGCTTCCGGGATTGAGAACCAGACATTCGCCCGGGGCCTGAACGACCGCCTGGCGGTGGCTATGACCACACAGCACCACGCGGGCCGCTGGCTCACCCGCGAGGCGCGCTGCCAGCACGTCGCGACGGGCCGGCACAAAGCGCCCGTCGTCGAGCGATTCTTCGAGCAGGCACGTCGTATCGCTGTCCGGCGTGCCGTGGCAGGCCAGGATCCCGTCGTCCAGCCGTATTTGAGACGGCAGGCCGTGAAGCGTGCGGCGCTGCTCCGCGGTCAATGCGTTGCGCGCAAACAGGCCTGCCGGCGAGAGCTTGTCGTCCGGAAACTCCTCGATCCAGCGATCATGGTTTCCGCGCACGGTCGGCAACGACAGCGACTGCAGCGCTTCGAAAGTCTCCTTCGGCCACAACGGGCTGGTGACGCAATCGCCGAGGTTGATTGTACGATCGACGCCCCGTGTCTTGATGTCGGCCAGCACCGCCTCGAGCGCAGCGAGATTGCCGTGGATGTCGGAAATGATTGCCAATCGCATCGTTGTGCTCCCATTCAACGTCGTCATTGCGAGCCAACGGGTCCGCGCGAAGCGCGGCCCGATGACAGGCTCAGCGAAGCAATTCAGACTGCCTAAGCGGAAACAACCTGGATTGCTTCGCTGCACTCGCAATGACGGAGTACATGGCGCGGGAATCCACCTCTCTCGTGTGCCGGGTAGGCTGCAAAGCTGCCCGGCGGCAGACCCCGTTGCATCCCAGGTTAATGGAGGTGGTGGCAAAAATCCCCTGCAACCTCCAAGGCGCGGCTCTTTCCGCCAAGCCATGCATCAAAGGCATGGTGATTTGGGAGCACTTGGCGTAAAGAGCGCCAGATCAAATCAAGCGTGCGGCCGGGCCGATTGCCGCGCATGCCCCCTCAGGTCCGCCGGTCCCCCGTTTGCGCGCCTGAATTAACCAAGGTTTCCCATCTCGTGTCTCTTCCGGCCCTGACCCCGCCGCTCGCCCGCGCTTTGGCCGAGCGGAATTATGATTCACTGACCCCCGTCCAGCTCGCCGTGCTCGCCCACGAAGCGACCAGCCGCGATCTCCTGGTCTCGGCCCAGACCGGCTCCGGCAAGACCGTCGCCTATGGTCTGGCCATCGCCAAGAACCTGCTCGACGATGCCGAGCGGTTCGAGCAGGCCGGTGCGCCGCTCGCCTTGATCGTGGCGCCGACCCGCGAGCTGGCCTTGCAGGTTCAGCGCGAGCTCGCCTGGCTCTACGGGCATGCGGGCGGGCGGGTCGTCTCCTGTGTCGGCGGCATGGACCCGCGGCGCGAGCAGCGCGAGCTTGCCGCCGGTGCGCATATCGTCGTCGGCACGCCCGGCCGTTTGTGCGACCATTTGCGGCGCGGCCGGCTCGACATCTCCGAACTGACCGCGGTCGTGCTCGACGAAGCCGACGAGATGCTCAATCTCGGCTTTCGCGAGGACATGGAATTCATCCTCGAAACCACGCCGGAGACGCGCCGCACGCTGATGTTCTCGGCGACGTTCCCGCGCGGCATCGTCGCGCTGGCGCGGCAATACCAGCGCGACGCGTTCCGGATCGAGGTCGCGGGCGACGAGGGCGGTCACGCCGACATCGAATACCGCGCCATCCGGATCGCGCCCGCCGATGCCGAGCACGCCGTCGTCAACGTGCTGCGCTTCTACGAGGCGCCGAGCGCGCTGGTGTTCTGCAGCACACGCGATCACGTCCGGCATCTGCAGGCGGCGCTCCTGGAGCGCGGCTTTTCCGTGGTCGCGCTGTCGGGCGAATTGACGCAGAACGAGCGGACCATGGCGCTGCAGTCGCTGCGCGACGGACGCGCCCGTGTTTGCGTTGCGACCGACGTCGCCGCGCGCGGCATCGATCTGCCGAGCCTCGATCTCGTCATCCATGCCGACCTGCCCAATGACGCCGAAGTCATGCAGCATCGCTCGGGCCGCACGGGGCGCGCCGGACGCAAGGGGACGAGCGTCCTCCTGGTGCCGCCCGCGCGGCGGCGGCGCGCGGAACTGCTGCTCAATCTGGCAGGCGTCGACACGGAGTGGGGCACGGCGCCCCAGGCCGACGAGATCCGCAAGCTCGATCACGACCGCATGAAGGACGTGCTGTTCACGGAGGAGACGACTCCCGACGACCTGGCGCTGGCGCAGGCCTTGCTCGCCGAGCGGTCGGCCGAGGACATCGCTGCCGCGCTGGCGCGGCTCTATCGCGCGCGCCTGCCGTCGCCGGAGGACATCATTGACCCCGGCGAACGACCCGCACGGTCACGCGACGATCGCGGCCGCGACAAATTCCGGGACAGGGGCGAGGGCGGTGATGATCGCCCCGAAAGGCCTCGTTCTAAACCGGGGAAATCGTCGAAACACGGCATGGGCGAGGGCAGCGTCTGGTTCCGGGCCAACATCGGACGGAAAAAGAATGCGGAAGCGCGCTGGCTGTTGCCGATGATCTGCCGTCGTGGCGGCATCGACAAGGGCGACATCGGTGCCATCAAGATCATGGACACGACAACCGAGTTCGAGATTTCCGAGCGGGTCGCCGAATCCTTCGCCGCCAAGATCAAGCGTCCGGACAAGGAAGACAATATCCGCCTCGAAGCGATGGCGGATGCGCCGCACCGGCAGGAACGTCAGGCTCCGCCCGACGAGCGTTCACACGCGCCGCGGCGCGAGCGCGACGAGAGTGGTCATCGTGAGCGCCGTGACGATCGTCCGCGTGAGCGGGACGATCGCCCGCGCGAGTCCCGTGAGTTCAAGCCGCGTGAGGATCGCGAATTCAAGCCGCGCGGCAAGATGATCGGCGAGCGCGCGCCTGGATTCGGCGATGCGCCTTCGTTCGGAAAGAAAAAGAAGCACAAGAACAAGCAGGGTCACACCGAGCCGTCGGTGACGCCGTGGGCCGCAAAGGGCGGTGCGCCGGGCAAGAAGCCGAAGAAGAAAAAGCACCGCGGCTGAATTTGAGCCGCGCTCGGCTTACGTCGCAGCCAAATCGCGCAGCATGTAGGTCGCGCTTTCGCCGTAGGATGCGAGCTTTGGGCGCAGCGCCGCATCCGCCGTGATTGGCCGGAAGCCGACGCGCTCCCACAACGGCCGCGTCGCGTAGACCGACACCAGCGCGAGCGCCGCAATATCAGTTGCACGCGCGAGCTCCTCGATCGCCGCGATATAATCGCGCGCGATGCCGCCGCGAAAATCCGAGAGCACGGCGACGTCGTGCACGTAGAGGCAATCAGCGTCAGTGGGCAGCTCCCGCAGGAAGTCGTCGAGCGGCGGGATCTGCCGCTGCATCCAGGGATGCGCGAGGCCGTAGCCGACGATCGCTTCATCCGCAACGAGGACACGGCAACCCGCGGGATATAGCTTCAGCTTCTCCGCGAACACCTCCTTCCGTTCGGGAAGGTCGGGATGAATGCGCGCCGCGATCGCGCTGATCGCAGGCAGGTCTGAGGCGCGGGCCTCGCGCCAATGCGGCTTGCTCATGTCGGTCCGTCGTTCCGTCTCGCTCATTCCAGTTTATTCCGCCGAGCTGGTCCGTGCAGCGAAAAATATCTTGGCGGCTTCCGCAGGAATACGATGCCGCCTGCGGCGTCCTACCCATGCAAGCCAATTGCATGACAGGAGACACCATGACGTCCTCGATCCGCCTCGCGCTCACGCTCGCCGTCTCGCTCGCGTTCGTTCCCGCCGCCTTCGCCGCGCCGCCGACCAAGACCGGCAAGACCGACAAGGGCACCGTGCTCACCGACGCCAAGGGCATGAGCCTCTACACGTTCGACAAGGATGTGGACGGAAAATCTGCCTGCAACGGCCCGTGCGCGACGAACTGGCCGGTGCTGAAGGCCGAGGCCAGCGATGCCGCCGGCGACGGCTACACCATCATCACCCGCGACGACGGTTCGAAGCAATGGGCCTACAAGGGCAAGCCGCTCTACACCTTCGCCAAGGACACCAAGCCCGGCGACGTCACCGGCGACGGCTTCCTGAACGGCGCCTGGCATCTGGCGATGCCGTAGTCCGTCTCCGAGATGCGGGGGGCGGGCCTGCGCGACGCAGGCCGTCCTCGCATCGCCCGCTTTACGCAGGCGGTGCCGGCACCAGACCATGGCGCAGCATCGTCTCTTTCATCTTCACGGGATCTGGCGGCGCGCCGGCCGACAGGAGCGCGGCCATCTCTGTGAAATACTGCGGTCCCAGCACGCCGGGGCTCAGGATGCACAGGCATGTCGCAGGCCCGGCCGAGCGGTTGGTGAAGCCGTGCACGATGCCGCGCTTGATGAAGACGGATTCGCCGGGGCCAAGATCGGTCTGCGCGCCGTCGATCGTCCAGGTCGAGACGCCGGACAGCCCGTAGACGGTTTCGTCCCAGCGGTCATGGTAGTGCGGGATCGGCATCCGCGCATTGGGCTGCAGCGTCATTTCGAAGATGTCGACGCTGCCGTCGGTGTCGTCCTTGCTCTGCAGGAAGCGGAGCTGAAGCGTGCCGAAATCAATGACGTTGGACATGGCTGTTCCGCCCAGTTGAGAGGCTGCATCGAGACCGCGGCGCCCGGGCGGTTCGCAACGAAAGCGACCGCAGCCCCTCATACGCCATAAGCCCGCGGGCCTGCAATTTGCGGATCGCGTGCGGCGCACGCTGCTCCGCGCCGCATTCGCCCTCCAGGGGCCTGCAGGCCGGACTGATCTCAAGTTGGCGGATGCAATCGCAGCAACTTTAAAGAGGCAGGATGCTGTCTGCGGCGCTTCGTCGCTTGAAGCGAATTTATTCAAGTCGAGAGTCCGAAAGCGAACCGAAGGCACGATCCCGGTTGGTCATAGTCGGCTCAGGCAGGGGGCGAGAGCGGCTTTTCAGCAGCATCCCTCCATTTTGAGAGTAGGGGCACTGGTTTCCCGGTGCGGCCCGCACCTGGGAGAGCTTCTGGAAGTCTTCAATCCATGACCTGGTTTCGCGTGAAAGGATGAATGACGATGAATGATGCCAATGTGAAAGCCGAGACGAATGCCACTCTGCTAGGCGGGCCGGCGAACGGTGGCGCAAGGTTCGAGTTCGACATGCCATTTTTCAACATCCAGGCGATCTTCGGCGATCTCGCCAAGCAGGGCGCCGCGCGGGCCAAGGCAAATATCGAGCAGATGAAGGCGGCTTCCGAGGAGATCACCGGGGCGCTCCGCGAAGCCTGTTCGACCAACGCCACGCGTGCAGCCGATTACGGCGCCAAGGTCATCGAAATTTCAAACATCAATACCAGCTCCACGCTGGAATTCCTGTCCCGGCTTGCGGATGCGAGGTCGTTTGCGGACGTCGTGAACCTCTCCACCACCCACAGCCGCAAGACCTTCGAAGCGGCTTCCAGCCAAAACCGGGAGCTTTGGGACCTTGCCCAGAAGGTCGCCACCGAGACGGCCGAGCCGATCAAGAAGAGCTTCAACCGGGTTCTGCATAGGGCTGCTTGAATCGAGGCTACCGGCCGCGTGAATCGGCTGGACGAGCGTCTTCGCCAGAAGAGACGCCGTCCAGCCGATGCGGCGACAGCGCGCCGCAAGGTGATGCCAAGCTGGAGGAGATCGGGATGGGTATGGTGATGATCAAATGCCCGGAAACGGGCCGCGCGATTTCGACGGGCATCGAGATGGACCGCGAGCGGTTTCGATGCAGTACGGTGTTCTTTTCGCGCACATATTGCGCGATGTGCGCGGCGACGCACGAATGGTTCGCCCGAGAGGCCTGGGTCTACGAGTCGGTCTTGGCGAACGGGAAGGCCGGGGGCGGGCAGCCGTTCCGCGCCGGCGCGGCGTGAAGCAGCCTGACGGCATCCTGCGAAACGATCCGATCGATCCTGCGGCTCATCACCTTGTAGCACTCGCATGCGACGGCCTCGAGCCGTCGCCTGTCGATCTCGAGGTGGCCGCGCCGGCTGGATTTCAGCGCCCGTGATGCGCGAAGTGCGCTCACGACGTGCGTGACGGTGGTCCGCCGGACGCCGAGCAGCTCCGACAACGTCTCCTGCGTCAAGGGCAGGACGTCGCCGCCGCCCTCCATCCGATCGTGAATGTGAAGCAGCCAGCGGGCGAGGCGCGCTTCGACGGAGTGCAGCGCATTGCAGGCCGCGACGTGCTGGACTTGCGTCATCAGCGCCCTGGTGAAGATTTGAACCGTCGTTGCGACGGCGGCACTGCGTTCGAGCGCAGCATGAAATCGCGCGGGCGAAATCTGCAGAGCGGTCCCGGCCACTCGGACGACTGCGGTCATGGGGGATCGGGTCGGACCGAGCGCCGTCAGAAGTCCGACAGCGCCGTCGTTGCCGATCACGGCAGTTGCCGCCGTCTGTCCGTTCGGCAACTCCATGATGAGGGCGATCGCGCCGCTGCAGGGAAAGGACAGGTGCTCGATCTTGTCGCCCGATCGAACCAGCACCGCGTCGTGCCGGAGCTCTACTTTTCGCAAATGGGGGGCAAGCAACGCGAAATCGGCCGGCGGTAACGCAGCTAACAACCGATTACCAACTCTGGTCGCTTGCTCCATCACGGGAATCGTCCCTGGACGGAGGCCCGGCAGACATCTTCACCAATCGGGTCGCGCTGCCGCTTGCCATGGCAGTCGAAATAAACGCGACTTAAAAGTTAATGTTCCTCTGAAGGATTGGCAAGCCGGTGCGCGAATGTGTCCGATTGCGATCAGGCCTTCGAAGATCGCAGCCGGCCGTTCGCAACTGCGCGTCTGACGCGAGGGCAGCTCCTAACGCAGCCCCTCATACACCATCAGCCCGCGGGCGACCTGCAATTTGCGGATCGCGCGCGGCAGCAGCTTCTCCGGCTGGTGCAGATAGCGCCAGGAGGTGAGGGTGAATGCCGACAGCGTGCCGCATTCGTCGTCGAACGGCGCGAGCACGCCGGTGACGCTCACCGGCGTATGCGGGCGGGCGTTGAAGGGCAGCAGCAGCAGTTCGAGATAGGCCTTGCTGCCGTCCTCGCGCGTGGCGGTGAGGCCGGCGATCGCACCCAGCGTCTCGTCCGCGACGATGGTCGTGATCTCCTCGATCTCGCGGCGGCTCGTCTCGCTGAACAGCGCCGCAAAGCTCGCATCCTTGAGGTCGCGTCCGGCAAGCGCGCAGACGCGCGTGCCGGCGACGCGGAACGGGAAGCCGGGCTCGCATGAGAGCACGAAGATGTCGCCGAGCAGCTCGCGGACCGCGGCCGGATCGATGTCGGCCCGGTCAGGCGCCCGCGCGGTGCCACGCTTCTTGTCCCAATACGCGAAGAACGCGCGGCTCGACTGGTGTTTCATGGCTGAACGCTAACCCCGGGGTGCAACGTCCGGGACAGATCTGTCCCGCTTCAGTGCACCCGCGATCCCTTCTGTTGTTGTGCAGGAGGGGATTTGCAGCGTCCATGCCGGGACGGCGTTTTCGCGCCCGTTAAGGCCGTCTTTGCGTTGTTAACGTTAAATTAACTATGCGCTTTGTGCCAGCTTCGGCCCTGCTATGGTGACCGCGGTCGCAAGCCTTGCCGCTTTTCTCCAGGTTCTCGGCGAGGTCTGTACACAGGGCGTCAAACAGTTTGGCCACGGGCCGGGGAGGGGTGGGGATACACCTTCATTCCCTGGGGCTTGGAAAGGCCGACACGGACAGGCAGGGCTTTCCCAGGGCCCTGCCTTTTCCTTTTGTGCACTTGCGCGGGGGCGGCAAAGGCGACTATCTCCAAGCTTGTCGCTCCGATCGGGCCTGAAAGCGAAGCTGCCTTGGATTCCCCGCAAGATTCGTCGCCGAACGTGCCGGCCGTCGTCGAAGAGGCTCCGCGCGAGCCGATCCTGACGCTGCCCGTGGCGCTGACCGCCTATATCGTGCTGCTGGCCGTGATCCATCTGCGGGTGCTGCTGCCGCCGGAACTGGAGAACTGGACCATCGACGTCTTCGGCTTCATCCCGAAGCGCTACGATTCCTCGCTGCTCAATCTGCAGATCCCAGGCGGCGCCGGTGCCAAGGTCTGGAGCTTCGTCACCTATTCGCTGCTGCACGCCAATCTGACCCATCTCGGCTTCAACGTGCTCTGGCTGCTGCCGTTCGGCAGCGCGCTGGCGCGGCGCTTCGGCGCGGTCAGGTTCTTCGTCTTCATGGCGGTGACGGCGGCGGCCGGTGCGCTGGCCCATCTCGTCACCCACGAGCATGCGGTGGCGCCGATGATCGGCGCCTCGGCCTCGGTGTCGGGCGCGATGGCGGCCGCGATCCGCTTCGCCTTCGCCCGCGGCAGCTTCCTGTCCTTCTCCCGTTCGGATGCCGATACCGCCGCAAAGGTTCCCGCGCTGCCGCTGTCGCGTGCGCTGCGCGACGGGCGGGTGGTCGCATTCCTCGCCGTGTGGTTCGGCGTCAACATCATCTTCGGCGTCGGTGCGATCGGCGTCGATGCCGAAACCACCAGCGTCGCCTGGCAGGCGCATATCGGCGGTTTCTTCGCCGGCCTCTTGCTGTTCGCGCTGTTCGATCCCGTGCCGCGCGTGCGAAGCGATGCTGCGGATGCGTCATCACGGGACGTTTCAGACCGCATCTGAAGCGGCGCTTGCGGGGCGGCCCGAATTCATCCATCATTCGCGTGAAGAATGTGCCGAAGCGACAAGCCCATAGAGGCAACGCTTCGACAAGCGCGCGAGCGTGAAACCCGCGCCGAAACTGTTAGTTGAAGACTCGCGAACAAGTCCGGACGCCGCCAGGGCGGACGGCTCCGATTCAGGGAGGCAACAATGACGGTACGTTCCATTCTCAACACCAAGGGCCACCAGATCATGAGCGTCGAACCCGACGTCAAGCTGGCTGCCGCGGTCAAGCTGCTCGGCGAGAAGAAGATCGGCGCGGTGCTGGTGATGAACCAGAGCCGGCTGGAAGGCATCCTGTCCGAGCGCGACATCGTGCGCGTGCTCGGCGAACGCGGCGCCGGCGTGTTGGAAGAGCCGGTCGCTCAGGTCATGACCCGCAAGGTCGTCACCTGCAAGGAGACCGACACGGTCTCCGAACTGATGGAGACGATGACGACGGGCAAGTTCCGCCATCTGCCCGTCCTCGACAACGGCAAGGTGGTCGGTCTGATCTCGATCGGTGACATCGTCAAATGGCGTGTCCGCGAATACGAGACCGAGCAGGAAGCCCTGCGCGACTACATCAAGACGGCCTGATCGGAGCCCGATCCGGACCAGCGCCCAGCGCGGCGTTCCGGAAGAAAGATCGTGCGCGGGCAATCACATGACGCGCGACGAGGCTTCGCTCGCGCCGCGCCTTACTCCTCCACCTTGGGCGCGTGGCCCGCGGGCGCCGGCGCGAGCACCTCGATCGCCTCCTGGATCGATTCCAGCGCGCGCTCGGCGGCGCGCGTGCCGTGCGCGATCAGATCCTCGGAACGGTGGAAGTCGAACCAGCCGAACTGGCCGACCCGCGGCGTGATCAGCATGTCGGGCGGATCGCCGGCCAGGCGCGCGCGGGTGATGCGGTCCTGCATGATGTTGAAGGCATCGACCATCACCGACGAGATGCCGGGCCGTCCGGCGCCGCCGAAGAACTCGCGCTTCATGGTCTTCTCGGGCGAGAACAGGCGCGGGAAGCGCCGCTTGGCGGTGGCTTCCTCGGGCGCGGGCGCGACCGCGTCCGGCGCGGCGCCATGCGAATAGATCGTCGTGGAATGGGTGAAGATGTCGCTGGAAAGGTTTGCAGCGATGACGATTTCGGCGCCGAGCGCGCGGGCGGCCGAGACCGGCACCGGATTGACCAGCGCGCCGTCCACCAGCCAGCGGTCGCCGATCAGGACCGGCGAGAAGATGCCGGGCAGGGCGTAGGAGGCACGCATCGCATCGACCAGGCGGCCGCGCGTCAGCCAGATCTCGTGGCCGGTGCGGACCTCGGTCGCGACGCTCGCGAACTTGATCGGGAGATCCTCGATCTGGATCTGACCGACCGCCGCCTCGAGCCGGGTCGCCAGCTTCTCGCCGCCGAGCAGGCCGGAGCCGTTGAGGCGGATGTCGAGATAGCCGAGGATGTTGCGCATCCCCTGCAGGCTGCGCCCCCACTCTTCGAACGTCTCGAGCCGGCCGGCCGCATGCAGGCCGCCGACCACCGCGCCGATCGACGTGCCGACCACAACGTCGGGCACGATGCCGTTGGCGGCCAGCGTCCTCAGAATGCCGATATGGGCAAAGCCGCGCGCCGCGCCGCCGCCGAGGGCAAGGCCGATGATCGGCCGGCGGGTCGCGCCGAGGCCAACCTTGTCACCGTTCGAGCCGTTTGCACCGCGGCCCTTCAAGATCTCGAGCACCAGTACACTCTCCTACGCAGGGGCCAGCCCACCGCCAGACTAGGCACCCCCTTTGCGCTCCGCCATCTCTGGGGCGAAGCATGGTTTATGCCGCTTTGGGGAGGGCGCTGGGCAGGAGTATGGCGAGAGGCGTTTGCCTGATGTCTAATCACGCAGGCGTCAGCCAGGTTCCATAAGTCCGGCCGGGACCCGTATTTCCTGGGGTATCAGAGGCTTGAATTTGCCGCGTTTTCGGTGAAAAGCAGGGAACATGACACGCGGGGGTGACGGCATCATCGGATGGCGGCGCAGCGGCAGGCTGCTGCCGGCGCTGAGCCTTGCCGTGTGCCTCGTGATATCGGGCCAAAACGCTGCGCAGGCGCAGCTTTTCTCCGATCGGCCGCCGCCGGTGCCGCCGGCCTCCGTGCCCGATCCCGGCGGGGCCGTCAGCTTGGCGCCACCCTCCGGCCCGGGTGCCGGTCCTCCGAGCCTGCCGCCGACCCTGACCCAGCCGAATACGCCCAGCATGCCGCCGCCCGCGGTCACGACCGTGCCGTCGGCGGCGCCGCTCAATGCGGCCGTGCCCGGCCAGGGGGTGCTGTCGCTGACCGCGCGATACGGTAAGGACTCGGCGCCGATCACCAGCGGCCTGGTCTGGCGGGTGTTCGCCGACCGTCCCGACGAGAACGGCACCTTCAAGCTGATCCGGGAGGACCGCAGCCCGACGCCGAACATCGTGCTGCCGCCCGGCAATTACGTCGTCCACGTTGCCTTCGGCCTCGTCAGCGCGGTGCGCACCGTCAGCCTGAAGGCCGAGACCGACCGCGAGTCCTTCGTGCTGCCCGCCGGCGGCCTGCGCATCGAGGGCCGCGTCGGCACCAGCCGCATCCCGCAGAACCAGATTTCGTTCGCGATCTACAAGGGCAGCCAGTTCGAGTCCGGCGAGCGCGCCTCGCTGGTGCCGAACGTCGCCGCCGGCGACGTCGTGCTGCTGCCCGAGGGCACCTACTACATCATCTCCAACTATGGCGATGCCAACTCGGTGGTGCGCTCCGACATCCGCGTCCAGGCCGGCAAGCTCACCGACGTCACCATCACTCACCGCGCCGCCGTGATCACGCTCAAGCTCGTCAGCGACAGGGGCGGCGAGGCCCTCGCCAACACCGCCTGGTCGGTGCTGACGCCCGGCGGCGACGTCATCAAGGAATCCATCGGCGCCTTCCCGCGCGTCGTGCTGTCCGAAGGCGAATACCGCGCCATCGCCAAGAACGAGGGCAAGGTCTACGAGCGCGGCTTCAACGTCGTGAACGGCGTCGACGGCGAAGTGGAAGTGGTCGCGCGGTAGTTTCGCGATTCGATCTGGCCGATAAGCATCGGGTCTTTCCACACCGTCATTGCGAGGAGCTCTTGCGACGAAGCAATCCAGAGTCCCGCCGCGGAGGCAGTCTGGATTGCTTCGCTGCGCTCGCAATGACGGGAAGGAGACGTCACTTCCGATACCGCAGCGCCTCCACCAGCACCGCGAAGGCCGGCGTCGGCTGCCGCCGGCTCGGATAATATAGGTGGTAGCCGGCAAACGGCGCGCACCAGTCGGCGAGCACGCGGATCAACCGTCCATCTGAGATCTCGCGCTTGACGAGATCTTCGGGGATATAGGCAAGGCCCAGCCCCGCCAGCACGGCATTCATCCGCAACAGGCCGGTGTTGAGCACGAGCTGGCCGTCGACCCGCACCTTCATGGCGCGGCCGCGCTTCTCGAATTCCCAGGCATAGATCCCGCCATAGGTCGGCAGGCGCAGATTGATGCAATTGTGCTCGGTCAGATCCTGCGGCTGCTTCGGCTTGCCCCGCGCGGCGAAATAGGCCGACGAGCCGACCACCGCCATGCGCATCTCCGGCCCGATCCGCACTGCGATCATGTCCCTGGCGACCTGTTCGCCAAGCCGTACGCCCGCGTCGTAGCGCTCGGCGACGATGTCGGTGAGGCCATAGTCGACGACGAGCTCGACCTTGATATCGGGGTAGCGCGGCAGCAGCTTTGCGAGCGCCGGCCAGAGGATCGTCTGCGCCGCATGCTCGCCGGTGGTGATGCGGACGGTGCCGGCCGGCGTGGCGCGCAGCGCGCTTAGCGCCGACAGCTCGGCGTCGATCTCCGCAAAGCGCGGCCCGATATTGCGCAGCAGGCGCTCGCCGGCCTCGGTCGGCGCCACGCTGCGGGTGGTGCGGGTGAGCAGCCTCAGGCCGAGCCGCTCCTCGAGGCCCCGAACGGTATGGCTGAGCGCCGATTGGGAGACGCCGAGCTGGGCCGCGGCGCGGGTGAAGCTGCGCTCGCGCGCGACCGCGAGGAAGGCCAGGAGGTCGTTGACGTTGGTGCGCGCCATTCATGAGCCCAGATCATGAGTTCATGCCGCTTTTATCACCTAATCGCAGGGCCGCGCGCGGCCTAAATTCGGAAGCGAAGACGATGAAGGAGTGTTGACGATGCAAACGCGCAAACTGGGCAAGAGTGGTCTCGGAGTCTCGGCCCTCGGCCTCGGCTGCATGGGACTGAGCTACGGTTACGGTCCGGCGACCGAGACGTCGCAGGCGATCAAGCTGATCCGGACCGCCTTCGAACGTGGCGTCACCTTGTTCGACACCGCGGAGGCCTATGGTCCGTTCGCCAATGAGGAGCTTCTGGGCGAGGCGCTGGCGCCGTGCCGCGACAAGGTCGTGATCGCGACCAAGTTTGGCTTCAGGGGCGGCAAGGTCGAGGCCGGCCTCGACAGCCGGCCCGCCAACGTCAAGGCGGTGGCGGAGGCCGCCTTGAAGCGGCTCAGGACCGATCGCATCGATCTGTTCTACCAGCATCGGGTCGATCCCGACGTGCCGGTCGAGGACACCGCGGGCGCCGTGAGAGACTTGATCCGTGAGGGCAAGGTGCTGCATTTCGGCATGTCGGAGGCGGGCGCGCAGACCATCCGTCGCGCCCATGCGGTGCAGCCCGTCACCGCACTGCAAAGCGAATATTCGCTGTGGTGGCGCGAGCCGGAGCAGGAGATCCTGCCGACTCTGGAAGAGCTTGGCATCGGATTCGTGCCGTTCAGTCCGCTCGGCAAGGGCTTCTTGACCGGCGCGATCACCGAAAGCACGACGTTCGACGGCAGCGATTTCCGCAATATCGTGCCGCGTTTCTCATCCAGCGCACGAAAGGCCAATCAGACGCTGGTCGACCTGCTCGGTGAGATTGCTGCGGCGAAGCAGGCGACGCCGGCGCAGATCGCATTGGCATGGTTGCTGGCGCAAAAGCCGTGGATCGTGCCGATCCCCGGCACCACCAAGCTGCACCGGCTCGAGGAAAATCTTGGCGCGGCAGTGGTAACGTTGTCCGAGGCCGATCTCGCTGCGATTGCTGCGGTGCTGGCCAAGGTGACCGTGCAAGGAGACCGCTATCCCGCTCATCTCCAGGCGAGGGTCGGCCGCTAGCAGCTTAACATATATTGCACGCAGGCCCGGTGAGCGTTTGCTTACCGGGCTTCGTGTCTTGTGTTCTGATTTGAATGCGCATGCCAGCGCTACCAAGCTGCATCGGAGCGCCGGTTAACACCGTCAGCGTCGGCTTATTCCGCGACGCCGCGACTTCATCATCGCCGGTGGAAGATACGCAATTCCGATAATCAATTTTATTCTCTTTCCATCCCGCTACGCTATATGTCGGCATCAGTCCAATGGGGGACGCCGGAGCAGGCTGGTTGCCTGCGAGACCGGAAGAGCAGGGACCAAGCCCGTCGGCATGTTCGAAGTGATCCTTACCAGGCGCAAACGGTTCGGTTGGCGGTGGCAGGTGTGCGACCAGTCCGGCAAGATATTTGCCGACGGGTTCGAGCGCACGCGGCCGGCCGCCAAATATCATGGCGAGCGCGCGTTGTTCTTCCTGCTGTCGCAAGCCTATTTGCGCAAGCGCTCCGCGGCGTCCAGCGAGGACTAGGGCCGCGTACGGCTTCGTAGCCCGGATGGAGCGCAGCGCAATCCGGGGCCGCTCCTTCCGCTTCGGCGGCTTCCCGGATTACGCTTCGCTTCATCCGGGCTACGAGCTCAGACATCCACGACGAGCTTGCCCTTGGCGGCGTGATCGCGGATCAGCGCGTAGGCATCGCCGACAGTCTCCAGCGTGAAGCGTCTTGCGTCGACCAGCGGCACGAGCTTGCCGGCCTCGATCAGGCGCGTCGCCTCGCGCATGATCTCTCCGTGATGCGCGCGGCCTTCGCCTGTCAGCAGCGGCAGCAGCGTGAACACGCCGGAATAGGTGGCGGCGCGGAACGACAGCGGCGCCAGCGCATGCGTGCCCCAGCCGAGCGCGCTGACCACATGGCCGAAGCGGCGCACCGCCGCGAAGGACGCATCGAGCACCTTGCCGCCGACGGTGTCGTAGACGATGTCGAAGCCGCGGCCGCTGGTGTGCTCTGCCAGATAGGTCTCGACCGCGGTGTCGCGGTCGATGAAGACGGCGCCAAAGCCTTCGATCGTCGCGCGCTGCGACGCCGAGCCCGTCGCGAATACGTCTGCACCGAGCGCACGCGCGATCTGGATCGCGACATGGCCGACGCCGCCGGCGCCGCCCTGGATCAGTACCTTCTGCCCGGCCTTCAAGGCCGCGCGGTCGATCAGGCCTTCCCAGGCCGTGATGAAGATCAGCGGCAGCGCGGCGGCCTCGCGCATGCTGAGATTGGCGGGCTTCAGCGCCAGCAGGTCGGCATCGACGGCTGCGAATTCCGCGAGCGATCCCTGCACGCCGCCGACGCCGCCGGTCATGCCGTAGACCTCGTCGCCCGGCTTGAACCGCGTGACGCCGCGTCCGGTCTGTTCGACCACGCCGGCAAGGTCGATCCCGGGAATGGCGGGCAACGGATGGCGCGCATGCGCTGCGGCGCCCGCGTGGATCTTGGTGTCGAGCGGATTGACCCCGCTGGCGCGGACCCGGACCAGCACCTCGCCGGCGCCAGGCTCCGGCATCGAAATCTGCGAGACGCGCAGCGGCGCATTGTGGGCCTCCAGCACGCCTGCGCGCATCGTCGGTGATCTGGTCATGATGATCGTCCTCAGTTGTCGGCCCCCAATATGCCCATGATTTTTTGCATGGGAAGGAACGAGGATGTACGATCATCGTGCATTTTTGTATGGGGCTATTGCGATGGACTGGAGCGACCTGCGCATCTTCCTGGCGATCGCACGCGAGGGCACCCTCGGCGCCGCCGCGCGAAAGATCGGACAGACCCAGCCGACCATGGGGCGGCGGCTTCGCGCGCTCGAGACGGCGCTGGGCCAGGCCCTGTTCCAGCGGACCGCCGACGGCTTCGTTCTCACCGACGAGGGCACGGCCGTGCTGCGGCATGCCGAGCGGATCGAGGAGGAGGCGCTCGCGCTGGAGCGGCGCGTGAGCGGCGTGGAGACCGAGCTCGACGGCTTGCTGCGCCTGTCGTCGTCGGACTGGTTCGGAACGGTGATGCTGTCGCCGGTGATCGCCGCTTTCGGCAAGCGCTATCCGAAGGTGACCGTCGAGCTCCTGACCGATGCGCGTCTCTACAGCCTGCCGCGCCGCGAGGCCGATCTCGTCTTCCGCATCAAGCCGTTTAGCGAGCCCGAGGTGATCTCGCGCAAGCTGCTCCACATTCCCTATGCGCTCTATGGAAAGAAGGGCAGCAAGCCGCCGCGCGCCGGCGACGGAAGCGGCGTCCGTGTCGTGACCATGAACACCGAATTCGCCGACATGCCCGACGCGGTCTGGCTGAAGCGCACGCTGCCGAACGCGGAGGTCGCCTCGCGCAGCAACAACAGGCAGGCGCAGGCCGAGCTCTGCGCCGGAGGCGGCGGATTGGCCGTGCTGCCGCGTCCGATCGGCGATCGCGATCGGCGCCTCGTCGCGCTCGATATCGGCGCGCCGCCGCCCGGCCGCGACACCTATGTCGGCTATCACCGCGACCTCAAGCGTCTCGCCCGTCTGCGTGCGCTGCTGGACGTGGTGATCGAGAAACTGGCGGGGTAAGGCCGTAGCCCGGACGGAGTCCGTAGCCCGGGTGAGCGAAGCGACACCCGGGACAGCTCTCGCCGTGCGTCCCGGATGTCGCTGCGCTCATCCGGGCTACAAGACCTTGCGTCGCCCGTCGGGCAAAACACCCAGCGATGGGACAACCGCCCTTTCGAAAATATTCCACTTTACCGAAATTCGGAAACAGCGTATCCATCGCCGCAACCCGGCCCAAGGAAGAGGGGCGTATCGCGATCGTCACGAACGCGGGCCGGGCGGCGGTGGACGCAGATGGCGTTGGCGCGAACGGCCTTGCAGGGCGGGAGACCGTGAGCAAGACCACGCGCATACGACCGGTGCCATCTGCGTACGGCAAAATCGTGTGGTCCTGACGCCCGGGGTCTGTGCGTCAAGTCCCAGCGGTGATGTGGCGGCCCAACCGGGTGCGCGCATCAGCCATCTCGCGGGACGACGGGGGCAATAGTGCATCGCTCCCCGGGGAGAGCACGACATAAGCCGTAACACCACTGCGCAGGGAAGGCCGGATGTTTGGCTCCACCTGTATGCCGCTGTGCAAATTCTTGCTGCCACCTTCCGCACAGTGGACCGTGGGTGCCCGGCCGGCACCCGGTCTTCCCTGCGCCCTCTTTCATTGGGGGTGAAGCATCGAGGCAAAGCTCGGGCGAAACAAGCCGCGAGGATGCGAAGGTGTGTCAATTGCAGAACGACGCTCTCGTGCCCCGGACGCGCTGCAACGCCCCTCGCGTTGCTGCGCAGAGCCGGGGCCCATGCTTCAGCGAACCGTGCGGCCCGCTGGGTCCCGGCTCTGCGCAGCAACGCTCGCGCGTTGCAGCGCGTCCGGGACACGAGAGGGGAGAATGCCGCGACTCCATCCTCCGTCATTGCGAGCGCAGCGAAGCAATCCAGACTGCCTCTGCGGAAAGATTCTGGATTGCTTCGCTGCGCTCGCAATGACGACGCGGATGGGACTGCGACACTATCTCTCCGCTGTCGTCCCGGCGAAGGCCGGGACCCATACCGCGGAATCTATCGATTGCATTCGACAGGAGTACCGAACCGCAAGCATGCGCCAAATTCGCTGCTGTGGTTATGGGTCCCGGCCCCCGTGCGCAATAGCGCACTAGGCCGGGACGACGTGGGGAGATCTGGTCGCCGCTTCACTGCAGGTCCGCAAATCAAACCGTCATAGTCTCTAACGCCCACTAACCAACACCGGACTTAAAACTGTCACAATCGAGAAATGGAACCCGCGCCCGCGCGCTCTTTACACGCCATTAAGTGCAACTGCATTGGATGCGCGGGGAAAGTGCGTTGGGGACTGCGATGACTGCCGCGAAGAAGATGCCGGGAAAACCGGCCGCCGAAATGTTCGATGACATCCCGGTGCTTCAGCGCAAATGGCGTGCCGCGTTGAAGCCGGGTGAACGGCTGCCGCGCTACGAGGACGTGATGCTCGGCAGCCTCGGCCGGCTGGCCGATCACATCGCGCTCCTGAAGAACGACGGTGCGCTCGAACTGTCGCGCAGCGGCCGCTACGTGCAGAAATGGCTCGGCGAGGAGCGCTGGGACATCCCGGTCGCCGAGCTCTCGCCGGACTGCGCCACGGCGTTGTCGGAAGCGGCGACGATCGCACTGGCGAACGGGCGGCCGCATCAGGCGAGCGCGCATTGCGTGCGCGACGGCATGGTCAGGACCTATGACGTGCTGGCGCTGCCGACCGCCTCGCGCTGGGGCGCGACGCTGGTCGGCGCCTATGTCAACGAGCGCGGTGTGCAATATAATCTGCTGGATGCGATCTTCTCGGCGACCGACGATGCGGTGATCTCGCTGGCGACGCTGCGCGATGCCGCGGGCAGGCCGTTCGATCTCCAGATCGTGCATCACAACAAGAGCGCGGCCGCGCTGCTGCAGGCCGCGGGCGCGGCTCTGCTGTGGCGCCGGATCGGCGAGAGCGGTACGCTGCTCGCAGCGCCGGAGATCATCAAATTCCTGGTCAAGACCGTCTCCGGCGGCCGCGGCGAGCAGCTCGAGATCGAGCACGGCGGCCGTCACCTCCGCCTGAGCGCCACCGCCTTTTCCGACGTGGTCTCGCTGACGATCTCCGACGTCACCGCCCTGAAACGGCGCGATGCCTCGTTCCGGCTGCTGTTCGACAACAACCCGATGCCGATGTGGGTGTTCGACGCACAGACCAAGGAATTCCTCAGCGTCAACGACGCCGCCGTCCAGCATTACGGCTACAGCCGCACCACCTTCCTGCGCATGAAGTTGCACGAGATCTGGCCGGAGGACGAATGGGACAGCCACGCCGAGGCGCTCGAGCGCGTCGGCGATACCTATCACTCCTCGCGCAACTGGCGCCATTTGCGCGCCGACGGCAGCGAGATCGAGGTGCTCACGTTCGGCCGCCGCGTCGCGTTCGACGATCGCGACGGCTATCTCGTTGCGGTGGTCGACATCACCGAGCGGCGCAAGGCCGAGGCGCGGATCGCCCACATGGCGCATCATGACGGGCTCACCGACCTGCCGAACCGCGAATATTTCCAGGAGCGCCTGAAGCAGGCGCTGGACCAGGCCGGGGGCAAGCGTGTCGGCGTGCTCTACATCGATCTCGACCTGTTCAAGAACATCAACGATTCCTTCGGGCATCCCTCGGGCGACCGCCTGTTGAAGGAGGTCGCCGAGCGTCTGACCACCGCGGTCCGCGGCGTCAATCTCGCCGCGCGGCTCGGTGGCGACGAGTTCGCCGTGATCCTCGCCGCCGACGTTTCCCCGAACGAGGCGAGCGCCTGCGCGACCTTGCTGATCGACATGCTGAAGACGCCCTATGAGATCGACGGGCAGGAGATGGTGATCGGCGCCAGCATCGGCATTGCGCTGTCGCCGGGCGACGGCACGACGTCGGAGGAACTGATGCGCAACGCCGACATGGCGCTGTACCGGGCAAAGTCGGACGGCGGCGGCGTGCATCATTTCTTCGAGCGCGAGATGGACCTGCAGGCGCAGAAGCGCCGCGACATGGAGCTCGATTTGCGCCGCGCCTTCGCCAACGGCGAGTTCGAGCTGCACTATCAGCCGCTGGTCTCGATCGCCTCCGATCGCATCTCCGGCTTCGAGTCGCTGCTGCGCTGGCGTCACCCCGACAAGGGCATGATCTCGCCGGCGGAATTCATTCCGGTCGCCGAAGACATCGGCCTGATCACGCAGCTCGGCGAATGGGTGCTGCGCGAAGCTTGCGCCGAAGCGGTGAAATGGCCTGTTGACGTCAAGGTCGCGGTCAACCTGTCGCCGGCGCAGTTCCGCAACCGCAATCTGGTGCAGGTGGTGATCTCGGCGCTGGCGCAGTCCGGCCTGTCGCCGAAGCGGCTCGAGCTGGAGATCACCGAGTCGATCTTCCTGGCCGAGACCGATGCCAACCTCGCAACCCTGCATCAGTTGCGCGAGCTCGGTGTCGGCATCTCCATGGATGATTTCGGCACCGGCTATTCCAGCCTCAGCTATCTCCGCAGCTTCCCGTTCGACAAGATCAAGATCGACCGTTCCTTCGTCAAGGATCTGGCGCGGCGTTCCGATTGCAGTGCGATCGTGCGCGCGATCTCGGGGCTCGGCCGCAGCCTCAACATCACCACGACCGCGGAAGGCGTCGAGACCGAGGACCAGCTCGACTGGCTGCGCGCCGAGGGCTGCAACGAGGTCCAGGGATTCCTGTTCAGCGCGGCGCGGCCCGCCGCCGAGATCGCAAAGCTGCTGGCCGATTTCGGCCAGCGCGCCTCACGGGCGGCGTAGCCCCTCGGGGAAGCAGTCGTAGACCAGCGCCTTGAATGCGGGCGTGATGCGGCTGCGCTCGTTCTGGGTCTGCTGCATCAAGAGGTAGACCATGTCGAGCTTGGGATCGACGCCGAAATAGGTGCCGCTGCCGGAGTCCCATTTCAACTCGCCGATCGAGCCGGGTGGGGGTGGCTTCGCATTGCCGGGATCGGTGCGCACACCGATGCCGTAGCCATAACCAAAACCGTCGCCGGGGAAGTAGAAGTAGTCGCGTCCCACGCCGGAGCCGGGGCCGACGTGATCGGTCGTCATCGCCTTGAAGGCCGCGGGGCTTAAGTAGCGCTTGCCCTCGAACTCGCCGCCGTTGAGCAGCATCTGCGAGAAGCGCTGATAGTCGGTGATGGTCGAGAGCAGGCCGCCGCCGCCGGATTCCCATTCGGGATGGGCGAGGCGGTCGCGCTCGCCGGCGAGCAGGATCGGATCGTTCGGCAGCGGGCGCGCCATGCGGGCGCGCTCCTCCGGGGTCGTCAGCACGAACTTGGTGCTGGTCATGCCGAGCGGATCGAGAATGCGTGCTTTCAGGAACTGGTACAGCGTCTGGCCCGAGATGATCTCGATGACGGCGCCGAGCACGTCGGTGGAATGGCCGTAGCGCCACAGCGTCCCGGGCTGGCGCGTCAGCGGCAGCTTGGCGATGCGGTCGGCGAATTGCCTGTTGTTGAAGGGGCCTTCGAAGATATTGGCGGCCTGGTAGACCTGCATGACCCAGGGGGCGCCGATATATTCATAGCTGATGCCGGAGGTGTGCCGCAGCAGATCCTCGATGTTGACGGGACGGACCGGCGGCTCGAGTGCGAGCTTCGCGCTGCCTTCCGGCTCGATGCCGACCTTGGTGTCGGCGAAAAGCGGGGTGTATTTCGACACGGGGTCGGTGAGGGCGAGCTTGCCCTCGTCGATCAGCATCATCGCGCCGAGGCACGTGATCGGCTTGGTCATCGAGTGGATCGAGAAGATCGTGTCGGGCGTCATCGCGAGGCCCGTCCTGGTGTCGCGTGCGCCGATGCTCTTCAGATAGACCGGCTTGCCGTGCTGCTGCACCATGAGCACCGCGCCCGCCAGCCGGCCGGTCGTCACCTCGTTGTTGAAATAGTCGGTGATCCGGTCGAGGCCGTCGGGCGACGGGGCGGGGATGTTGGCGGCGGCGCGGCTTCGGCCCATCGAGCCGGCCAGCAGCGCGGCCCCGACCAGAAATTCACGACGTTTCATTCCGGCTTCCTCCCTCGCCGGGAACAAAGCCGCAAGACGTCGGAAGCGTCAACAAGACTTCGATTAAAAACGCGTCACGATTTCCGAAAGGAACGGTCGCGGACGATCCTCGCTCGGCTTGGTTGGCGTGCCCACGTGGATGAAGCCGGCGAGCTTCTCGTCCGGCTTGAGGCCAAGGCCGTCCAGCACGTCGCGGTCGAACGAGAACCAGCCGGTCAGCCAGCAGGCGCCGTAACCGAGCGCGGTCGCGGCGGTGACGATGTTCATGGCGCTGGCGCCCGCCGACAATTCCTGCTCGAACGCCGGTACCTTGGGATGCGGCTTGGTGAAGCTGACGATGCCGATCACCAGCGGCGCGTCCATCAGGCGCTTGCGCTCGGTCTCGATGTCGGCGGCGGGCGCTCCGGGATTCTTGCGGGCGAAGACCTTGGCGATCACCTCGCCGGCGCGCTGGCGGGCATCGCCCTCGAAGATGATGAAGCGCCAGGGCGCGAGCTTGCCATGGTCAGGCACGCGCGCGCCGATGGTCAGGATGGTTTCCAGCTCGGCCGGCGAGGGGCCGGGCCCGGTCATCTCGCGCGGCTTGACCGAGCGGCGGGTCTTCAGGAGTTCGATGGCGTCGGGCACTGGGGGCGTCCTTGTGACTTGCTGTTCCCGCCCGAGATAGGCCTGGCAGACGGCGAATGGAAGGGATTTTAGAGGGATTATGAGGTCCGCAGATGCGGAGGTCAGAAAGTTATGGTCCCAAGATGGGACTATGGTAAAATGAATTGAATGAGGATCATAGCGCTCAGCACGATCAAGGCTTTTCTCGATCGGGCCGGCGAGGTCTCCGATGCGCGCGACCCTCTAATGGCCTGGTTTCGGCAGGTGAAGCAGGCCGACTGGGCAAAGCCTGCAGATGTCAAGCGTGACATCCGAACCGCCAGCATCCTGAGGGACGGCCGCGTCGTTTTCAACGTCGCCGGCAACAAATATCGCGTCGTGGTCTGGATCAACTACCCTTACCGTGTGGTCTATATCCGCTTTGTTGGAACGCATCGGCAGTATGACGCCATCGATGCGCAAACCGTTTAGAAGGTCGATGATGGAAATCGCGCCAATCAAGTCGAACCGAGACTATCGTCGCGTTCTCAAGGAGATCGAGCCGCTGATGAGTGCACGCCGAAACTCGCCCGAGGGTGATCGGCTGGATGTCCTTGTGACGCTGGTGGAGGCGTGGGAGCGTAAGCACTATCGGCTCGACCTTCCGGATCCGGTCGAGGCGATCAAGTATCATATGGAACAGAGCGGCCTGCAGCCGAGAGACCTGATTCCGTTTATCGGCAGCCGAAACCGGGTTCACGAGGTGCTTAACCGGCGGCGTGAATTAACGCTCGGCATGATCCGACGGCTGCATGAGGGGCTCGGCATTCCCGCCGAGTCCCTCATCAAAGTCGGGCAAAACGGAGCAGCTTGAACCCCGTCAGACCGCGCCGCGAGCCCGCCGGACGTCCGGCGGGGTCGCCTCGTCGACCAGGGCGGCGATCGCCTCCTCGGTCGTCATCACCTTCTGGCCGTCGCTGCCGAGCCGGCGGACGGAGACCGACTGCGTCTCGGCCTCCTTTTTGCCGACCACGAGCAGCGCCGGAATCTTGGCCAGCGAGTGCTCGCGGACCTTGTAGTTGATCTTCTCGTTGCGCAGGTCGATCTCGACCCGAAGCCCGGCGCGCCGCGCCTGCTCCAGCACCCGCTTGGCGTACTCGTCGCCTTCCGAGGTGATGGTCGTGACCACCGCCTGCACCGGCGAGAGCCAGAGCGGGAAGTTGCCGGCATAGTGCTCGATCAGGATGCCGATGTAGCGCTCCATCGAGCCGCAGATCGCGCGGTGCACCATCACGGGCGGTTTCTTGCCGCCGTCATGGTCGATGTAGAACGCACCGAACCGCTCCGGCAGGTTGAAGTCGACCTGCGTGGTGCCGCACTGCCAGTCGCGGCCGATGGCGTCGCG
>Ga0207426_1001032_pt1 | contig 26622 bp, 31 predicted proteins | sample AraplaMF_Cvi_mMS_FD_184265 | JGI IMG/M metagenome (GOLD analysis project Ga0207426, IMG submission 184265) | Arabidopsis root microbial communities from the University of North Carolina, USA - plate scrape MF_Cvi_mMS (SPAdes) (version 2) | ecosystem: Host-associated > Plants > Roots > Endosphere... | reverse complement strand
GGCACCAGGGTGTGCCGTCGTGGGCGGGGTGGGCGATGCCGGAGCTGACGTGCCAGCGGCATCGGGCGGAACGGCGGCCGCGGTCACCTCGTGCGGATGGAGGCTGATGGGGTACTGGTTGGTGCGGCTGTACCAGGCGATGCGGTTGCCGCAGCCGCGGCAGCGTGCCGGCTGAGCCGCACACAGCAGGCGGCTGGGGCTGTCCGAAGCGACGCGCATGACGCGCTTCCAAGAGCATTATCGATCTAGTTACAACATTCTCCCTCTAACCCAAGCACAGCAGCTCAAGAGGCCTACATCGCACAGCAGACAAACCCACATGCGCATACCATCCCAGGTCAACAGCAGGACCAAGATTTCCTACATGAAATCTCAACACGGCACGTCACAGCCATTCTCATGTCGCAACTAGGGAGAGGATCGACAACCGTGCTGGTGACCGCGTCGAAGAGCAGCGTGTGCAGGAAGCCGTACGGCGACACGTCCGCAACAGCGCCTTCGCGGAGGCGGAGACGGTCATTGACCAGCTCGTTGGCCTGTCGAAGTGGCGCGGGGCGGGCAGGCTTGGTGGGGCGTGGGCGGCTGGAGCAGGCCCTCCGCCCCCTCGACGAGGACTTCCTCACCTTGTTGGGCTGGGACTGGAAGCGGCGGGTAAGTACATGGCCGCGGCAGCCTCCGACGATCGGCCTGCTGGACTGGCAGTTCGTGCACCGCTTGGGGCGGACGGAGCCGCGTGAGTCGAACGTGGCCCGACGCCAACGACCCGTCTTGGCCGGAACGACCCTTTGAGCGACCTCTTTTCTGCTCGAGCATAGAAGGGAAAATTCTCATCGTACCTGTCTGGAGGGCGCGTTGATCGAATCGCGGCATACACCAGAGACTTGGATTCTGGCGTTCGACAGCTCATGCGATACGTGTTCGGCCGTATCCGCCGTCGTGGCACAGGCAAGTGACGGAAAACTGGAAGTACTGCCGCTGACACACCCTCAGGTGGAGGACTTGCGGCGCCAGAGTATGCCCTCTCCCTTGAAGTGGGCGCCCACCCTGTTGCGTGCACGGGAAAATGATGTCCGTGCCTGGACCGGGCCAGGCATGTCATGGACCCTGGTCAAGAGGCTCGGGCCGCAGTCGTCACTGGAGGTACTGCGCGCTCTGGGAAAATTAAGGGAGGAGGTTGGACGCCATTCGTCCGGTGCGGCTGTCACTGGCATCGGGCGGAAGAGGTTCCTCCATTTGGCAGGTGGAGCCATAGCTGCGATCGGCCTGACGATGGGCAGTCAGTACCCTGCCTTCGCGAAAGCATCGGAGAACTCGAAGGCCGGTGCTTGGGTGGAGGCGAACATGAGTCGACTGCCACGCACGTATGGCGAGATAATCCGTCATACGATTCCATATCGTCGAGCGATCTATCAGGAGCTCTCACCACAGGAGAAGTCGGAGGCCTGGCTGGAGCATTTCAAGAACTTCCGTGCCGCGCATCCCGGCCTGTCGGCAAGCCAAGAGAAGATACTCCAGGAGCTGACCGAACTGACGCCACGAGTGTTCGCGTCGCCTGGCAGGCACACTGGAGAGCTGCGCTCTCTCGCGGAATTGGCTCGGCGCGCCTTCGGCCTCGAAGAGGCTGCCGCCTTGCTCACCCGCCTCGGTCCGGATGACGGCCTCACAGTACGACGTGCGACCTGCCGATGCTCCATGGAAGACGCGCATTGGTGCGGCTTCTACAATTGCGCGCCCATCAACTGCACTCCAACATCAGGCTGCGGAGACCTGTGGAACGAGGTCTGCAACGGCATCTGCGCCCCATAGCCAGCAGCCGAGGGCAGCCGTCTCCTGTCGGCTTTGGGGATGAGCCAGGACAAGGCCAGGTGCTGCAACACCGCTCGACCCTTGACCAGCACCGTAGAAATCGCGCTGGTAGAGCCATCCGAGAGGTCATGCGCGGATCCAGAGCCGGATCGCGGCGGCTCCCGGACTGTGTGCGCTGGCCGACCTGGTCGCCGCCGACACCCCGCTCGGACCCGAGCAGGCCGGCCGCCGGGCTTCAAGTGCGCCGTGCCGACTTCGACCACATGGTCCGGCGGCTGGTCAGCTCCCCGCAGTCGATCGAGGTCCGCTTCGGCACGAGCGGCCAGGGCCGTCGACGTCGCGCTCTACACCACGGCGTCCGTCGACGCGGTCGTCCCCGCCCACCCCGAAGTCGGCTGGGAGCAACTACGCGCGGTGGAGAAAGGCCGGCGCTCTCCGCTCGCGTCGCTGCGCCCGGCCCCGGCCCCTCCCCCGCAACCGCCTGAGCCTGCGGGGCGGCCGTACATCGCTACGGCGAGGCTCCCCCGCCCGCCGCGTCCCAGCCGTCCAGGAGGGCGGCCGGGGCGCGGCGTTGCTCTTCCCACGGGCGACCTGCCGGGCGAGGACTTCGCGGCGGCCACTCTGACCACCGGCAGCACCGCCGCTGGCGGGCACGGGGCCTACTCGTCCTCGCCGTCCTCGGCAGCCAGATCAACCGTGCTGCTCCGAACGATCTTCCTCACCGCTCCTTGCAGGGAGCACAGCAGCTCCCGCTCGGCCTCTTCGGTGCGGGACTCGATGTTCCACTGCCGGACGTCTTCGACCGTGGCCTCGATGGCGTCGTCCAGCCGGCTTCGCAGCGGGCCGGGGGCAGAGTCAACGCCTCGCAGTACTCGGACTCGAATGGGCATGAAGGACATCACCACGACCGGCATCACTGCGCCGACAGACGCAATCGAGCAACTGTGCCTGCGGCGGGTCGGCAACTGTGCAGTATCCGTCTGCGTCCTCTTTTGCATGCCCAGCAACGCACCCGATGGATCTGCCGCCAGCACGCTTGAGTGGTCCCTCTGTGGTCACAGCGACGACCCGGTCGGCTGCCGCGGCCGCCGCGTGGAGCCGTATGCCGAGTGTCTCGCCCACCTCAGCGATGCCAACCGCTCCTCCTACCTTGCTGGTTTGCAGCCTGGTTCTGACGTGGATCACTGTGGCACGCCCTTTACTGATGAACTGCTGAACGAACTGCTCACTGCTGTCACGGCTTCCGCCGCAGAAGGGCCCTGCCTAGGGTCTGCTGGTTTCAAGCAAGCGAAGTTCATCGGCGATGCCCGGTTCGACAGGGTGGAAATCCGCGGCGATGCCCGGTTCGACGGCGCGGTGGTCCACGGCAATGCCCGTTTCTGCAGGGTAAAGATCCGCGGCACGGCACTATTCAGCGGCGCGCAGATCGGCGGCCATGCTCTGTTCGACTGGGCACAGATCGACAGCGGCGCCTTGTTCAGCGGTATGAAGATCGAGGGCGACGCAAGGTTCGAAAGGGCGAAGATCGGCGGCACCGCCGCGTTCTACCGCACGGAGATCGGCGGCAACGCGGGTTTCAACTGGGCGAAGATCGACGGTATGGCCTTGTTTGACGAGGCGAAGATCAGCGGCGACGCCCCCTTCCGCGGGGTGAGGGTCGGCGGCGACGCAAGGTTCAACCAGGTGGAGATCGGCGGCGACACCGGCTTCAGCGGTGCGGAGATTGGCGGCAACGCCAGGTTCGGAGGGGTGGTGTTCGAGCGTGCTTCAACGCTCGGGCCGCTGGTATGTGCAAAGACACTGGATCTGTCAGAAGCGGTGTTCGCGACTGCGGTGACCATCGAGGCGGCAGCAACGGCCTTGCGCTGCCGTCGGACACGTTGGGCCTCCACTGCGGTGCTGCGGTTGCGACACGCCACCGTGGACTTAAGTGACGCGGTTTTGGAGTTTCCGGTGAACGTTGCTGCACACCACCGGCCCTTCGCTGTTTACGGCAAAGAGTTGGCCGAGCCTGGCCTGACCGATTCCCGCGTGCGTGCGGTATCGGTGCGGGGTGTCGACGCGGTGCATCTGGTGCTCACTGACGTAGACCTCACTGAGTGTCTGTTCACCGGGGCCGTTCATCTCGACCAGCTGCATCTGGAGGGGCGATGCACCCTGGCCTTCGCGCCGTTGGGGGTTCGTTGGTGCGGTGTGCGGCTGGTGCGCTGGACGCCGCGCCGGACGCTGGCCGAAGAGCAGCACTGGCGCGCCGGTCAGAGCACCGACGCCGACCGTTGGACACCCGCGCCGGAGCAGGTGGGGGTACTGGAGCCGGCCGCGCTGGCGCCAACGTACAGGCATCTGCGCAAAGCCTTTGAGGACGGAAAGAACGAGCCCGGGGCAGCCGATTTCTACTACGGCGAGATGGAAATGCGTCGCCACGACCCTGCCGTCCCTCATGGCGAGCGGGTTCTGCTCGCCGCGTACTGGGCGCTCTCCGGCTACGGTCTGCGAGCCTCCCGGGCCCTGGGCTGGTTGCTGGCGGCCATGACCGCCACTGTGCTGGCGATGATGCTGTGGGGCCTTCCGCAGGACGAGCCAAAGCCCAGGAGCACCGGCACCCTTACTAGCAACAGCATCACGCTGACGACCGAAACCCCCGAGCCGATCAACCCCGAGGGCCCGTATGAAGAACGCATATCGGTCAAGCGGTTCGAGAAAGCCCTGCGGGTGGTCATCAACTCGGTGGTCTTCCGTTCCTCCGGCCAAGAGTTGACCATCATCGGCACCTACACCGAGATGGTCTCCCGCGTCGCAGAGCCAGTCCTTCTCGGCCTCGCCGGCCTCGCCATCCGCAGCCGCGTCAAGCGGTAGTTCCCAGCGTGTGGTGCCGCCTCGTTTGAGAGCGCCCAGACTTGGACAGCAAGCGTGCACTCGGCCTCCGACGCGGCACCGTGGCCGAAGACGATCCGGCCAATGCGTAGTCGTCCCATGCAAACGTGTCCCCTGCCCGAAGCCGGACAGGGGACACACGAACTTCCGCCAGATCAGTCAGACGTGATTCCGATGAAGTTCCGAAGCAGATTCCCCGAGGGGAAAAGCGTCACTGAACGGAGCACGCCTGAATCTCCGTCGTACGTCAACGTGGCAACGGTCGAGGACGACGATTCGGCTCTCACTGAAATCTCGCACTCACCGCCCCCGGTAGCGGTGTCAACGAGATCGAAGCGGACCGCTCCTTGCTCCTCTGATGCTGTCATCCATACTTCGACTACACCGCGGCAGTAGTCCCGCACGCCCGACGGTGGCGTGCGCAGCTTCGGCATGAACTGAGGGACTACTTGCTTCGCACCCAAAAGCTCCAGGTGGTCAAATTCCCCCTCATCGCCGAGCCGAACCAGACCTGCCAATCCCGTCTCGTCATCAAACTCCAGAGCTTGACCTCCAGAATTGGACGATGATTTCACGAAGGACAGGAGCGCCACATCAACTTCTGGATCGTAACGAAGGTGGCAATCTACGCGGCTTGTCATATGGATTCCCTCAGGCTCCGAAGTGGTGATGCTAGCGTCGCCAGGCCGTCACGCAGTAGCCGCTGTTGTTGAGCACAACAACAACCTTGGATCCAGTGTACTTCCAGGTCTTCTTGGCCCTGTCGTACCTGGCTGACGAATACTTGGTCGCCACCACACGGTCAGCCTCGGGACCGGTGATGCTGTCCTTGGCCATCTCCTCAGCGCAGTGGAGGCTGTAGCCCGAGATGAACCGCGGCGCCGACTGCAGCACCACGAGCCCGTCGGACGTCTGGAACGAACCGCTCTGAGCATCGCCTGCGGCGTAGGAGGAGCCTCCAGCGGTCAGTGCCGCCGCCAGCGCCAGTCCGGCCGAAGCGCCGGCCTTGAGCACCTTGCTGCGGAGGAGGTTATTGAATTCAGTCATGTGGCTTGACCGGCCCTCTCTGCATTCGAGTAGATGCGATACGCGCTAATGAGCCCGCAATGCGGCACTCGCCAGTGGCGCATTGCGGTGGTCATCTCAGAACTCGTACAGGTAGACGTCGGCTATCGACCCGGGGTGGGTCCACTTGAAGTTCCTCTTGGAGCCCCACCCGTCGCACGTCTCGCTCCGCTTCGTCGAGCCATCGGCGAAGTAAGCCTTCACGCCGACACAGTCCCCGTCGAGCTCATCGTCCTGGTACCAGCCCTTGACGGTGATCTGCCCCCCACTGCAGTCCAGGGTCCAGTGTGCCGTTGCACCGTCAGTGGTCGGGTCGAAGGTTTGGCCGCAGTGCCCGTTGGGCCTCGCGCTGGCAGTGCCCGCCAGAGTTCCGAACGTCATCGTCCCCACAGCGACGCTCACCATTGCACCGATCGAAATCTTGCGCAGAATAGGACGCACTCTGTCACTCCTTGGTCGTCGCACAATACCTTCATGCGAATAGGGGTAACAGGGAATTGGCGCATGTCGGATCGGGACTCCGAGCCCCCCGACTCCCCCTGTTGGCGCCACCCCCGGCGGCGCCACAGATAGAACCTAACCCACTTCCCCGCGGAAGTCGACGGCAAATTCCCCAGTGCTCACGAATGGGCGCGTTGAGGGACTCTATAAGCGGAAGCTAGGCCGTGTATTTACCGCGCGTGTAGGGGCTTCGCCGGTTAGTCCGAAGGCAGTCGGCGAGCCCGTGCCGCGCGGCCGCCACCGGAATGGAGGCCGGTGCTCTCAACCGCGACCAGCGACGGCCCGGACTGCCGCGCGGAACCGCCAGGCCCAGCCCACACTGCCAGGGCGTCCAGCTGGCACCACACGGGTCCGCCGTACAACGCGGCTGCTAGCCCTACCCCAGGTCGGCACGGCAGCCAGTCAGCAAGTCGGGGCGCACCAACTCCCCAGCAGCGGGGCGCTGCGCGGCACCGTCGCCGCGGGAAGCCCCGGCCCGGCACCTGGTCAGGTCATTCGCAGGGGAGAGGGCGGGTCGGTCACGGTACGCCACAAAGACCCTGTCTCTTTGGTGCACTTGACCCCGCATTGGCGGGGTGCTCCCAACTAGGGAACCTGAAGCACGTCCAAGGCCCCGCTCGTCCACGCGGCGCGCAGCGCCGTCTTGTCCACCTTGCCGACCGTGGTCGTGGGCAGCTGGTCCAGCAGCACCGTCTTCCGGGGCGTGTACAACTCTCCCAACTCGGCGGTCACGGCCTCACTGACCGCTTCCGGGTCGACGTCAGTGCCCCCTCGGCCGTGGCCAGGAAGATCTGTACAGCCTCCCCATGCTCCTCGTCCGGCACGCCGAGTGCCGCCGCGTTTCGCACACCGGGCAGCGTAAGCAGGAGCGGCCGGGCGCTCCGCCTAACCGCGACGGCACCACGAAGATCGCCCGCATCATCGTGCCCGTCTTCCTGGAGCCCGAGGAAGACCCCACGGACATGGTCGCCTCCGCCTCGTTCCGCCCCCTCGTCGCCGTCCTCCAGGGCCTGCGCTCGCACGATGAGCGCCTGGTCGAACACCTCGCCTCCCGCGCGCTCACCCGCAGCAAGCACGAGCGTAAGGTGCACGTCCGTCGCGACGAAGAGGGGCGGATCGTCGGCGCCGGCGGAGAAGCGCGGCTTCGTTGCGGCGAGCGCAGACTTGCGCATCTCCCGGCAATCCTGGCCCGGCCTCGTCCAGGGAGCCGGCGACGGCCTGCCAGGTGGGGCAGCCGAAGCGGAACCGGACCGGACCGGCGGCCCGTGCTCGCGCCGCCGGTCCAGGGTAGTGACCAGGACCGGCACAGCCTCGGTGTAGCCGTCACGTTCGTGCGAGCCGTAGCCGGCGGCGAGCTCGCAGTACTGGCCTTCCCAGTACTCCTCGGCCAGGCGCAGGACGCTGTTGATCCGGTTGTTCATCGCGGCCGGGCCGACCCGCTTGGTGAACACGATGCTCCGTCTGTGAAGACATGGGACGCCGACACAGGCCCATGGCGGGCGGGGAGGGTGGGAGCCACCCCAGTCAGGTGGCATGGGACGAGTCGGCAGGACGCGGGTGGAGGGGCTTACCGCGGTTCGGTCTCGGTTGGGTCGGTACGGCTGTCGACGAGGGCGGCGAGCCCATCGAGGACGCGGCTGAGGCCGAACTCCCAGGCGTGTTCGGGGCTGCGGCTCCGTGGGCGGTGCCCGCTGCCGTGCCCACAAAGGTGTCATGACTGAAGGATGGCGAGCACGTGACGGAAGACGGCTGGCATCCGTTCCGGGAATGCCTCAACCCCTGGCGGCGAAGGGGAGCGCTACCACGATCCTGCGGAAACCACGATCCTTGTGGCGTCCAAAATGCCGCGACGCCCCAAACAGCGATCCTCCCCCCCCGTATGGACGCGACGGCATGTTGGTGGGACCGGAGGAGCCGACTTCAACGGCTCGAACCTGCCTCCATCACAGGTGCTCCAGCCGTCCTCAATCCTCCGGTGCGGAGAGGTGACCTGGGCCCCCACCTCACGCCGCGCCCGTCACTCCAGGGTGTTCTCCCACCGCGCAGTGGTAGGAGGCATCCACCGGACACTTCCAATGAGGCCAGCCTCCCTCGCTCTCGGAGACGAGGGCCATCGGATGACGGTGCTTGCCCCGGCATACGGGCCAGGCGCGGCCGCCCTCGATCAACTGCAGATTTTCGAGAACGGCCGCCTGAGTATGGAACGCCAGCGACTTCACCGCCGCACCAGGGTCCGCGGCCAACTCCGGTTCGAATTCGAGCGGGCCCAGCCGCGCCCCGGACACGACCAGGTCCCGCCACTGCTGCGGGTCCTCGCCCGGCGGGGCGGTGAACACCAGCCGGGGGCGCAGACCGCAGACCCGCAGGTCGTGGTCGATCGGTGCGAAGAGGTCCTCGGGTTCCATGGCCGCCAAGACGAGCTCACCTTCTCACTTGCTTGGCCCGGCTCGGCGTGCGGCGCCGCCCCAGGACAGGTCCGACCTACGGCTTGAACTCACAGTTCACAAACCGGTAGCCGCCGCTGCGCGGCTTGCTGACAGACTTCCACGTCCACAGGAACGACACGTCGTCCCCACGCTTCATGGTGTAATTCTTCCGGCTGCCCTTCACGTCGAAGGTGCGCGGCAGCGGGCCGTGGAAGTGGTAGCTCCACAGCTCCTTGTGAGTACGGTAGACGTTGGCCTCGCGCTTGTTCGCGAAGATCTGCGCCGAGAATTTCACCACGCCTTGCGGGGCGTTGCCCGCGGACAGCTTCACGCCCCACGGTATGCCGTGCCTCATCGACTCCTGAAGGGTGACCGTGCCGCTGACGGCACGGAAGGTCCCCCGGCACTTGGGCAGTCCGCGCGCACCCGAAACCGCAGACGTCGGCCCGTTCTCGACTTGACGCTGCAAGTCAGCCAGTGAGCCCTCTCCCTGCGCAATGCCCTGTGCCCGAAGCTTCGCCAGCAGCGTCGCCACTCGGGCGTCCGCCGGCGAGCTGACAACGGGCTTCGGCTTCGGAGTCTGCGCTTCCGCAGCACCCGTTGTGGTCAGCAACAGGGACGCCCCGCACACTATGACAGCGGCGCTCCGCACATGATGTTGACGCTTCATCAAACTTCCCCCAAATACGGTCAGTGGATCGCATGATGCATCCACCGGTTCAGGCTAGGGGACATGGCCGGTCCTGATCATTAAGAGTTCGTCAGGATGCCAGCGGCGAGGTCCAAAGAGTCGTGAGCATCGCATCGACGGAGTGGGCCATATCTGACCACGCTGCTTCGCACTGACAGACCGTCGGCCACGTGCATCAAGGACCCGTGAAATTCGCACCCTCCGCCGCGAGTTGCGTTGGCCGAATGCATACGCTCCCTGGGCGCAAACGATCACGCACTGCTTCACCCTGGGGGACAGCTATGGCGCACGAGCACTTTTCGATTCATCCCGAGCCAGTCAATGCCCTGGCTCGGGACTTCACTTCCTCCTCCGAGCACTTGGACAGCCGTATCAGTGCCTTCGCCTCCCGTGCGGAGAACGTGAATGACGCCTTCGGCGTGATGTCCGAGTCCACCGAGGTTCTGTCGCAGTACGTCGAGATGACCCGTAACACAGTCACGTCCCTGCGGCAGCTGAGTGCCGGGTTGAAACACTATGCCGCGGGCCTGCAGCACACCGTCGCTTCCTACCACGGAGCCGACGCCGAGCAGGCCCGGAAGTTCGGGGGGAAATGACATGGCCGACCAGCAACAGGAACAGCAGCCCAAGATCGAGAAGAGCTTCGACCTTTTCAACCCTGGCGGGGACCCGTCGGTCCTGCGGGCGTGTGCCGAGGCATGGCGCCACATGGCGCACGATCTGAAGACCACGATCAAGACCCAGGACCACGAGGTCACCCGGCTCGGTGACAACTGGACCGGCGCTGCGGCCGACGCCTTCCACGCCCACTGGACACACACCAGGGGCCAGGTGGAGAAGGCACTGCCCCAGTTCGAAACGGTGGCCCATCAGCTGGACACCACCGCGAACGCCATCCAGAAGGCCAATGACGAGGTGCACCGTGTGGTCGAGGAGGTCCTCGCCACGGTGGCGATCGGTATCGGCCTGTCGGTACTGACCGCGGGCTTCTCCGACGCCATCGCGGCGGGCGCGGCCGAGGCAGAGATTGCCGAGGCGACGGCGGAAGTCACCCGGCTCGGGCAGCTCCTGATCAGGATTGCCCAGACGCTGGAGACCGTGAAGCAGGCCATGGCTGACAGCAAGCTGCTCAAGTTCGCCATCGAGTTCGGCAAGAACACCGGCGCCAACTTCATCGGCAACGTCGGCGGGCAGGCGGTCACCGGGCAGAAGATCACCTGGGGTCAGGATTTCCAGGATGCCGCCGTGGCCGGGTTCGTGGGCGCGGGGATCGCGGAAGGCGCGGGCCGGCTCGGGGAGAAAGTGGGCAGGTGGTCGACGAATACGGGAGCCCATGCTGCCGAAGAGGCGTGGGCTCCCGGCAAGGCCATAGCGGCGGGGCTGGAGGGCAAGAACCTGCTCGGCAGGATGGCCACGGAGGGCGTGGGCAGCGCGGGTGGCCAGGCCGCGGCGGACGGGGCCGAGATCATCTTCGAAGGGGAGGACAAGGACATCCTCCGGGACGCGATGTTCAGTGGCGCCGCCGGGGCGGCCGGCGGTGGTGCGAACCACGCGGGAGAAAAGATCAACGACAGTGGTGGCGCCCACCGTGCAACCGGCCGTGAGGGGTTCCCCGGATGGCAGCAGATCCCCGTCGACGGCATCATCTACGGCGCCGGCAACGCCGCCAACACCGAACTGAGCAGCTCTGACTGACCGTGTTCGAGATCCGCAAGAGCATCAAGCGCTTCCGGGACGCCCCGGACTGGACGTACCGCAAGCACGCCCGGGACTACCTCGCCACCTTCGACCGCGGCGGTTACCCGTTCAGCCTCGGCCCCGATGGCCTCGCCATTCGGAACCTGCTCCAGGGCAACTCTCACGGCCGGGAACTGAGCCTGTTCCACCTCCTCGCATGGCAGCGCGGAGCCAAGGCAAATGTCGCGTGGACCTACTCCGTTGCCGTACTACGCCTTCCCCGCACGTTCCCGGCCACTGCCGTGACCAGCCGCCGACTGGCAGCGTCCCACCGGGTGGAGAAACGTCCCGCGCTCAATCGCCTCACGGGGCCTGCAAGAGCCTTGCCCGACCTCGGCACCCACCTGGTCCATTACTGCGCCTCCGACCCCGACTTCGCGGCTCTCATCAGTACGTACGCCATGGAACGGCGCATGCACGACGCCCGGTTGGGCTGGCGTATCGAGAAAGACCGCATGATCGGGTGGACGCATGGGCGCGAGACCTACGAGGACCTTTTGTCGCTCGCTGGAGACCTCGCGGCCATCGTCGGCGGCTTCCCTGACCAAGTGTGGCGCTGGCCGGAGTGACGGAGTCCCCGGGGCCGGCCTGGGTCGTATGGGCGGTGTCATTCCAGTGGGGAACAGCGATGCTGCCTTACGCCCAACGACGCCATCCGAGGGTGGCGCCGACGGGTCGGCACCGGCGCGAGGGGCCGGTACTGCGCCCGCCACACGGCGTCCGGCCGCCGGACCGGCGTGACATGGCTGCGTCGTCGACGGCCCCTTGCCCCGGTCGGCGACTTGCCGGTGACCGACACCACGGCCTCAAGGCCGATACGCTCGTTGCCGACATACCGGTAGCGAACCAGGTTGATGCTGCGATGGTGCTCTCGTACCGCGTGGGCGTCAGCGGGTGAAGTCGCCGGCGACGCAGATCAGCCTGGGCGCACTCCACAAGGTGTGGGCGGTGGCTGGATCCCCGAGCCGGTCGCGGACCAGCCCCTCAAAGGCACGGCGAGCCCTCCGGGGCAGATGGCGACCACGACTGCCGTGCACGGCTGGATCGCACCAAAGGTGGATGCGAGCCCTCCGGGGGCTGATGACGACCGGCCACATCAGCAACCGTCCGGTGACGAGCACATGTTGCGCATCCTCCCAGGGCAGCTGGGCCACGACGGCGCGTTCGGCCTCGGTGAGCGGCTTGGCGGGGGGCGTCGCGGTCACGGTGCCCTCCCGGCGGGCGCCGGTGAGCTTCAGCAGGTCGGTGCAGCGACCTGCCCGCGCCATCGCGTTGGCGGCGAATCGGAGGGGCACTTAGCGTGAGAGGGACGGCAGTTCTGTGGGGACACCAGACGAGCGGATCGCACGCCAACCATCACGAGGCCTGGGCCGGCTTCACCGAAACATAGAGGTGTGGCGGCATCACTGTTGTCTGTCATCGCGGATGTCGCTTGTCTGAGAGTGAACGAACCAACGCTCGACAGGTCCACCCTGCGTAGGTTGGCCTCCGTCAGCGTCGCCCCGGCCAGGTCCGCCTCCGTCAGCGTCGCCCCGATCAGGAGGGCCTTCGTCAGCGTCGCCCCGGCCAGGTCGGCATGGGTGAGGTCGGCGTGGTTGAGGTCGGCGCCAGCGAGGTGGAGGCCGTGGAGGTCGAGGGTTTCGCGGGGGTCGACGTGGGTGCGTGATTCGGCTCGGGTGAGGGCGGTGAGGGCTGTTTGCACGTCGGCTGCTGGTTGGTCGGGCAGAGGCTCGGCGCCAGAAGCAGGTGAGGGGTCGGGGGTGCCAGGGGCGGGCGGAGGTGCTGCTTTGGGGGCGCGGTGGCGGATGAAGTGGCCGAGCACGCGGGCGGCGTCGGTGGCAGCCTGTTCTGGGGCATCCTGAACGATTTGTTCGAGGGCGAGGATGCCGCCGATGCGTACGTAGATCTCGGGTGAGCCAAGCCGTTCGAGGGCTTTGGTGAAACGACCCGTGATCTGGCCGCGTCGAGTGAGGCGGTACGTACGGGCGGTGTAGAGCAGGGCGATGCCGGCACCGAGGGCAGCGATGAAGGCGGCGGTCCGCAGGCCGGTGACGAGCGCTGCGGATCCGTTGGCCAGTGCCTTGCTGTCGAGATACTTGGCGGACAGCGTGGGGTGCCTTCATGTCCGGTAGATGCAGGTCGCGGGGCAGTCGGTTGCGGCTTCGGCTCTTTCGTGCAGCTGAGTTCGGGGCAATTCCATCAACCCCGACGAAGTTGCGCGGGTACACCGCGCGGAGCATCGCGGCGACTTGGGTGTCATGCGGCCTCGCTCGCCCTGCACTGTGCGTCCCGGCCCTGGCGGTGGCTGTCGGGCGGGACTCCCCCCGTGGCTCCCTGCCCTAGGCTGACGCGCGGGAGGGTGGGGGAACTTCGGCAAGCAGAATTGTCCCAGTTCCGATCACGGGGTGGGGAGATCCCAATAGCCCCCTCATGGTTACCAGTCGGTGAGGTCGACCACGCGTGAACAGTGCGGGTCGTCGGTATCGGTCGTTGTGAGTCGCTGTTCGTCAAGCAGTGACGTCAGGGCTGCCAGCAGCGCTGTGAGGGCGCCACCGGGGCGTACGTCGGCGGCTGTGATCCCGGGAAGATCCTCCTCGTCGCTGTCGACGTAGAGGCGAAGCCGGTCTGGGGCCAGAAACAGGAAGCCACACAGGCGTGCCGGTGGGCTTTCTTCGGTGGAGGGGGAGGCCGCCAGGCAGCGCAGGAGCGTGAGGGTCCAGTCGTCGTTGGTGAAGGGGGCCGGAGTCACGGTCGTGGGGTCCACGGTGAACAGAGTCATTCCCATGACGGTGCTGATCTTGTTGCGGGGGTAGATGTGGGTGCCCGTGTGGACAGTGCGCAGGAGGGCGACGACACCGTGCGGTGTGCGCAGTTCGTCGCCCGTGCGTAGGGGGATCTCGTAGGCGGTGAGCTGGTCGGGGGCGTACTCGTCCTTGTCGCCGAGGACCACGCGCACGGCGTCCGTCGGGTGGGGAGCGGGGAGGACGCCCCGTACGTGTTGGTTGTCGATGAGAGGTGCGTAAACGTGGTGGAGCAGCAGGCCCGTGATGTCGCCCTGCTGCTCCACGATCTCTTCGTAGTCGTATGTCACTGATTTACCCAATTCGGGCACTTCTGCATGCCCTTGCAGTATGCGGTGATCACGCCGAACGTATTGCCCTTCCCGGCGTCGTAACGCCCGTCGTCCGTCTTCCGTGCGTACCGGGCCTTGACGACGATCTTCACCGATCCGTACTGGCGGTTCGTGGCGACGCCCCAGTACTCCAGGTTGGCCCCGCTCTTCTTGTCGACCGGACCTCCCATGGGGATGTTCAGGATGTTGCAGTTGCGGATGTTGTGCCGGCCGGTGAAGTGATTCCAGCCCAGTGCAGCGTTGCCGATGCGCGTCGGTATCTCCCGACAGTCGGAGCCGACCGCGCTACACCTTTCCTTCTTGTTCCACCACGGTGCCGCGCTCGCGGGCGCCGCGGCTCCAGCAACGAGGATCGTTGCCGCTGCGAGGGGCGACATGACCGCCATGATCTTTTTTGACCCGACCATGACATGCACGCCTGCTGAACGTCTGCTCGATTCCGCCCGAGGCTACGTTCAGGTAAGGGCGTTGGGCATACCCGGCGCTGCGACGTCCTGCGGGATGAGGCAGCCGGGGTCGTCCCCGGCCTCCGCCAACAGCACCGCGGCTTCTGCTGCGCCTGCTTCGGGGAAAGGTGCGGCCACCAGTTTTAAGGGGGATCAGCGCGTCCACGGGAGCGCTACCGGCCTCGATCGGTTCCATGATCAACGAACGGTTGCTTCCGGCCCTGCGCGGTGAGATCCATGAAACTCTCCAGGATGTCCGCCCGCGGATCCCGAGCCTGCCAAGTGCTCGGGCGCTCCGCCCGAGCAACGAACCGCACGGAGCCTTCCCGCGGATGGGTGAGCAAAAGCAGCACCTTCGCGATACGGTCTCGCCGCAGCGCGGTCGCCGTGTATCGACGGGGCAAGGCCCACCAGGTGCCGGTGGCGTCGCCGGGTACTGCGTTTGCTCTACCGTCAGCCGGCGCCAGGCAGCCTCACCTGCACGGTTCCGTCGTCGTCCACGCGGGTCCGGAAAGAAGGCTGTGGCGCGGTGGCCGGGCCCCGCACGTTCCAACCGTCCGAGAGCCGGAAGGTGCTTCCGTGCCACGGACACTCGACACATCCATCGGCGAGCTTCCCTTCGGAGAGGGGGCCGGAGAGATGGCTGCACCGGTCCGCCAGTACGTAGAGTTCGACGTCACTCTGGCGGACCACCAGAAGCGGCACCTCACCCAGTTGCCGGCGCACGGGCTCCCCGATGGCAAACTCGTCCAGTGTGCCAATGCTCTGCCACGTGGAATCGAGCAAGTGAGGCACTGGTTCCGCCTTGTTGGCGCCGGCGCCTTGCCGGTATGCGAGGTGCCCGCCCAGCATCCCTCCGATGCCGGCAACGCCGAGCCCCGCGAAACCCAAGGTTCTGCCCCAGCCCGTCCGCCCTCGTCCGCGCGCCACCCATGATCCGGCGTACAGGCCGACCGCAGCGGCGTTCGACGCCGCGTGCACCAATCCCGTGCGCATCTGTTGCTCGTGCTGCTCGGCCCAGTCGATCCAGCCGGCCCACGAGGCGGGCGCAGCCGACACGATGCCGGCGCCGACCAGGAGACGCGCGCTGCGCCGGTTCCCGGGTACCAGGTCCAGCACCGCGGCGGACAGCCATGCGCCCATCGGAAGCTGCACGAGGAGGGGGTGGAGCGGGTGACCGAGTTGGCGGCCGTGCAACACGTCGCGTCCCGGCCCGAGGGGTAGCGCACGCACCAAGCGCTGCACGGGGCCGATCACTGCGTCCAGCCGCTCCCAGCCGCCGAGTGCATCGAGGGCCTTCAGGAACGGGGCCTCAGCCGGGCCAAGGCCTCCCGCGTTCCGGCTCTTACCCTGAGCGCCAGGCATAAACTTCGTGAATACTGCCAAAGGTAGCCGCATGAAGGTCGGATTGCCGCTGCCGTGACCTTCCAAACGGCTCGCCGCCCCGTTTCCACTCCCCCGGCCCCGAGCCGAGAGAGGCTGCGGATCCCTGTGCCGATCGGTCCGCCCTCGGCGCAAACGCGGCGGCGAAGACCCACACCGTCGACGGCGTGCCCGTCGTTCCGGGCCGGCCGAGCCGGAACAGCGATCGCCTCTTGCCCGCGAGCGCCCCGCTTGCGCTCGTCGGTAACCGAGCACCTGCGGACCGCACGGACGATGACCTCGCCGCGCTCAACGCGGCCCTGGTGCAGCGCCGTGACGCCGCGAAGGCCGGCAACGCCGAGTTCGTCGATGCCGACATCGCTCTGCACGCGACCATGGTCGCCGCCGCACACAACCCCGTACTCATTGCCCTGTTCAGCGAGTTCGTACCCGTGCTGCGCCAGGGTCTGATCGATCTGGTCGAGCTGCTCAACCTGCGGACCGACAACCCGAACCACGGGCACGACGGACACACCCTCCTCGTGGAGGCCATCGAACGGGCGGACGCCGAAGCGGCCGGACGGACCCTGCGGGAGGAGCTGAAACAGACGCTCTCCCGGCTCCAAGCCATCTGACATGTGCCGTCAGATGGTTCGTCGTTCCGGAAAGCGATGGCCAGGCACGACTTCCGGCCGCACATACGCCCGATTCCCGCCACGACGTCCCCCACCAGGCCCGGAAGGACCTGACCATCACGAGTGGAGAGCGGCACGCGCGATCCCTTCCCGCCGCAGGCGGCCTGCTCAGCGGCCGCTCAAGCGACCATGATCCCCTTCAGATCATGCAGCTGCTGCAGGCGCGTGACCGGCAGGTGCTGAGCGGTACGTTCCCGGGCTACGCGGGCGGCCTTCTCTGCGGCCGGCCGGCGGTCGAAGGTGGTCGCTCCCCTGCAGACTCCCGCGGCCTGAAGCGCTAAGCATCGGCCCGCGGAGTCGACTGCCCGCCACGGCGCACTTCGTCCTGGACAAGCAGAGACAGGAGGGAGGCCACCGTGAGACCGGCTTCAGCCGGGTGCCGCAACACCTTCCCCGACTCGATGCGGTAAGTGTTCGCGCGCCCTTCGCGTCTGTGCGACAGGTATCCACCCTCCTCGAGATCGACGATGATCCGCTGGACGGCGCGCTCGGTGAGCCGGCAGTGAGCGGCGATGTCGCGGATGCGGGCATTCGAGTCGTCAGCGATGGCCGCCAGCACGCGCGCGTGATTGGTGATGAACGTCCACCCACTGTGAGGGTCAGGCACTCCCATGCCGCAATCTTAGAGCGACCTTGGCCGACACGAGATACATGACATATATTTCGTGTACTGCATTGCGTGTGTTGATGTTCCGGCGTCGGCGGGTCTCCGAGGAGGGCGAGCGCGGTGGATGCTCGGGTAGAAGCAGTTGCGGCAGAGCGCGCCCTGGGGGTGCAGCTCTCCACGCAGCCCGACACACCCGTCAGCGGGCGGGTGAGCCCGCCATGCCTGATGAGGATTTTCAGCGCCCCCGACACGCACGAGACCGTGGTGGTCATGCGCGGCGAGATCGACTACGACTGCGAGGAAGCATGCCAAAGCTCCCTCACCCACGCCCTGAGCGGCTCTGCCCGCGGAATCGCGATCGACCTCAGCAAGGTCACCTTCTTCGCATGCTCCAGCGTGAAAATCCTCCTGGCTGTACGCCGGCTGGCACTGCAGCAGGGCAAAACCATCTCCCTACGGGCAACCAGCCCCGCAGCGCACCGCGTACTCGAACTGAGCGGCATACTCCACCACTTCGCCACCACCCCCGCCCCTCCACCGTAGCCACCGGCCCCACGCCCCGCCCCCGGCGACATCACTGCGGTCAACTGCCACCCCTGCCAGTGCCACATCAGCCGACGTCCGCCCGGCAGCGAGGCGCCCTGGCGCGGTCAGCCACCACAAGACACCGGACCGGCCTCGAAAGCCACCCCGGACAAAAACCGTAGAACGACCCACCCAACCGAATCGCCAACTACGCCGACCAGGCCCTGACCCACGCCACCGATGTATGGCGGCCGGCGTGGCTGCGCTTCGACAACGGGCCGAGCTCAACGGCCTGGCCGAGGTCGCCCACGCCCGCCTGGGCCAGCACGAGCCGGCGGAGCACCGCACCACCACGCCTGGCCCAGCTCCACCCCCGACCTGGTGCGCAACGGGGCCCACTACCTCACCCAACTCGCCCTGGTCCGAGTGCCAACACCACCTCGACGGCGGCTGCGCCGACTCCGAGCAGGCGCTGAAGCTGACCGGACCCGCAGCGGCCTCCGTCCGCATCCGCACCCTGCTGGGCACCTTCCGCCGACGCGTCGCGGTCGCCGCGCCGTACGAGCCGACCGCCGCCGAACGGCTCCAGCACACCCACAGGCTCCTGAGGGAGACCTGACGACCGACGGCCCGCTGCAGCTCGTCCACGCCCCGCACTCCCCCAGGTCCGGGGGCTGCTGGAGGTCTAGCGCGATCTGCACCGCCCTGGAGGCCGCCGAGTTCCAGGACACCGAACGGTTCACCGAGCGCGCCGACAACTACGCCCGCCTGGGCGGCTGGAGCGCCGCCATCGGCCACGAGGTGACGACGAGGTCACCGGCTACGCGTTCGGCGCGTCCCTTCGGCCGCGCTCACGGTGGTGGAACAGCGCCGCCGAGCCGTTGCCGGCCGACTGCACCACCGAGGACGGCCGCCGGACCTTCGCTGTCTTCGAGGTGATGGTCCGCGAGCCCTGGCGCGGCACGGAAGGGGCGGCCCGCAGCCACGAGCTGCTGCTGCGCGACCGGCCCGAGCAGCGCGCCACCCTGCTGGTCGACGCCTCCCCCACGACCGTCCGCCGGCGCTACGAGCACTGGGGCGCCGGGCCATCGGCGATCAGCAGCCGTTCGAGGATGCCCCCCGTCTACGCCATCATGATCCGCAATCTGCAGGCCGTATGAGGCCGGCCGGGGAGCCGCCGGGCCTCGGCGGTAGGCCGAAGGCGACCCGCTCGTTCGTCACCCGCCGCCACCGCTGTACTGCCGAGCGGATCGGCACGGGGCTTCAGCAGGGGCGGTGACCGCCGCGCCCGGTAAGGGCGTCGAGTTGGGCGGCGAGGCCGGGATGGGCACCGTCCAGATACGGGCGGGTGGCGTTGAGGGGACCGACGAGGGCTGCAGGATCGGCTTGGGCGAGGGCTTCGTCGAGCCGGTCGACCGGGGCGCGGGAGGCCGCCGGGAGGTCGGTGAGGGCGGTGATCTGTCCGGCGAGCCGGCGGAGCCCGGCGGCATTGTCGCGGGCCCAGGAGGTGTGGGCGCGGTGGGCTGCGCGGCGTTCGCGGGTGGCTTGTACACGCTGTTCGCCGGTGGTTCCGGCGGGCCCGGGACGGTTGCGCAGGTAGCGACGTTCGGCGGCCTGGCGACTGGCGACTCCGAGGGGGTGGGCGAGGTCGGCCCAGCTGGCTCCTGCGTGGCGGGCGGTCTCGATCAAGCCGTTTTCCCATCCGGCGAGCTGCTCGCGAACCTTGCGCAGCAGCAGCAGAGAAGCCAGGGCCTGTTCAGGGCCGTTGGCGGTGGTGGCGGTGTCGTCGTCGGCCACGCCTTGAGCCTTGTCCACGGCGTTGTTGATGGCGTCGAGGGCCGCCGCGGCGGCGAGAAACGAGACCGGGCTCTGGGCATCAGCCTCGGACGCGCTCGGCTGGTCGGCTCCTGTCATGCGACCTCCTTGGGAATGTCATCCTTACGACGACATCCAGCTTGTCATCCATTGGACGACAATGGTAGAACGGATTCAGTTGAAGCGCATTGGCAGGTACTGCCCGAACCTTCTGGAGGTGTTTCGTGATGTTGATGCGCACCGACCCCTTCCGCGAGCTCGACCGTCTCGCCCAGCAGCTGGCCGGCTCCGGGACCTGGACAAGGCCGTCCGCGATGGCGATGGACGCCTACCGCGAGGGGGACGAGTTCGTGGTGGCTTTCGACCTTCCCGGCGTCAGCGCGGAGGCGATCGACATCGACGTCGAGCGGAACATGCTGACCGTCAAGGCCGAGCGCCGCCCCTCCGCGAAGGCCGACGATGTGCAGATGGAGCTGTCTGAGCGGCCGCTGGGGGTCTTCTCCCGTCAGATCGTGCTGGCCGACACGCTGGACACCGAACGCATCGCTGCCGACTACGACGCCGGCGTGCTCACCCTGCGCATCCCGATCGCCGAGCGCGCCAAGCCCCGCAAGATCATGGTCGGCGGGGAGTCCTCCCCCAAGCAGATCTCCGGCTGAGCCGTCGGCGACCGGAGCTGATACGGCGGAGGACGGGTATCTGGCCCCTCGCCCGTCCTCCGCGCCGGATGAAAGACCCGTCCTCCGCACCGGATGAAAGAAGGGCGGCGGCCGATATGACCTTGCGATGGGAAGCGTTCCTCGATCATGTGAAGGAACGCGGCGAGTACGGGAGCCACCAGGAGGCGGAACGTGCGGCCCGCGTCGTGCTCGCTCTGCTCGGCGCGCACCTGGTCGGCGAAGTGCGCGCCCAGCTGGCGACGCGTCTGCCCGAAGCCTTCGCCCTGGTCCTGCTCAACCCGCTGCAGAGCGCCGAACCACTCTCGCCGGAACGTTTCGTGCGGGCCACGGCGGCCTGGATCGAGGGGGCCACGGAAACGACCGCGGCCTGGGACGTCAGCGCCGTCCTCAGCACGGTGGCCGACGCAGCCGGCGATGCCCTGCTGGAGCAGGTCCTCCTCCAGCTCCCCGCGGGATACGACCTCCTCTTCGGCCGCCCCCAGCCCACCTGACCACCCACCCGACGGTGCCGACGCTCCCCGGCCACGCACCGGCACCACGACCTCTGATTCAGAAAGGCAACCACCGCAGTGATGTCCGACCTGCGTGCACCACTCCGGCACTCGCCGGTGATGACCTTCGAGCAGATGCTGGAGAAGGTCCGATACGAAGGTGTGTATCCCACCCGGGAACGAGCCGAGGAAGTCGTCCGCCTGGTCCTTTCGGGACTCGGACGCCAGCTGACGGGCGACGAACGCGTCGAGCTGGCCGCCCGCCTGCCCTTCGAGGCCGCCTCCCTCCTCACCTCCCAGATCCCCGACACCCAGCCCCTGACCGGCTGGGCCTTCGTCAAAGACCTCGCCGCCCGCGCCGGCGCGACCTTGGCCACGACACGCTGGGACACCGGCTCCGTCCTGACCACCGTCGCCGCCCTGGCCGGACCCGACCTCCTCACCCGCATCCTGCGCCATCTCCCGACCGGCTACGCGCTCCTGTTCGGCCGCGCCGAACTCACCCGGGCCGCCTGAAACACCGCAGGCACCGGCCACCTCCGCGTTCCGGTCCCAGGCACCTCACACACGGCCTGAGCAGAGGTCAAAGGAGGCTCCGGCTCCGCGTTCAACAGTCGTATTCTGCGCGGGGCCGGGGCTACGGAGGCCACCAGCCCCGGCCCCGGACAGGGAGGGCCAGGAGCACCAGGAGCGATGCTTGTTCCCGGGCGCCCTGCGAACCGCTCGGGCGCCCGCACTGGCCGACACCTCCCGCCAAGCGAAGCGCTCCGTCACACCAGATCGATGGAGACGGGTGTGACGTTCAGCGAGAGGTGGCCCCCGCGCAGTGGTAGTTGGCCCGAGCGGGGGGCACGTGCCGGTAGACGCACCACTTCTCGGCGGCTTGGCCCAGGTTGTGCCAGAGATGCCATCGGCCGGCGGCCTGGAGGGTCTGCGGGGCGCCGCGGGTGGCACCTTCGGCGAAGATCGGGCGCCCGGTCACGGCAGACGACCTCGATGCAGGGCCACTCAGCGAGCCAGACCGCGAGCGTGTCCGCCTCCCGATCGGAAGAAGGTCGCCGGGCGACGTGGCTCGACGTCGAGGAGCACGGTTCCGTAGACACGGCCCTTGCCCTGGCCGTACCCATCCACGCCAACCACGCGGGGTACTGCGGTGGCGGGGTCCGGCAGCGAGGCGATCAGCCTCAACAAGGTTTTCCAGCCGGAACCTTGAAGGCGTCCATCATCCGGGCGCCGGCCCGGCCCGCGAGCGCAGGACCAACCGACACCAGCATCGACCGCAGCCGCTCGGTCCGTCGCCCGAACCTGCGGGTGGGACCGGGTACTTGCTCGGCGAAGGACATGCGCTCGCAGGATTCCTCCTCGCCGACCAACCTCCGCACCCGTAACGACACCTCGACGAACTTGCCCGCCGTCGGCAGGTCACGAGGAAATCGCAGGTAGGAGCCGTGTATCGCCCCGACCAGCACCCGCACCCCGGGCAGGCCACCCGCCTTGCGGTCGTAAACCGGGAGGGCTCTACCGGCGGACCGCCGAGATCAGCCCGCCGGGCCGCTCCTCGCGCTGCGGCGGGGTGCTGATCGGGCGGCCGTAGGCGGCAGCGCGCTCGCGCAGGGTGTGGCTGTCGGCCTCCCAGCCGTGCCCGGCCAGCCAGCCCACCGGGTCGTCGGGCATCTCCGAGACCCACATGGACGCCGCCGATCCCGGCGCGGCGTCCGCGCCGAAGCGCTCGATCACGCCGCGCGAGCCCAATGTCAGCCCCATCCGACTGCCCGCCGCCGACTGCGTGCTGATCCGGGCCAGCAGTAGCTCCACCGCGTCCTCGGGCAGATAGATCAGCAGTCCTTCGGCGATCCACACGGTCGGCACGGCCGGGTCGTGCCCTGCGGCGGCCAGCGCGCCTGGCCAGTCCTCACACAGATCCACCGCGACGGTGATCCGCTCGCAGCGTGCGACGGCCCGCTCCTGGCGCAGCACCGAAGCCTTGAAGTCCAGTGGCGCGGCGGTGTCGACCTCGAACAGCCGGGTGCCCTCGGGCCAGTCCATCCGGAAGGCCCGGCTGTCCATGCCGGCGCCGAGCAGCACGACCTGCCGGACCCCGGACGCGGAGGCCTGCCGCAACAGGTCGTCGAGGAACCTCGTCCTGATGACGATGGAGAACGACACGGCCAGCCGGCGGCGTCGCGCGGCCTCGTCATCGGGCAGCGGCAGCGAGGAGGGCCACTGGCCACCGGCGGTGGCGAAGGCCTGTGCCAGTGGGTCGCGGAACAGAGGCCTTTCCCGCTCGGTCTCCAGCGCCCGCACCCTGGCCGCTCCCACCGCCGTGGCCCACACTCCCGACGGCTGCACCCGCTCCTGCTCATCAGTCACCGCGCCAGCCTAGATGCTCGATTCCAAGAGGCCTGGGTTCGGAGAGCAGATCCGAGCAGCCCTGAGGGGCATGGTGGAGCGCGACGACACGGGGCAGCGGCTGCAGCCGCCGGCCAGGAGTTCTCTGACGAGTGCAGAAGAGCCCTCGGGATCCCGGACCTGGAGGAGACTGGCGGCAGGTGACGTGACAGGCCGAAGGCCGCCCTCTCCCTGCTCGCACTGTCGCCGCCCCTCTCGCAGGAACATCGCCGGGTACTGCCGGCAGTGCGGGCCCCCTAAGGCCTGTCTCCCCGATCAAGACCGGTGTTGAATCTGGTCACGCAGCTGCTGGCAGTCGATATCAGGGTGCAGTGCAGTTGATCGAATCGAGGACGCCGAGGTCTTCCTTAGTCAGATGCAGTGAGCCTGCCGCCAGGTTGTCGATGAGGTGGTCCGGGTTGCCCGTTCCTGGTATGGCTAGGACATGTTTGCCCTGTCGCAGGATCCATGCCAGACGTACCTGCGCCGGCGACACTTCATGCGCATGGGCGACAGCGAGGATCTGTTCCTGCTCGGCGTGGACGGCGCCTGCTTCGCGTCCCTCGCCGGCGACGGAGAAGAAGGGCACAAACACGATGCCGTGGACGGCGCACGTGTCGAGCATCTCAGTGCTGGCGCGTGCGTCGATGCTGTAGCGGTTCTGGACGCACACCACAGGCGCGATGGCTTTGGCTTGGGCCAGGTGAGTGGGGCGTGCGGCGGAGATGCCGAGGTGGCGGATGAGTCCAGCATCACGCAACTCGGCGAGGGCCCCGAAGTGGTCGCTGATCGAATCCTGGCCCATGAGGCGCAGGTTGACCACGTCTAGGTGGTCGCGGCCGAGCTGACGCAAATCCTCCTCGACCTGGCCACGCAGCTGATCGGGCCGGGCCGGGGTCGTCCACTCACCGGACGCGTCCCGTGCGGGGCCGACCTTGGTGGCGATCACCAGGTCGTCCGGGTAAGGAGCCAATGCCGAGTTGATCAGCTCATTGGCGGAGCGCAGCCGCGAGAAGTAGAACGCAGCGGTGTCGACGTGGTTGACGCCGAGTTCCACCGCTCGTCGCAGTACGCCGATCACCTGGCTGCGGTCGCGTGCGATGCCCTGGTGGAAGGCGGCACTGCCGGTCAATCGCATGGCACCGAATCCGATCCTGTTGACCGTGAGGTCTCCCAGCAGCCACGTTCCTGCGCTCCCCGAAGAGACTGTCTCCACCGTCATCTCCTCCCTCAGTCCCTTCGCGACAGCCCACGCTCATCGATGATTTGAGGCGGAGTAGGCGTGGAGTATGCCCAGGTGAGAGCCGTGACGGGAAGGCGCCTGGTGGCGGAGGAATGTCACAGCCAGGACGGGAATCCACGTAGGGAGCACACGGTTGTTACGGGTGTCTCTTTCGCCCCGTGAACTCGGCTCACGAGCGCAGCCAGATGAGGAGAGCGGCGGCGGTGCCAGTGCCGAGGTATACGTATCCGCGCTTGTCATGGCGAGTGGCCACGGCTCTGAACCGCTTCAGCTTTCCAATCGCCCGCTCCACAGTGTTGCGATCTTTGTATCGCGCAGACCCCAGCAGGCCGACCGAACACCCGGGGAGCGGCACGGCAACCACCGGCCCGTATAAGGACGTTCGACCGAAAAGGGAGACAACCGGCGCGCAATCGGACTATCTTCCGTTCCCGGGGCTACGCACGGCGAGGGGAACGCGTATGGGAAGCAGGCGCGGTAGCGGCGGCAGCAGGGGGCGGGGCGGGGAGTGGCTCGATCTGGCCGACGCCATCGCGCTGTTGCGGGAGCAGGTCGTGGAGGCTCGGGCCAGGATCGCCGGGCCGGAACAGGACGGCGGGGTGCGGTTCGGGCTGGGGGAGATCACGGTGGAGCTCGGCATGGAGCTGACCCGGACACGGGGCGCGGACGGCGGGCTGCGGTTCGCCGTCGCCGGACTCGGCGGGCGGCGGGAGCGGGCGGAGAAGGGGACACACATCGTCACCGTGCGGCTCACCCCGCGGTCGTCCGACGACGGGCCGGTGGATGTGGTAGACCGGGCGAGCCGCTGATGGAGTCCGACCGGCGGGTGCAGATCCGCTTGTACGACGGGGCGGGCCTCGCACCGCTCTTCGGGTCCGGCTACCTCGTGGGGCCGCGCCTCGTCCTGACCGCCGCCCACGTCCTGAGCGGCGGCGGCTCCGGGCCGGCGCCCGGCCGGCTGACGGTCCGCCGGCCGGACGCGGGCACGGAGGAGTACACCGGCCAGGTGCGCTGGTACCGGAAGGAGGGCGCGGTCGACGCCGCCCTGGTGGAAGTGGACGAGGGACAGGGCTGGACACCGCCCCCGTCGCTCGGCGACCCGTCCCGCCGGCCGCCGCAGCGCTGGGGCCGACTCATCGGCACCCGCCGGCACGAGGTCACGGTGGTGGGCTTCCCCCGCATGCAGAAGGACCCCGACACCGAGGACCGTGACCCCCGGCAGCTGGACGGCTTCGTTTACCCCGGCACCGGGTCCCTGACCGGGCGCTACGAGGTGAGCAGCAACGATCCCACCGTGCATGCGTTCGACAAGACCTGGAAGGGGATCTCCGGGGCCGCCGTCACGGCCGAGGGCGACTTCGTCCTAGGCGTGGTCACCCAAGACCGGCAGGCCACCGGAGGCGTCCTGCTCACCGCCACCCGGGTGAGTGAACTGCTGGAGTACGCCGAATTCCGCAGGCTGGTCGCTGAGCACTCCCGGTGGGAGCCGCTCCTGGAACCGGTCGAACCGCACGACCTGCTCGCGCCGGCTGCCCGCGAACAGGACCTGCGGTCCCCCGCCATGCTGCTGCGGGCGGACGCCGAGATCGTCCGGTTCCGCGGCCGGGAGGACGAGCTGCGGGACTTGAAGGGGTGGTGCGACTCCCCCTCCCCGTGCTTCTCGGTGCGGGTGCTCACCGCAGGCGGCGGCCAGGGCAAGACCCGGCTCGCCCGGCGCTTGGCGGACGAACTCCGTGCCGAGGGCTGGGTCACCGGCCATCTGATACCGCCACCGGGCGACCGCGACCTGGCGAAAGCGGCGCTGCGCACCCTGGACACCGCGCTCCCGCTGCTGCTCGTCGTCGACTATGCGGACACCTGCCCGCACCTCGTCCGCCGTCTCGTCGGGCACCTGCGCACCACCCGTCACCGGGCGCGACTCCTGCTCCTGGCCCGCGCCGACGGCGGCTGGCGCCGCGACGGCATCGGCGAGCCCTACGCGGACGAGATCCTGGCCGGCGCCGAGGTCATCGCCCTCGCCCCGCTGACCCCCGGCGGCGGTCCGCCCGGAGCACGCGCGGCGGTGTTCACCGACGCCGTCACCGACTTCGCCCTCGCCCTGGACCGGTTCGGTGGCTTCCCCGGCCGGCCGCCCGCC
>Ga0207426_1001030_pt1 | contig 26678 bp, 15 predicted proteins | sample AraplaMF_Cvi_mMS_FD_184265 | JGI IMG/M metagenome (GOLD analysis project Ga0207426, IMG submission 184265) | Arabidopsis root microbial communities from the University of North Carolina, USA - plate scrape MF_Cvi_mMS (SPAdes) (version 2) | ecosystem: Host-associated > Plants > Roots > Endosphere... | reverse complement strand
CGACCGTGACCGTCGTGATGACCGTTCCGGTGGCCGTTCCTTCGACCGTCGTGACGACCGTTCGGGCGGTGGCTTCAACCGTGACCGTCGTGACGACCGTTCCGGTGGCCGTTCCTTCGACCGTCGCGATGACCGTTCCGGTGGTGGCTTCAACCGTGACCGTCGTGACGACCGTTCCGGTGGTGGCTTCAACCGCGACCGCCGTGACGACCGCCCCGGTGGCGGCTTCAACCGCGACCGCGGCGACCGTCCGAGCCGCCCGTTCAACCGTGACGACCGTTCCGGCGGCCGTTCCTCCGGTGGCTACCGCTCCGGCGGCGGCGACCGTCCGTTCAACCGTGACGACCGTTCCGGCGGCCGTCCGCCGCACGGCGGTCACCGCTCCGGCGGCGACCGTCCGTACGGCCGCAGGGACGACCACCGCGGTGCCGCGACCGGTTCCTTCGGCCGCCGTGAGGACAAGCCGCGCTGGAAGCGCAACGGCTGATCACACCCGCTGACCGCAGGGCCCGTACGCACGCAAGTGCCGTACGGGCCCTGCGTGTTGAGGGGCGGAAGGGGGGCCGCGGCCGGCCCGCCGATGGGCTCCTCGGGGCCCTGCCGGGTAGCTTGATCCTTAATGCCTTCGGGCGGGGGCACTCGCTCGGGCTATGCTGCTCGGTGCGGGCCATTAGCTCAATTGGCAGAGCAGTGGACTTTTAATCCATTGGTTCAGGGTTCGAGCCCCTGATGGCCCACCAGAAGCGGACGGGAGAACCGTCCGGCCTGCACAGCAGCGCCCCGAGGGCCCGGACCGCATGTGGTCCGGGCCCTCGGCGTTTTCCGGTCCCGGTCGGGTCCGGGCGGGGCGGTCCGCCAAGTGGCCCCGCGGTGAGCGATCTTGTGACGCCACCGGCCGTGTGACCCGTCCGGCCCCCGACGATTCGCCGCCCGGCGCCGCAGCGGAAACCCTGGGTACGTCGACGCGGCCGCCACCACGGTGCTCGTACGGACGGGCGGGAGTGGGAAGAGGCCGGTGCGGATGCTCCAGGACGAAGCGCCCTCCAGGGACGACGGGGAGCGGCAGGTGCGCCACGGCGGGACGGTCACGTCCGGCCGCCGGCTGGTGCGCCTGCTGCCCGTCCTCCTGATCGCCGGCGGCCTCGCCTTCGGCATCGCGACGCCGGCCGCCTACACCGCCGCCCCCTTCTTCTGCGCCGCCCCGCTGACCGCCGCGGCGCTCTCCTCCCTGCGCGCCACCGCCCTGGCGGCCCTGGCCGCCGTGCTCGGCGAGATCTGGGCCGTCACCTACCGCGGCGCCCTGGAGGACCAGCGCGCGTCCGTGGCGGAGAGCGCCATGGTCGTCGTGGTCGCCCTGCTGGCCCTCGGCATCAACCGGCTGGTCCGCCGGAGCGACGCCCATCTGGCGTCCGCCCGGGACATCTCGGAGGCCGCCCAGCGCGCCGTACTGCCCCCGCCGCCCCCGCAGCTCGCCGGCCTCGCCGTCGCCGCCCGCTACGTGGGCGCACGGGCCGACGCCCGGATCGGCGGCGACCTCTATGCCGTGCAGGACACCCCGCACGGCGTACGGCTGATCGTCGGGGACGTACGGGGCAAGGGGCTGGAGGCGGTGGAGGCCGCGGTGGTCGTCGTCGGCGCCTTCCGTGAGGCGGCGGAGCAGGAGACGACGCTGGAGGCGGTGGCGGGGCGGCTGGAGCGGGCGCTGCAACGGGAGGGCGGGCGGCGGGCCGGGCTGGACCAGTTCGAGGGGTTCACCACTGCCGTGCTCGCCGAGATCCCCGCCAACGGGCAGTCCGTGCTGCGGGTGCTCAACCGCGGGCACCCCTCCCCGCTGCTGCTCACCCCGGACGGCGGGCTGCGCGAACTGGTGCCGGAGGCGCCCGCGCTGCCCCTGGGGATGGGCGAGGTGGCGAGCTGGCCGGACCGCTCGGACGAGACGTTCTTCCCGGCCGGCGCCCAGCTGCTGTGCTTCACCGACGGCGTGACCGAGGCCAGGGACCTGCTGGGCCGCTTCTACCACCCGCCGAGCAGACTGCGCGGCCGCCGCTTCCCGGGCCCGGACGCCCTCCTGGACGCCCTCGTCGAGGACGTCGCACGGCACACGGGCGGCGCACCGGCCGACGACATGGCGCTGCTGGCGGTGCAGCGGCCCATGGGGGTGTAGGGGAGGGGCAGCGGGACGTCAGGGGCTCGGGAGGGGGCGCGCGGGGTGGCGGCGCGCCGGGGCGCGCGGGCGTGCTCAGGCTCCCGCCATGCCCGCGGCCCGGTGTCGTACGGGCGGCCTCAGCCGCCTGCCGCGCTCTCCGCCGCCGTCCCGGGCCCCGACGCCGGCAGCCGGTGCAGGAGTTCGCCGTGCGGGCCGGTGAGCGCGACCGGGCGCTCGTCCAGGGCGAGGGTCAGCAGCGGGGTGTCCCGGGGGTGCGATGAGCGCTGGGCCGGGGTGGTGAGCCAGGGCGTGAGGGAGTGGTGCTCCTGGGAGATCCAGTGACCGCCGCCGGGCCGTCCGCGCAGCAGCGACCGGACGAGATGCGCGAACTCCTCGCGGCGGGCGGGCGACAGGCCGGACAGCACCTCGCTGTGGAAGACCACCAAGGTCGCCCCGGGCGGCGCCTCGGCGGCGAGCGACGGCAGTTCGTGGAGCAGATCGCCGCGCACCATCCGCGGCCGCGGGAGCGGCCGCACCGCTTCGACGGCCGCGGCCAGCCGTGCGGCCCGCGCCCCGTCGCCCGGCCAGACGAGCGCCTGCAGCCAGCGCAGATCGTCCGGGTCGGCGACCGGGTCGAGCGGGTCGAGGTCGATACCGGCCCGCCAGGCGATCCGGGGGAGCCGGCCGGGCACGGGCAGCGCGTCGGCCGCCCCTCCCGTACGGCACTCCAGCACCAGCGGGCTCTCCGGGGGCCCCGCCTCGGCCAGGAGGGTGCCGCCTCGGCGGGCGTCCTCCCGGGGGCCGCCCCGGTCCCCGCCCGCGGCCCCGCCGTCCTCGTCGCCTTCGTACCGGTAGCGGTATCGCTCGGGGTACAGGCACAACCCCGCCGACGCGCCGACCTCCAGCAGGGCCAGCGGCTGCGGCAGGCGGGCGAGCAGCGGCAGCAGGGTCGCGCAGCGGGCCGGCTCGTCGGCCCGGGCGGTGCGCTGCATGATCACGGCGCGCACCTCGTCCCAGTGCCGGACCGTCCACTCGCGCCAGCGGCCGTACGCCACGTCACCGCGCGGCCCCAGCTCGGCGTGCGGGCCGTCGAGGTAGCGGACGGCGGCGAGCAGGAGGTCGGGCTGCTGGGTGGCGCCGGCCGGCAGCGAGCCCGACAGCAGATCGCAGAGCTCGGGGTCCCGGCCGATCCGCGCGCTCAGCTCCTCGTGCGCCGCGGACCGTCCGCGCGCCCGACGCCAGGAGAACTCCCGGTACCGCTCCGCCACTCCCCAGGTGCCGGCGGCAGCCCTCGCGACGTTCCCGGTGTTCCCGACGTTGACGACCATGATCCGACGTTACTGCTCTCACGTTCCGTAACCGAGGGCCACCCCTCCGCATAACGACTGACGCACAATCAGCGCGAGATCGTTTAGGGCCGCGCGGTCAACTCGCCCGGTTTGTGGCCGTGTCGGCAGAAAAAGTCCATGCCGCAGCTTGTGCGCAGCCGCTAAGGAATCGTGGGAAGGCTTGGAAATCGGCTGCGATCTCTATTACTGTCCGATAACGCAGCGCGGTCGTCCCAGCCGTCGCAAGAGGCGGCACCGTGCGCCGACGCCGAATCCCGCATGCGCTTTTCACGCACCTCCAGCACCTCGAACTGCACCACTGCACCAGGGAACCGGGGAACCACTTCCTTGGGGTGAATCGGACGCTCTCCGCCAGCGGGCGCCCGTAGGAGACCTTCCTGCTCCGAACCCGTCAGCTAACCCGGTAGGCGAGAAGGAAGGAAAGGAGAGCGCCTCCGTGGCGTCCAACAGGCCTGCCCCCGAGGGTCCGTCCGCCTACGACCTCGATGACCGAGGTGCCTTCCCCGGCCCCGGCGGGGCGGAGGGCGGCAACGACGGGCCGTGGGAGGAGTGGAATCCCACCGAGGATTCCGTCCGCTCGGTCCGCGGCAAACACCGGGTGGCCAAGCAGCGCAGCGGCGGGCTCACCCGCGGCGGCACGGTCCTGGGCGTCGGCGTCATCGCCGCGGTCGGGGCCGGTGGCATGGCGTCGGCCGAGGGCCGCCCGCCGGTGCCGATCTCGATGCCCGACGTCGGCGGGATGGCCGACGACCTCGCCGGCAAACTGCCGGACGCCGCGTCCCTCCCCGGCGTCGGCGACCTCATATCGGACGCGGACTCCGACGCGGACTCCGCGGCCGCCGGCACGGACGCGTCGGCCGCCGCCGCCTCCGGGCCCCTCACCCAGGCCGCCCGGACGGGCTCGGGCGCGGACGCCGGCGAGGCACTGCGCAGCCGCATCCTCCAGCAGGCCGACGCGCAGCAGGGCGCCGCCGACCAGGAGGCCCGCGAGGCCGCCGAACACGCCGCCGTCAAGGCTGCCGAGAAGGACGCCGCCGCCCACCAGAAGTCGGCCGAGAAGGCCGCCGCAGCCAAGAAGGCGGCCGAGATGGAGGCCAAGCGCGAGGCCGAGGAAGCCGCCCGGAAGAAGGCGGAGGCCGCCCGCCTCGCCAAGCTGGCGAAGAACTTCATCGCCCCCGTCTCGTCGTTCACCCTCACCGCCGGCTTCGGCCAGGCCGGCGACCGCTGGGCCGCGGACCACACCGGACAGGACTTCGCCGCGCCGACCGGCACTCCCGTCAAGGCCGTGCACGGCGGCACCATCACCCAGGCCGGCTGGGCCGGCTCGTACGGCTACCGCATCGTGCTCACCCTCGACGACGGCACCGAGCTCTGGTTCTGCCACCTGTCCTCGATGGTCAAGACGTCCGGCAAGGTCGGCACGGGCGATGTCATCGGCCGCGTCGGGGCCACCGGCAACGTCACCGGCCCGCACCTCCACCTGGAGGTGCGCCCCGACGCCGGCGACCCGGTCGACCCCATGCCGTGGCTGCGCGACCACGGCATCAACGTGTGACCGCCTGACGGGAGTTGCCGCCGGGGGGAGAGAGCGGAGGGAATAACTCCGCGCCCCCCGGCGTTGCCATCACGCATGACCGCGACACACACCCCGCACAGCCGCCGGGCCCTCGGCTCGCTCTCCGTCTCCCCGCTGTCCCTCGGCGGCAACGTCTTCGGCTGGACGGCCGACGAAGCCGAGTCCTTCGCCGTGCTCGACGCCTATGTGGCCGGCGGCGGCAACTTCATCGACACCGCCGACGTCTACTCGGCCTGGGTCCCCGGCAACAAGGGCGGCGAGTCCGAGACGGTCCTCGGCAACTGGATGGCCGCCCGGGGCAATCGCTCCGAGGTCGTCATCGCCACGAAGGTCGGCGCCCACCCGGACCTCAAGGGCCTGTCCGCCGCCACCATCAAGTCCGCGGTCGACCTCTCCCTCGCCCGTCTGCGCACCGACTACATCGACCTCTACTACACCCACTACGACGACGAGTCGGTCGAGGTCGGGGAGTTCCTCACCGCCCTCGACGACCTCGTCCGGGCCGGCAAGGTCCGCGAGATCGCCGCGTCCAACATCTCGGCGAAGCGCCTGGAGGAGTCCCTGGACTTCTCCGCCCGTGAGGGCCTGGCCCGCTATGTCGCGCTCCAGCCGCACTACAACCTGGTCTCCCGCGACACCTACGAGGGCGAACTCGCCGACGTCGCGGCCCGCCACGGCGTCGCCGCCATCCCGTACTACGCCCTCGCCTCCGGCTTCCTGACCGGCAAGTACCGCCCGGACACGCCCACCGAGAGCGCCCGCTCCGGCGCCGCCGCCAAGCACCTCGCCACCGACCGCGGACTGCGCGTCCTGCAGGCCCTCGACACCGTCGCCACCACCCACCAGGTCGAACCCGCCACCGTCGCCCTCGCCTGGCTCGCCGCCCAGCCCACCGTCGCGGCCCCCATCGCCAGCGCCCGCACCGTGGCCCAGCTCCCGGCCCTCCTCGCCCTGACCGACCTGACCCTCAGCGACGCCGAACTGACCATCCTCACGGAGGCCTCGGCCTGACCCACGCGCGAGAGAAGGGGGAGGGGGCGGGCCTTGCCGGCACGCCGTCTCCCCCTCTCCTGGCGGCGTACGACTGCGATGTGCTGGTGATCGGTGCCGCCCTGCTGCTGCTCTGCCCGCGCCCTTTTCCGGCTCTCCTCCGGCTCTCCTCCGGCTCTTCTCCGGCTCCGCTTCCGCTCTACTTCCGGCGATCCACCGCCACCCACGAGGCGAGCGCCACCCCACCCGCCACCGCGCACACCGAAGGCCACGCCCCGATCTTCTTGGCCAACGGATGCGACCCGGCAAACGCCGCCACATACGCCCCGCCCAGCGCCACCGCCGTGGCATTCCCCGCCCTCCGCCGCCACTCCCTGGCCGCCACCGCCCCAGCCGCAGCCAGCGCCACCCCACCGAGCGGCCGCTTCTTCGTCCAACGAGCGGCGGCGTAACCGCCTACCAGGCCGGTGGCGGCAATCGCGCTTGTGGGTACGGCAGGCATGAGAGAAACCTCCACATCGAGGGGCAACTTTGACGAGTTTACGTGCGATCTTCAGGGGTCCCGCACGATGCGAAGTGACGGCTGCCGCGCACGGCAAAACCACCTGGCGTGAGATTGGAGTGAAGGCTATTCTGACGCGCCGTCTATGTGTTCGTGATGCTCTCGGTGATACGCGAGGTATTGTGAATTGATGACATGACCGGGAATCTCACGCAGTTGGTACATGTGCGGTTTGGAACCTCGTTGCGTCACGGTCCGGTCATCGTTAATTATCAGCATTCCGAAGTCGAAGGCCGTGTGGTGATTGGGGCATAGGCACAGGACGTTATCGATCTCATCGGGGCCATCGTGCGGGTGACCAAGTGGCTTAATGTGCGCGGCTTCGGCGTAGGCGCCCGTGGGGGTTTCAAGGCGCAGCCCGCACACTTGGCACGTGTATGCATGTAGCTGCTTTACGTAGTCGGCTACCTTAGTGCTCCGGATGATGCGCTGAGTGGAGGTTTCCTTGCGTCCGGGGGTGGAATTTCCCGTAGGGAATGCGCGCGTGATGTTCTTGGCAGCCTGTTTGTCGATGGTGTCGAGGGCGCGAAGTCGATAGCGCCATACGAGGAAGTTCGATTCGCCGCGTTGCGACCAGTACTCCTCTACTCGGTAGAGGCCGTCGTATCGGAGTCCGGCCGCAGGTGAGTGTCGACGGTCACCGCCCGACCCGCGAATTACGCGTACAGGCGTCCCGGTCGAGTAGCTGGTCACCAACGCTGCGTTCCCCAGCGTCAAGTCTTGATCCTTGCATTGCTTCTTCGTTTTCTCGTCGCGTCCTCCTTGTCCGGTGTAGATTATCTCGTCGCCATAGTCTTCGTCGTCTTCGTAGCCTCCGGACACGACGATGGACTCGGCGCCGCTGGCTCCTGTGCCACAAATTCCTGCCATGGTTGGCCGGTGAACCCTTGCTCGCGCCAAGGTCCGCCGCCTCTTGAAGGTATCCCCCACTTGTACGTGTGGTGGGTGGCCGAAGCCATCAAATTCCGCTCCAGAAATTCCCGCTTCCAGGAGAAGTAAGTCGAGGCGATAGTCCTGAAAGTATTGTTCGTGTAGCAGCTCTACTGCATTCCGGCACAGGCCCTTATCTGACGAGAGCTGTTCGTGTAGAGAGGTCTCCAGTCCGCCCTGGTGTGCTTGCTCGGCAAGCCACGTGGGCGCTTCAGGGTCCTTGAAGTCTGGCAACGTGCCGTTCGCGCCGAGAAACTCCCAGAAAGGGAATTGATGCAAGTCCAGGAAAGTCTTCTCGGGCGCTGAACGCGAATCGACTAGGTCGTATTCTGTAAGCATGGCCCGAAGGTCGGTCTTTGCCTTGTTCCATGAGGTGAGACGGCTTGAGCGTTCGACCGCACGGCTGATCGCCCACAGGAGTGCGACGGGCTGGTCTCTCGATGGTTCACCTGACGGACGACGGAGAGGCAGGGAGGCGAGCGCCTCCAAGAAGCGAGCGGCACGTTCCTGCTGGGTCTCGGACAACTTGGCGTTTCCCTCGATCTCAGGGTGCGGGTGGATCAGCCATAAAACAGGGCTAGTTGACTAGTAAAGGTGGTCCGCACCCCCCTGTCGATGGAGATTTGAGCCCGCTGCGGGGTAGCTCTTATCGGGCTCAGCTTGAGCAGGTGACGTCAGATTCTGTGGCCATGCGAGCTTCCGGAGCCGCATGGCTGTTTCCTGGCAACCCACGCATCCACCAACGCCGTCCGCCCCCACGGCTGGTAATGCCGCAGATGCTCCAGCAAGTGCTGTTCGCGGGTGTAGAAGTCCGGTGACGGGCCCAGGAGGTGGGCTCGGCGGCGGTGGAAGGAGAGGGTGGTGGCGATGGTGGCGTATTCGGCGACGGCGCGGGCGGCGGCGGGGCCCTGGGTGTCGTGGGCCAGGTCGCGGGCCAGGGCGCGGGTTTTGAGGGAGGAGAGGGCGGCGGGTTCGGTGGGGACGAGCCAGCCGGCGGTGATGTAGGGGGCGAGGTAGCCGCGCAGGGAGAGCAGTTCCTGGGTGCGGGCCCAGATGGCCAGCCAGGTGAGGGCGAGGAGGACGGGGACCATGAAGAGGCCGTAGACGGTGAGGAAGCCGAGGTCGCCGAGGGCGGAGGCGCCGTTCCAGATGGCGTGCAGGAGGACCGAGGTGAGCAGGCCGAGGAGGGCGAGCGCGATGCGGGCGGCGCGGCGGCGCGGGTAGCGGGTGGCGGCGATGCCGAAGGCGAGGCCCGTGAGGATCGTGAAGAGCGGGTGGGCGAAGGGGGAGACGATGATGCGGAGGAAGAAGGTGCCGGCGGTGAGGGAGTCCAGGCCGGAGTGGCCCATCGACTGGTCCTCGCCGAAGGCGTTGCCCAGATAGAGGACGTTCTCGGTGAAGGCGAAGCCGGTGGCGGTGATCCCGGCGATGACGATGCCGTCCGTGATGCCGTCGAAGTCGCTGCGGCGGAAGCGGTAGAGGAGGAGGACGGCGGCGGCCTTGACCACCTCCTCGACGACCGGGGCGATGACCGTGGCGCCCCAGGCCTCGGCCTCGGAGGCGGACGTCGAGGCGATGTTGGCGGCCAGCCAGTCGGTCGCGAAGCCGTTGGCGAGGAGCGCCACCAGGGTGGCGGCGCAGGTGCCCCAGGCGAAGGCGAACGCGAGGTTGCGCCAGGGCTCGGGCGCGATGCGGTCGAGCCAGCAGAAGGCCGCGATCAGGAGCGGTACGGGGAAGACGGCCAGGCCCAGGCCCACCAGGAAGCCCTCGGTGCCGGTCTCCTGGCGGACCATGCCGATGATGATCACGCCGGAGAGCGCGAACATCGAGACCAGGGCGACGGCGCGGAGGGTGGTGCTGTGCCAGGGCGCCGTCCGGTGACGGGGGCGCGAGGCCGCTTCCGCGTGCGGGTGGGGTGTGTACGGGGGCGGGACGGGCGCGGACGGCGGGTGCGGCGGCGGTTGGGGCGGGTACACCCGTCGACCCTAACGAGCGGCGGTCGCCCTACGCGTCGCGCCGGCGGAAGAGGAGGTCGTGCACGACATGCCCCTTGTCCAGGCCCTGGCCCTCGAACTTGGTGAGCGGGCGGAAGTCCGGACGCGGTGCATAGCCGGAGTGGAGGTTCTCCAGCGTCGGCTCGGCGGAGAGGACTTCCAGCATCTGCTCGGCGTACGGTTCCCAGTCGGTCGCGCAGTGGACGAGGGCCCCGGGCGCGAGCCGGGTGGTCGCCAGCGCGAGGAACTCCGGCTGGATGAGGCGGCGCTTGTGGTGGCGCTTCTTGGGCCAGGGGTCGGGGAAGTAGACGCGCAGGCCGGCGAGGGAGGCGGGGGCCAGCATCTCGCGCAGCAGGATGATCGCGTCGCCGTTGGCCACCCGGACGTTGGACAGGCCGTTCCGCTCCGCGAGGCCGAGCAGGTTGCCCTGCCCGGGGGTGTGGACGTCGCAGCCGAGGATGCCGGTGCCCGGGTCCGCGGCGGCCATCTGTGCCGTGGCCTCGCCCATGCCGAAGCCGATCTCCAGCACGACCGGCAGCCCGCCGAAGAACTCGTCGAGGTCGATCCGGGAGAGCCCGTCGATGTCCAGCCCCCAGGTGGGCCACAGGCGGCGCAGGGCGTCCGCCTGGCTGGGCGAGACCCGGCTGCGGCGCGGCTGGAACGACCGGATCCGACGCTCGTGATGCGACCCCGCGGGGTCGGCGGCGGGGCCGGTCCCGTCGGGGAACATGGGCTCTCCGCGGCGGGGCGTGGCGGCCGAGACGGCCGTGGCTCCGAGGGGGCGGGATGCCGGGGCGTCGGCTGCCTGGGAGGCAGGCTGCCGGGAGGCGGCTTCCCGGGCGGGCGAGCCCTGGGCAGCGGCTGCCGGAGCGCCGGCTTCCGGTGCGTTCGCTTCGGGGGCGTCGGTGGCGGGGGTGGCGGGATTCTCGGACACAGTGAGTTGATTCTACGGATGGTGGGCGGGGGAGGGGCCCGGGCGCGACTCAGCGCTCGGGGTGGCTGAGCGACTGGGGTGGCTGACGGCCGGGGTGGCTGAGCGCCCAGGGTGGCTGAGCGCCCGGGCTCGGGCCCGGAGCCGGGGGCAGGTCCGGAAAAGGACGGGGCCGGGGCGGCAGCGGCGGTCGGTCTCCCGACTCCCGCGGCTGTACCCGGCTGACCGGGCTGGGCTCCCCGTGCCCAGCCGGCCGGGCGGGTCTCCGGCCCGGCTCAGTCCCCCACCAGCCCCAGCACCCGTCGCGCCACCTCCCGCCCGATGGGCAGCGAAGCCGTCGCGGCCGGGGACGGGGCGTTGAGGACGTGGATCATGCCGGGGGACTGGGCGAAGAGGAAGTCGTCGACGAGGGTGCCGTCGGGGAGGACGGCCTGGGCGCGGACGCCGGCCGGGGACGGGAGCAGATCCTCCTCGCGGGCGGCCGGGAGCAGGCGGCGGACCGCGTCGGCGAAGGCGTGCCGGGACAGGGAGCGGTGGAGTTCGCCGGCGCCGTAGCGCCAGTGGCGGCGGGCTATCCGCCAGGAGCCGGGGTAGGCGAGGGTGCCGGCCAGCTCGGCGGGGCGGATCGTGCGCCAGTCGTAGCCCTCGCGGGCCAGGGCGGGGACGGCGTTCGGGCCGATGTGGACGGCGCCGTCGATGCCGCGGGTCAGATGCACGCCGAGGAACGGGAAGGCCGGATCGGGGACGGGGTAGACCAGGCCGCGGACGAGTGCGGCGCGCTCCGGGGCGAGGGTGAAGTACTCGCCGCGGAACGGGACGATCCGCATGCCCGGGGCGTCACCGGCCAGCCGGGCGATCCGGTCGCAGTGCAGGCCGGCGCAGTTGACCAGGGCGCGGGCGCGGTGGACCGTGCCGTCGGCGCTGCGGACCGCCACCCGGCCGGGGCGGCGGCCGATGGTGGTGACCTCGGTGCCGTAGACGATCCGGGTGCCGGCGTCCTCGGCGAACCGGGCGAAGCGGCGGGCGACGGCGCCGAAGTCGCAGACGCCGGTCGTGCCGACATGGATGGCGGCCAGGCCGCGCACCTCGGGTTCGTACTCGGCTATCTGGGCGGGGCCCAGCTCGCGCACCGGGAGGCCGTGTTCGCGTCCGCGCTGGATCAGGCCGTGCAGCCGCGGCAGCTCGCTGCGGTCCGTGGCGACGATCAGCTTGCCGGTGACCTCGTGCGGAATGTCGTGCTCGGTGCAGAATTTCACCATCTCCGCCGAGCCCTGGAGGGCGAAGCGGGCCTTGAGCGAGCCGGGTGGGTAGTAGATGCCGCTGTGGATCACACCGCTGTTGCGGCCGGTCTGATGACGGGCCGGACCCGACTCCTTCTCCAGGACCACGACACGCGTGCCGGGCGCGGCACGCGTGATCGCGTAGGCCGTAGAGAGTCCGACGATGCCGGCACCGATCACCAGCACATCGCAGTCGTACGCCGCCACTGCACCTCCCCAACCGCATAACCGCAGGCCCGCCCGTCGCCGCGGACCCGCGCATCATCGCCGACGACGTATCCCATCATGACGGCCGGCACTGACAATGCCGATCGGACAGGCCCGGGAGCCCGACGCGGCGGGCCGCCGGGGGCGACCCACCGGCGGGTGGCGTGCCGAACCGCTCCGGCACGCACGGTCTGCCCGTACGACCCGCCCCGTATGCGACCCGTCCGTCCGTCCGCCCGCCCTCAGGCGATACGTCCCTACGGCCCGTCCAGACAGCCCGTTCGTACGGCCCGCCCGCACGTCCCACCCCACAGCCCGTCTCTATGCCGGCGCCGCCAGCAGCGGTCTCGCCCGCTCCCGCAGCTCGACCACCCGGGGTTCGTCACCGTACGGCTCCAGGCGGTGCAGCAGGTCACGGACGTACTCGGTGGTGCGGGCGGAGGAGATCCGGCCGGCCACCTCGACCGCTCGGGTGCCCGCCGCGCAGGCCGCGTCCAGGTTGCCGGACTCCAGTTCGGCGACCGCGGAGACGACGAGGCGCAGACCGTGCGAGCGGACGAACTCCTCGGTGGGCCGGGACAGCGCCTGCTCGGTGAAGCGGCGGACCTGGCGGGGCAGCCGCAGATCGCGGTAGCACTCGGCGGCGTCGGCGGCGAACCGCTCGTACGAGTAGAAGTCCAGCCAGGAGGGGTCGGGATCGCCGCCGCGGGAGCGCTCCAGCCAGCCCTCGGAGGCCTTCAGCGCCACCTCGCAGGCGCGCGCCTCGCCGGCCTTGGCCTGCGCCCGCGCCTCGACCAGGCGGAAGAAGCTCATGGTGCGGGCCGTCGCCAGGCCGCGGTTGCGTTCCAGGGCGGCCTGGGCGAGGTCGACGCCCTCGTCGGCGAAGCCGCGGTAGGTCGCCTGGAGGGACATCGAGGCGAGGACGTAGCCGCCCAACGGGACGTCGGCGGCGGCGCGGGCGAGCCGCAGCGCCTGGATGTAGTACCGCTGTGCGGCCTCCTGCTGGCCCGTGTCGAAGGCCATCCACCCCGCGAGCCGGGTGAGTTCGGAGGTCGCCCCGAAGAGCGCACGGCCCACCTCGTCGCTGTACGAGGCGAGGAGTAACGGGGCGGCGTCCACCCGGAGGCACTCCGGCACCATGGACGAACGCCAGTCGCCGCCGCCGTACTTGGAGTCCCAGCGGCGCGCGTCCTCCGCCGCCTCGCGCAGCTTGCTGACGTCACTGTGGCCGACGTGCTGCGGGATCCCGCCGTCGCCGGCCGCCGCGGCGTCCTTGTCGCGGGCCTCGGCCGCCTCCCGCGCCACCGAGCTGTCGGCCGGGGATATCAGCCAGCGGGAGGCGGGGGTGGCGTACGCGGTGACGGCGAAGGATCCGGCCAGGCTCTGCCAGATGCCGCCGCCACCCGCCCGCCGTCCGGCCAGATCGAGCCGGTACAGCTCGGTCGCGGAGCGCACCGCGGCGCCCACATCGCGGGGAAACGCCAGGCCGACCTCGGGCGCCGGGTCCGCGTCGGCCAGCCCGATCTCGTGCAGCGGGACCGGCCGGCCGAGCTTGCTGCCGATCGCGGACGCGATCAGATGGGGCGCGGCGCCCTGCGGCACCATGCCCTTGGAGACCCACCGCGCCACCGACGTCTTGTCATAGCGGAGCGTCAGTCCGCGCTGCGCACCGAGGTCGTTGACCCGGCGTGCCAGTCCGGCATTGCTGATACCCGCGAGGGCGAGAACAGTGCCGAGCTTTTCGTTCGGCCCGCGTATATCCCTGGACATGCGCACCCCTCGACACAGCGACGGCCGCCCCGCTACCCCGGGGCATGCGTCCACCCAGAGTAGTTCGCCGGATCCCGACCGTTAAGGGCCGGTATCCCGGATGGCGAGATTCGTGTTCAAACAGGGGTACGGGAATTGGCATGTGCTCCGGGTACGTGTGCCCGTGCGCCCGTCCGTGCGCGCTGGCCGCCCGATATCGGGAGCGCTTCCATGTCTTCTGCGTGGGTCGGCCCGCTGTACTGGATCCAGTGGGCTGGGGGATACCGTCACCTCATTCCCCGCGGGTGACGGTCCGGTCCGGGGGGCGCAGCCCGCTTCCCGGACCGTCGCGCGCACGGTCTCCGGCCGGCCGTGGCGCCGGTTGACGCCATGCCCGCATACGTCAACTGGGCTGTGGGGAAAGGACTTTGGCCGAAAATCGACGGGTGATGATTTCACGCCGCCGCCCGCTCGGGGGTCGCCCCGGGGGCCACACGGGGGGCCTCCCGGGGCCGGAGCGGCGGAGCGCTCGCGCCCGGTGCGGGGCGCGCCGCGGCACGGTCCGCACGGCCGTCCCGCGACGCTCCGCGCCTCGTCCGCTCCGCCCCTCGGCGACCCGTCCGCAGGGGGCCGTGACGCTCCCGTGGGCTCGCCGGCGGCCCCGAGCGGGCGCACGCGCCGCGCACCACATGTATACGGGCCCGCTTCTGCGCCTCCTGTGCGCCCCTGTCATGGCAGCATGGTCGCCACAACAGCCCGGTGCCGGCCGGGCATCCGCTGTACGGGGCGGCCGTTGGCCCCGGCGCACGGGGAACTCGGGTGGAGGCGGCGATGCGCTGGTTGGTGGGGTGGAGCAGTGCCGCCACGGGGCCGGCGGCCGGTGAGGACCCCCGCGCGGTCCTCCCGGTGGGCGCCCAGCTCCTCTGGGGCGACCCGGACCCCCTCTGGGCGGTCGGCGACTGGCGGCCGGACGAGGTCCGCGTCGTACAGGCCGATCCCGAGACCCGGCTCGCCGTCTTCGGCGTCTGCGGCGCCACCAATGACCAGTTGAAAGTAGGGCTGTTCGCGGCGCGCGGGGGCGCGCTGCGCCACCTCACCGCCTGGCCCGGCAGCTACACCGCCGTCGTCCAGGTGGGGCGGCGGATCACCGTCACCGGCGACCTGGCCGGCGCCCGCCCCGTCTTCCACACCCCCTGGGCCGGCGGCACCGCCTACGCCACCGCCGCCCTCCCGCTGGCCGACCTCGTCGAGGCCGGCCTCGACATCGGCCACCTGGCCGCGCTGCTGGCCTGCCCGGACATCCCCGAGGCGCTCGGCGCCGGCACGCCCTACGAAGGCGTCCGCCGGATCCCGCCCGGCCACGCCCTGGTGCTGCGCGGCGGCGCCAGTGACATCACCTCCTACGAGCCGACCGCCTCGCTCGCCGTCGCCGCGCCCCAACTCGCCCCGGAACAAGCCGTGGACGGTGTCCGCGACGCGTTGGTCGAGGCCGTCCGCGCCCGGCTGGCCGTGCCGCGGCACGCGCCCGATCCGGACGGGTACGACGGCCTCGACCCCGGGCCGGTGCCCGGCATGGGGCCCGCCGAACGGCGCGCGGCGCGCGGGGCACCGGCCCCCGGCATCGGCGCCGACCTCTCGGGAGGCAGCGCCTCCGCAACTCTCGCCCTGCTGGCCGCCGGACTGCCCGGCCGGCCCGGACGCCTGGGCGGCCACGGCGAACGCCTCCTGGCCGTCACCTTCAACGACCGTGCCACGGGCGGCGGACAGGTCCACCACGACGCCGAGTTGGAGCGCGCCCGCGCCCTGGCCGACAATCCGCGGCTGCACCATGTCGTCGTCGCGGCCGGCGAAGAGGCCCTCCCGTATGCGGACCTCGGCATGGGCCCGCTCACGGACGAGCCGGGCCCCTCCCTCACCACCGCCGGCCGCCACCGCCGGCGCCTGCTGGCCGGCAGCGCGGACCACTTCGTCGGACACGGCGCGCGCCAGGTCCTCGACGCCCACCCGGCCCGCCTCGCCGACCTGCTCATGGACCGCCGCCGGCGGCATCTGCTGCGCCCGGTCACCGCGCTGGCCAGGGCCGACGGCCCCTTCGCGCAGTCCGTCCTCGTCCCGTTCACCGTCTACCGGGCCGCCCGCAGGCTCGCCCGTACGCCGTACACGGACGGCCTCGCCGATACGGCGCGGCGCCTCCTGGAGCGGCGGTTCGCCGACGAGCCGGTGGCGGGCGGGGCCGTGGACGCCTCGCTGGCCGCGCTCGCCTGGTGCGGGCCGGGGCCGGCGGCGCGCTGGCTCACGGGGGAGGCGCTGGCAGAAGTATCGGTTCGGCTCGGTGACGCGGCGCACCGCTCGCCCGCCGCCGGCCGCCCCGGGGAGCGGCGGGCCCGCGCCGCGCTCGCCCGCCAGGCCGCCGACCACCGCGTCTTCGAGCAGGCCGCCGAGGTCCGCGACCAGCGGCTGCACGCCCCGTTCCTCGACAACCAGGTGGTGCTCGCCTGCCGCGCCCTGCCGGACACCCTGCGGGTGCAGCCCGGGGCGCGGGCCGCCGTGCTGCGCTCCGTACTGGCCGGGGCCGGCGTACGGGACCTGCCGGCAGGCTGGGGCGCCACCTCGCAGCTCACCCACGCGGCCGCGGTACGCGCCGGGCTGCGCGGCGCGGTCGGTGACCTGGTGGGGCTCTTCGACGCGCCGCTGCTGGCCGACGCCGGCCTGGTGGAGGCGCGGGTGGTCCGCAAGGCACTGCGGTCGGCGGCGGAGGGCGCGGCGCTCCCGTTGGACGGGCTGGCCGAGCTGGTCTCCACGGAGCTGTGGCTGCGGCGGTTGGTGACGCGGCGGGGAACGTGCTGGACGGGGGCGGGTGCGCCGCGCCAGAAGGCGGTCGCGGGCGGCGTGGTGCCCCGCGCGCGGCTGGCGTGAGGCCGGGGCGTCGCTGTCATCGGGCGACGCTGAAGTGGCGGGTTGCGCTGCGCGGGTGCCGGTCGGCGGCCGCCCGTGGTGCCGTCCCGCCCCGGCGCGGGCGGGCGGCGGGGGAACCGGGAGCGGGAGCCGCCTTTGCGGGGCTGTGGACAACGAGGGCCCGGTCCCATCGGGGGCTGTGGGCAGCACAGAGCCGGTTCGCGCGGGGCTGTGGGCAACAGAGGGCCGGCCCGCGCGGGCCTGTGGACAACTAAAAGCCGGGTCGAGCCGGGCTGTGGATAAAAATCGGGGGAGCGGTGTGCGTCGGGACAATGAGCGGGTGAGATTTCGGATTCTGGGGGCGACGGAGGTCCTGGACGCGCAGGGGCAGCCGGTACCGCTGGGCGGCCCGCGGGTGCGGGCGCTGGTGGCCGCGCTGGCCCTGCGGGGCGGGCGCCCGGTGGCCGTGCGGACGCTGATCGACGAGGTGTGGGCGGCCGACGCGCCGCCGCAGGATGCGCCGGGCGCGTTGCAGGCACTGGTGGGGCGGGTGCGGCGGACGCTGGGCAAGGGCGCGGTGGAGTCGCTGCCCGGAGCGTATCGGCTGGTCACGGAGCCGGCCGAGGTCGATCTGCTGCGGTTCGAGCGGCTGGTCGACGCCGGTACGCGCAGCTTGCAGGAGGGGGACGCGGCCACGGCGGCCGAGACCTTGCGCACGGGGCTCGCGCTGTGGCGCGGGCCGGTGCTGAGGGACCTGCCCGACGGGGCGGGGGCCGCGCACGGCCCCGAGGCGTTGCGGCTGGCGGCGCTGCACGGCCGGATCGATGCGGACCTGGCGCTCGGCCGCGCCGAGGAGCTGCTGCCCGAGCTGCGGCAGCTGACCGCGGACCGTCCCCTGGACGAGCCGTTCCGCGTCCAGCTGATGCGGGCGCTGCACGGCGCGGGACGGGACGCCGCCGCGCTGGCCGTGTACGAGCAGACCCGGCAGCAGCTCGCGGACCGGCTGGGCGTGGACCCCGGTCCCGAACTGCGCGCGCTGCACGCCCGGTTGCTGGCGCAGAAGATGGAGCCGAAGGAGACGGGCCGGGATACGGCGGCAGGGGAGCCGGCGGCATCGGAGGCGACGGCCCCGGCGGCAGCGGCTCCGCACGTGACGCCCCCAGGGATGACGGCTCCGAACGTGCCTCCCCCAGGGACGACGGCTGCGAACACGTCGCTCCCAGGGACGGCGTCCCCGGACGCGGCCCCCTCCGAGGCGCCGCCCCCGGACGCCACGCTCCGCAACGGCAATCTCCGGGCCCGGCTCAACTCCTTCGTCGGACGCGAGGCCGAACTCGTCTCCCTCCAGGAGGCCCTGCGATCCCGCCGGACCCGGCTCGTCACGCTCACCGGAGCGGGTGGCTCCGGCAAGACCCGGCTCGCGGAGCAACTGGCGGGCTCGCTCGCCGGGGAACACCCCGACGGCGTCTGGATCGCCGAACTCGCCCCGTTGGACGCCCCGGAGGCGGTGCCGGGAGCCGTGCTGTCCGCGCTCGGGCGACGGGACACCACCGTCTTCTCGCCGGCCATGGAGGCCGGCCGGGCCGCCGAACACGCCGACCCGGCGGCCCGGATCATCGACCACTGCGCATCGCGCCGGCTGCTGCTCGTCCTCGACAACTGCGAGCACGTCGTGGGTGCCGCCGCCGCGCTCGCGGATCTGCTGCTGAGGCACTGCCCGGGGCTGACCGTGGTGGCCACGAGCCGGGAGCCGCTGGGCGTACCCGGCGAGGCCGTCCGCCCGCTGGAGCCGCTGCCGCCGGCCCCCGCGCACCAGCTGTTCACCGAGCGGGCGGTGGCGGTACGGCCGGAATTCCGGGCCGCTGACGACCCCGCGGCGGTCGACGAGATATGCCGCAGGCTGGACGGTCTGCCGCTCGCCATCGAGCTGGCCGCGGCCCGGCTGCGACTGCTCTCCCCGCGCCAGATCGCCGGCCGGCTCGACGACCGTTTCCGGCTGCTGACCAGCGGCAGCCGGACCGCGCTGCCGCGCCAGCAGACGCTGCGCGCGGTCGTCGACTGGTCCTGGGAACTGCTCGACGGGCCCGAGCGCGCACTGCTGCGCCGGCTGTCGGTGTTCGCCGGCGGCTGCACCCTCCCGGCGGCCGAAGCGGTCTGCGGCGACCGGGCCGAGGACGTGCTCGGCCTGCTCGGGGCGCTGGTGGACAAGTCGCTGCTGGTCGTCGACCACCGCGGCGCCGAGCCCCGCTACCGGATGCTGGAGACCATCCACGCCTACGCCAGGGAGCGGGCCACCGGCCGCCCCGAGGAGCACCGGCGCACCCTCGCGCGGCACACCCGGCACTTCCTGGACTTCGTCACGGACGCCGAGCCGCGTGTGCGCTCCGCCGAGCAGCTGCCGTGGCTGGCGCGTATCGAGGCCGAGGTGGACAACGTACGGGCCGTGCTGCACCGCGCGGTCACCGGCCGGGACGCGGACACCGCACAGCGGGTCGTGCTGGCCATGGGCTGGTTCTGGTGGCTGCGCAACTACCGGGAGGAGGGCGCCTCCTGGGTGGAGCGGACCGCTGCCCTCCACCCCGCCCCCGAGCACCTCGCCGACACCGACCCGGCGTTTTGGCCCCAGGCCGAACTCCGGCTGCTGCGCCTCTTCCTGCTCCAGGACCAGCGCCTCGACCGCCATGCCGACATCCCGCAGAACCGCGCCCTGATCGACCGGCTGCTGACCACCTGCCGCGGCCCGCATCCGCGCAGCGCCCGCTTCCCCGGCCTGCTCTGGCCGTTCGCCGCGTTCTTCCACGGCAGCTACGACGAGATGCTCTCGCTCATGGACGGCGCCGTCGCCACCACCCGTGCGCTGGGCGGAAGGTGGGAGCTGGGCGTCTCCCTGATGTTCCGTACGCTTCTCGCGCTCGATCTGCCCGGCGGCCTGGAGTCGGCGGAGGCGGACGAGCCGGAGCTGACCGCGCTGGCCCGGCGGGTCGGCGACCGCTGGATGCTCGCCCAGGTCGCCTCCGCCACCGGCCGGATACGCCAGCTCCGCGGCCGCTACGACGAGGCGCGTACGGCCTACGCGGAGGCGCTCGCGCTGACCTGCGAGCTGGGTGCGCACACGGAGGGGCCGTTCCTGCTGTCCCGGCTGGCCGAACTCCACTTCGCCGCCGGTGATGTGGACGGTGCCGAGAAGGCACTGATACGGGCGGACGAGCAGGCCGTCGAGTGGGGCGTACAGGACCCGCAGGCCTTCAACCACATGCTGCGCGCCCGGATCGCGCTGCGGCACGGGATGCCCGAGGAGGCGCGCGAGGCGTGCGAGGCGGCACGTGCGGCCGCCGCTCTGGGGACTCCGCCGCCCCATTTCGCCGTGGTACTCGATGCGTTGGCGGGCCGGCTGGCGGCGGAGACGGACGAACCGGCGCAGGCACTGAGCCGGTGCCATCAGGCGCTGAGCTTCGGGCTGACGCTGCACTGCACCCCGCCGGTGCTGGCCGCCGTCGTGGAGTCCGCGGCACCGGCACTGCAGCGCGCCGGCCGCCCCCACGACGCCGCCCGGCTGCTGGGCGCCGCCGACGCCTGGCGCGGCGACCTGCCCCGGACCGTCCCCGAGAAGGAGGACGTACAGCACACGACGGCCACCCTGCGCGCCACGCTGGACGACGCGGGCGCGGGCAGCGAAGACCGCGGACACGAGGGCGACCTGGACGGCGGGGGCCGCAGCGGACATGACGGCGCGGGCGACGGCGTATACGACGCCGGACGGGGCGGCGCACACGACCGGGGACGTGACGGCGGACGTCCTGGCGGAGGGGGCGGTATACCCCCCGCCCGCCGCTACGAGACCCTGCACGCCGAAGGCACCCGCCTCACCCCCGCCGCGGCCCTGGCCCTCCTGAGCCCGCCCCCTGAGGCCGACGGCGCGGCCCCGCGCCTCGAAGCCGACGGCCCGGCTCCGCGCCCCGAAGCCCATCCCCCGCCCCAGTGCCCCGCAGACCCCCGGCCGCCCCGCTCCCTCAACGACAGCTGATCGTCGACCGTGCCCAGTCCCCCAGCGCCACCACGTCGAAGGGCGACGCCGACTCGGTCACCAGCCGCAGCGTCCGACGGCCCGACAGCGGGACATGAACCGGCACCGCCGGGTGCCCGCCGTGCACCACCGCCGACCGCCACTGCCGCACCCCGTCCGCGTAGACGGAGAAGCGCAGCGCCCCCAGCCCCAGACTGAGATCGTCGATGCCCGCCACGGCGTCGAACGCGGTGCACCGGCGGTTGAGGTCGATGGTCACCGAGGACCGCGCATGCACGCTCACGCCATGCGGGTACCTCGTGCCGGCGATCTTCGGTGACCGTCGCTGCCACATCCAGCTGCTCGCGACGGTGCGCACCTCCGGTGTGCTGCCGTCGCCGGTGAAGTCGCGATCGAGCGCGTTGAGCCGGTACACGGTCGTGGCGGGCAGCGGCGGCTTCGGTGGCTTCGGCGCGGGCCGGTGCGGCGCTGGCTCGGGGGCCGGAGCCGACGGCGGCGCCGGGTGGGGCCCGGGCCGCTGCGGCGTGTGCGACGGGGCGGCCGTCGGCTCCGGCCCCCGCGTACGAGCGGTCGGCTTCGGCTTCGGGCGCGGGCTCTGCTGCGCGCTCCGCTCCGGGGCCGGTGCGGCGCCCGCCGCCGGCGGCAGCGCCGACCGCGAAGGCGCCGGCTTGTGCGGCGCGGCCGGGGCCTGCTGCGCCGATCCGGCCCGCGGCTGCGGCGACGGCTTCGGGGACCCGGTCAGCGCCAGCGCCAAAGCCGCGCCCGCCACCACCGTCGCCCCCACGCCGAGACCGACCTTCACCGCCGCGCCCAACCCCTCGCCCACGGCGGCACCACCGGCACCTCCCGCCGCACCGGAACCCCCACCGCCCGCGGCCGCCGCCGCGCCCTGACCACCAGCGCCCGCCGCCGCACCGGCACCGGCCGCCGCGCCCGCTCCCGCGACACCCACCGCGGCGGCCGCCGCCTTGACGGCGTACCCGGCGGCCAACCAGCCGATGACCGCAACCGGCAGCAGCGCCCCGATCCGCTGATTGACGTCCTCGACCTCCAGCGCGGCCAGCCGGCACCGGGCACATTCGTCCAGATGCTTGCGCAGCCCCCGCTCGGCCCGCGTCCGCAGCCCGCCGCGCGCATAGGCGCCGAGCCGGTCGGCGTACCGCGCGCAGTCGCCGCCGGCCGTCAGCGACCGGCTGACGTGGGCCTGCAGATACGCCTGCCGCAGGCCCTCCCTGGCCCGGTGCGCCAATACGGCGGTGGCGTTCGCGGTCAGCCCGAGCAGCGGCGCGACCTCGCTGGGCGACTCGTCCTCGACGGTGGTGTGCCACAGCACCGTCTGGTAGCGCTCGGGCAGACTGCGGAACGCCTGCACGGCCATCGACTGCTCGGCCTCGTGCAGGGCGCGCACCTCCGCGCCCAGGTCCAGGGTCGCCTTCTCGCCCGGCGCGGCGGTCGCCGTCACCGCGAACACCGCGAAGTCCTCGACCAGTTGCTCCCGGCGCGCCGTCTTCGCCCAGGAGGCGGCGACCCGGCGCACGGTCGTCAGCAGGTACGCGCGCACCGCGGACTCGGGGCCCGAGCCGCCGCGCACCGCTTGCAGGGTGCGCGCGAAGACCTCACCGGTCAGATCCTCCGCGGTGTGCACGTCCCGGCAGCAGCTCCGGGCGTAGCGCCGCACCGCCTCGGCGTGCCGGCGGTACAGCTCCTCGTACGCGCCGTCGTCCCCGGCGCGCAGCTCGGCGAGCAACTGCGTATCGGACGGCGGGAGTTCGCCGCTTGCGGGGGCGGCGGCCGGGACCGCCCGGCGGGAACCGTCGCGCTGCGGGGGCACGCTGGGCCCCTCGTCCGCCGGGTGGCGGGCGCGGTCGTGCCGCTCGCCCGGCCCGCCGGCCGCGCTGTCCGGCCTCAACGGCCCGGCCTGACCGGGGATCTGCCCGGACGGCGTCCCCTCGGCACCGGCCTGGTCCACTCCGGCCTCGCCGTCGCGCCGCCCGTCCCGCCCGTCAACACCCATCTTCGAGGCTCCCGAAGCCGCCGTCACACCGGAACACCGCGCCAGCGTGCCACACCGCACCCCCGCGGTCGGGGGTCCTGACCGCCATCCACTCATCCGGGGTGCACCCACGGACACCCGTACGGGCAGGCACCCGTCCGGGCCGTACCGCGCCTACGGGCCACGGCCTCAGCGGCCCCCACACGGGCCACTCGCTCCGCGGGCCCCGCACAGCCCCCTGAAGGGCATACGAGGCCCGCGCATTCCTACGACACCGTCCGGCCGACCTGCCCCCGCCCGCGGGCAGACCCCGACATCGGGTCCCCGCACAGGCGGGGCCGGTCACCGGAACTCATCCGACGGGCCGCGACCGCAGCCCTTCCAGCAGGATCTCCAGCAGCCGCGCGGAGGCGGCCTGCTGGTGGCCGGGATCGGGCAGCGTCGGCGCGCCCGTGGCGATCACTAACAGGATGTCGGCGACCGTCACATCGGCGCGCAGCTCACCCGCCGTCTTGGCACGCTCCACGAGCCGCCCGACGACCTCCAGCAGCGCGCCGGCACCGGTCATCTCCTCGTCGGCCGGCGCCGCCTCGGCCGGCGAGGCCGGCTCGCCCTCCGGGGTGTCGCGCGGGGCGACCAGCCGGAGATCGACCGGTACCCCGTCCGTGCCGGGCGCCATCCGCTGCTGCGGCACCCGCGCCTCGCTCAGGCCGTCCGGCACCCGGGGTCCGTCCGCGCCGTCCCCGGACGACTCCGCGGACCGGTCGGCGTCCGCGCTCGCCCGCAGGATGCCCGGCGGCAGCAGCCGTCCGGCACCCGAGGCGACCGACGTCCGCAGGAAGCGGGACAGCGCCGACCAGGCGTCGTCCTCCTGTCCCAGCGCCGTACGCGCCTGGTCCGTCAGCCGTGCGGTCTCCTCCTCGGCTATGCGGCGGACCAGCACGTCCTTGCTCGGGAACCGGCGGTAGACCGTGCCGACGCCGACCCGGGCCCGCCGTGCCACGTCCTCCATGGGCGCGCCGTACCCCAGCTCGCCGAACACCTCGCGCGCGGCGCGCAGCACGTGTTCCAGATTGCGCTGGGCGTCCACCCGCAGCGGCGTGCTCCGGCCGCCCGTCCCCGTCCGGGCACCGTTGCTCACCGCGGCGCCGTTGCTCCTGCCGTGGTGGGTGCCGTTGGTTCTGTCGTGCTCCTTGTCGCTCCCGGCGCCGTCGGAGGTCTGTGCCATCGCGACGGTGGTCGGCCAATGAGAGCCCTGAATATGCATAGTGATCCCCCGGTAATGTCGTCTCCCCCCGGAGACTCCCCGCCCTGACAGTCAGGGCGTACCGATGACAGGGTGCACCCCAACGAGGTACGAACATAGTTGAGCCCGGGTCAAGAATGAAGGGGGCGTTCCGCGCAATGCGCCCCCCGATCGGACCAAGGGGGCCGATCCGCCAGGTTTGCACCCCCGCTCTTTTGCCGTCACCCACCCTCTGACCAGGGAAGCTGTGCCTTCGCGCGCGGAACCTGCCGTTCCGTCCCCAGGGTCGCGGCCGGTCATACATTTCGACGGGCCTGTGGACAAAGGCGCTCCGGCGGTGCGTCATGGAAGAGTGCTGTGCTTTCCCGGGGGTGCAGCTCCCGATGGTGGCCGCGCCGCCGGCCGCCCTCCGGATCGGTGCCGCCCGGGGCCTGGTCGACACCGCGAGGAGAACCTCTGTGAAGACTGTGTCTTCGAACGACGTGACGCGCATTCTCGTTGTCGGCGGTGGCTATGTGGGGATGTACACCGCCCTGCGGCTGCAGCGGAAGCTGAAGCAGGAACTGCAACAGGGCACCGTCGAGATCATCGTGGTCGACCCCGAGCCGTATATGACCTACCAGCCCTTCCTGCCCGAGGCCGCGGCCGGTTCGATCTCCCCGCGCCATGTGGTGGTACCGCTGCGCCGGGTGCTGCCGCAGTGCAAGGTCGTCATCGGCGAGGTCACCGCCGTCGACCACGGCGACCGCCGGGCCACCATCACCACCCTGGCCGCGGAGGAGACCGGCAACGGCGCCGTCGAGGTGGAGTACGACGAACTGGTCCTGGCACCCGGCTCGGTCTCGCGCACCCTGCCCGTCCCGGGCCTGGCCGACGTCGGCATCGGCTTCAAGACGGTCGAGGAGGCCATCGGACTGCGCAACCACGTCCTCGCCCAGCTCGACATCGCCTCCTCCACCCGTGACCCGGCGGTCCGCGACGCCGCGCTCACCTTCGTCTTCGTCGGCGGCGGCTACGCGGGCGTCGAGGCGCTGGCCGAACTGGAGGACATGGCCCGCTACGCGGTCCGCTACTACCACAACATCCAGCCCGAGGACATGAAGTGGATCCTGGTCGAGGCGACCGACCGCATCCTGCCCGAAGTGGGCCCCGACATGGGCCGTTACGCCGTCCGTGAGCTGCGGGCCCGCAACATCGACGTACGGATGGAGACCCGGCTGGAGTCCTGCGAGAAGCGGGTCGCCCGGCTCAGCGACGGCTCCCGCTTCCCGACCCGGACCCTGGTGTGGACCGCGGGCGTCAAACCGCACCCCATCCTGGCCGCGACCAAACTGCCGCTGAACGCCCACGGCCGTCTCCAGTGCACTCCCGCGCTCCAGGTGGACGGCGTCGAACACGCCTGGTCGGCCGGGGACGCGGCCGCGGTCCCCGACCTGACGGCGCCGCCGCCCGCCGGGCCCGACGCGCCGCGCGCCCTGTGCGCCCCCAATGCGCAGCACGCCGTCCGCCAGTCCAAGGTGCTCGCCGAGAACATCGCGGCGGCGGTGCGCGGCGGCCCGATCCAGGACTACGCGCACAAGTACGTCGGCTCGGTGGCCTCGCTCGGACTGCACAAGGGCGTCGCGCACGTCTACGGGCGCAAGCTGAAGGGCTACCCGGCGTGGTTCATGCACCGCGCCTACCACCTCAGCCGGGTCCCGACCTTCAACCGCAAGGCGCGGGTGCTCGCCGAATGGACGCTGGCCGGCCTGTTCAAGCGCGAGATCGTCTCGCTCGGGTCGCTGGAGAACCCGCGCGCGGAGTTCGAGCTCGCGGCGGGGACCGGACGGCACAACGAGGCCAGTTGACGCGCCGTACCCCGAAGAGGTGACGTTTCGTCAGCCCCGGGAACGCCGGAATTTCCGGAGGCCGGAACTCCATGCCGGCACCCCGACGTCTGACGGATGTCCGTCCGGTCGGCCACACTGGACGTGTGACCATGGGTGGGCTCGTATCTGCAAAGAGTGACAATCACGAGGATTCTGGACGTTTGCTGCATTCAGCACGAGGGCGCCGAGAGTGCCCCCAGCCGACCCTTGCCCGGCCCCCGGCCGGGAGGTTCCGCCATGCCGACGGCCCGATCCCGCGCGACGACGCGAAGTAAGAGGTACCCCTCCGTGATCTTCACGCGCTGGAGCGCCAAGTTCCCCGGCACCCAACGGCGAGCCGCCGCGCGGTCCGACCGCGCCGCACCCCGCCCCGCGTCCGGAACCCCGGCCACCGCGGCCCCGGCCCCGCCCGCCGCGCCCGCGGCGGCCGACGGCACCCCTGCCGCCCCGTCCGGCGCGACCACGGGCTCCGTCCCCGCGGCCCGCGCCGAACACGCGGAACCGGCGCCCTCCCGGGACGTCGCCCCCGCGGCCCTGCCGCCCACGGTCGACGCCCTGTCCGTCCACGACATCCTCGGCACCATCCCCGCCCTCGTCGCCGTGGTCTACGGCCCCGAGCACCGCCTCGCCTACGTCAACGGCGCCTACGCCGGCGTCTTCGGCCCCCGCCCGGCGGGCCGCACCGCCCGCGAGGCCCTCCCCGAGCTCGACACCCTCGGCCTGCTCCCCCTGATGGACCAGGTCCTGCGCAGCGGCAGACCGCGGACGGTCAAGTCCCGCAAGGTCCCCGGAGGCGCGGGCGGCGACCGCTCCCGCGACGGCTACTACACCTTCACCTGCACCCCGATCGAGGTCGCCGCCAGCGGCCCGGCCCCCGACCCCGAGGTCGCCTGCGTCGCCCCGCACAAGGGCGTCCTGGTCTTCGGCGCCGAGGTCAC
>Ga0207426_1001029_pt1 | contig 26689 bp, 18 predicted proteins | sample AraplaMF_Cvi_mMS_FD_184265 | JGI IMG/M metagenome (GOLD analysis project Ga0207426, IMG submission 184265) | Arabidopsis root microbial communities from the University of North Carolina, USA - plate scrape MF_Cvi_mMS (SPAdes) (version 2) | ecosystem: Host-associated > Plants > Roots > Endosphere... | reverse complement strand
AAAAGATACATCGAATGGCCACATTGCTTTTATAAACGGCCCCTTGCCTCCGCTGGCCTGCAACGCAAGCGCATGTAATTTGAAAATAACGCAACATTTTTAACGCTTTTCTCATATGAATACCAATAAGCCACCTTTCCGAAAGCTGCGTGGTTATGCATTTGACCCCTCTCTTTCACAACGAGCCGAGACAGCCGACATTAATTCGATTGTTTATAAAGTACCCTGGGAGGAGTTACGGTCATCCGTACCGCCAAGAGAAGGAGACGAAGGACCAGGTCCCATCGGGGAATATGTTGAAGTGATCGACTTTGATCCCACCATTGCTAAATTCTATGAACCTGTAGATCTGAATGAGCCTTACATTCTGGCGCAGGACGGATTAGATCCCAGTGAAAGTAATCCGCAGTTTCATCAGCAAATGGTGTATGCCGTTGTAATGACGACGATCAAAAATTTTGAATTGGCGCTGGGACGTAAAGTGATCTGGTCGGCCAGGAGGTTGGCAGACAAAGAATATTTCGGGTATGTGCAGCGCCTGCGTATCTATCCGCATGCATTAAGGGAGGCGAATGCCTATTATAGCCCGCAAAAGAAAGCCTTGTTATTCGGCTATTTTTCATCCACACCGGCTGACAGCAGTTTGCAAATGCCCGGTTCCCTGGTCTTCACCTGCCTGAGCCATGATATCATCGCGCATGAGACCACACATGCGATCCTGGATGGCATGCACCGCCATTACAATAATCCTTCCAACCACGATGTACTGGCATTCCACGAAGCGTTCGCGGACATTGTGGCCTTATTTCAGCATTTTACTTTTCCGGAAGTGTTGAAGAAGCAAATTGCGGAAACCCGTGGAGATTTGGGTGCACAGAATTTACTGGGAAAACTGGCGCAGGAGTTTGGAACGGCGATCGGCAGTTATGGCAGCCTGCGGGATGCTATTGGAAGCACAGATGTGGTTACGGGACAGTGGAGCCCCAGGAAACCGAGCCCTGACGAGTATAGAACAGTAATGGAACCGCATGCGCGTGGCAGTATTCTGGTGGCAGCGGTTTTTGAAGCCTATATTAATATTTATAAGAACCAGGTAGCAGACCTTTTGCGGATCGCTTCTAATGGAACCGGTGTTTTGCCGCAGGGGGAGCTGCATCCCGACCTGGTAAACCGCCTGGCGGGAGAGGCGGCAAAAGCAGCCAGGCATGTGTTGCAGATGTGTATCCGGGCGCTTGATTATTGCCCGCCGGTAGATATTACCTTTGGGGATTATTTAAGGGCTATTATTACCGCCGATGCAGACCTGGTAGCAGATGATACCAGGAATTACCGCCTCTATTTTATTGATGCATTCCGGCGCAGGGGTATTTATCCGCAGGGGATCAAAACCTTAAGCGTAGAGAGTTTACGGCATCCGCTCAAGCCGCCGGTAACGGAAGAAATGGGAAATCTGTTTTTCATCATCAGTAATTTTCTGCGGGATTACAGGGACGCGATCATGTATGAAACAGACCGGCGTAAGATCTATGAAGAATCCAGGAAATTTATGGGCGGCCGGGATCTGAGCCTTCATGAACGCCTTACTAAGAAGTTTGAGGGTTCCCTGGAATTTGAGCGCCTGACTGGTATCGTATTTAGCAGGGAATGGCAGCAACTGGGCATTCGTACTTCTAAAGCGTATGCAGGAAGCGAACCGGCGCCTTCATTCCAGGTACACAGGCTGCGGCTTGTATCCCGTGTAGGACCGAATAATAACCAGATCAACCAGATTATCTTTTCCATCATCCAACGTTCTGGTGTGGTGGTGAAGGATGGTGAATTTGAAAAGTATTACCGTCCGGATGAAGACGAACAACCGGATAATGGCTTTGTATTGTGGGGTGGTTGTACACTTATTTTCGATCTGGATTCGCTGACATTAAAATATGCGATCAGCAGGCCCCTGCTCGATATGGAGCTCCTGGAGCGTGGCCAGCGGCAAATAGACCGGAAAAGGATCGGGCATCAATACGGCTGCCAACAGGAGGCTGCTATGCATATGAATGAGTTTAATGCCTATTACGGAAAGGAAATTGCCAATAATCTGAATGAACCCTTTGCTTTCCTGCATCAACACTAAAACTTTATCAGCATGGGAAAAATTACCAACGTCGTTGTAAGGATGTACCGCATGGGTACCGGGGACTGTTTTATATTGAAGTTCCTTGCGGGTGAGGACGTACAGTTTAAGTTAATGATCGATTGCGGTACCTGGTCCGGGAGCCAGGCGGATTTGACTAAATATATCACAGACCTGAAGGCCTACGTGGAAAACCATATTGATGTGCTGGTGATCACCCACGAGCACAAAGACCATGTGCACGGCTTTGATGTTTGCCGGGAATTGTTAAAGAACAATTTTAGTATTGACCGGATCTGGATGGGCTGGCCGGAGAATGATAAAAATACAAAAGTAAAAAAATGGAAAAAGGACTACGGAGATAAGAAGAAAGCATTGGCCATGGCAGCACAGAAGCTGCAATCTGTTGTGTCGGATAACGATTATCAGCTGCAGATGAAGGGGGAACAGGATGGCGGTCATATCCTGCATGCGCGCCAGCAATTGGCCGCTGCGATAGCTGAGCTCAATGAACTGCAGAATAATGTCGCCGATGGCGAGTATGTTGGAGCGCTGGCAGGCATGAAGGTAGTAAAGGAAGATATTGCGAAAGACAATATCGAGTATTTTAGTCCGGGCGACATCATAGAAAAGTTAGATAAGCTGGATGGAATTAAAATGTATGTATTAGGTCCGCCGCTGTCATGGGAAAATGAGGCCAAAGTACAGGAGGGTAAAAAAGGAGAATCTTATGAGCACAACAATAAATTATCAGGATCGGACGCCTTTGCCGCCGCTATTTTAAGCCAGGAGGATGGCGCCTGCGATGCTACGCCATTTGATAAGCGCTACCTGTCTGATGATAAGGGATCATTATCGTACAAAGCCTATCATGCTGCGTCAGATGCATGGCGACGGATCGATACAGACTGGCTGAACAGCGCTGGGAGCCTGGCTTTGCGGATCAACAGCATTACCAATAATCTCAGCCTTGCATTGGCCATTGAATTTGAGGACAGTGGCAGGGTATTGTTGTTCCCGGGAGATGCTGAATATGGAAGCTGGGCCAGCTGGCATAACATCCCCTGGGAAGTTGAAAGCAGAAAGGAGGACTTGCATTTTACAGCAGACTTGCTGGATCGCACCGTTTTTTACAAAGTGGCGCATCATTTAAGCCACCATGGAACGGCTGAACGATTGGGCTTGAATATGATGAATCACCCCGACCTTGTTGCCATGGCTACCCTCGACTATGACGTCATCAGTTCTAAATGGCTTGGCACGATGCCTAACTATGCACTGTTGAAGGCCCTTGTTGCCAAAACAAAAGGGCGCTTGCTGATAATGAATGAGAATGGGGTATTTTATGATAAGGATAAAAGTGTTGAGGTAGGCCCAAGACTGATGAAGGAGCGCAAAAAAATGACCCCCGCGGACTTGCAGGCGTTTGAGAATGCCTATGAGGAGGATGATCTGTATTTGCAGTTTACTGTAAGTGGGGAATAATATTCGAAACGATTGGCACAGGCATTGATATTATTTGAGTATGCCAGTCAGAAAGCAAATATCTAAGCGCCAGCTAATGACAGCAGCCCGTGAGGCGGAACAGCAAGGTGAAACGGACAACGCCCTTGCGCTGTATAAACAGGTAGTAGCTAATGCCCCCCTGGCTGAAGACGCCTGGCAACGCCTGATGATCCTCCATAGAAAATCAAAAGATTATGCCGGCGAGCTGAAGATTATCCACCTCGCGTTGCAGGCATTTGATACCCATCACCGGCAGGAGCAGCAGCAATGGCTGCAGGAAAACAGGAAAGCTGCGCGGGTGGCTAAGTCGCTTGCAAAAAGCCTTGGATTACTGGACAAAAAGGGCATCGTAAAAGATGACAACCCGGTGCTGGAGAAATGGAAGCACCGGAAAGACTGGGTCACGGCGCGGCTGAAGAAAGAGAAAGCTAAACGCCGTTGACGGCAGTGCAGGGCTAGAATCAGAAAAGGATTTAACATGAGGCAATTTTCGAATATAATGGGATATACGGGCAGGTATTTTACGAATACAGCGTTCCTGGGCAAGGGACCAGACCAAATGTCGGATATGGTATACACAGTGATCGTTGATCATCACCCCAGGCTGCATAGTTTCCTGTTAACCTGGAATAGCCAAAAAGGCTGGCTGCAGGAGCAATTTGATGAAGCAGATGTGCCGTTTATCCATGCGTTGCAGCAAGTTATAGATGAAGATGCAGGCCGTTCAAAGTAATAAATCAGTATACATTGTACGGCGTATTCTTTTTTTTTATTATCTTCGGCTACATTATATATTACGAACCCTGATGTTAGCTCCAAATACTTCATCTCGGTTATCTTTCTTTTAGCCATCTTTTTATTGGGATGCCTTATTGGAGGCATAGATCTGTCAGGTTGTTTTTTGTCATTGCTTTTCTGAGAGTCAATTATATTCATCCCTAATCCCCGAATAAAAATTACACATATTATGCCCGTTCCCTACAAAGCCCCCATCTACCAGGACCATAGTGGCAACGAAATTACGCCACGCGGTAAATTCTGGGCCGGTCTTGCCCTCATCGTTTTTACATTAGGCAGTGCATTATTCATCGTTGGTCATTGGCCCGACCGGATGCCTACGGCAACTGATGATCAGCATACATTTTATTCCTTTAGATGGTTCCATGTAAAATTGTTGACGGACAATACACCAGGGATGCATATTAACACCCTCCTGCTGATCCTCGTGGCCTTTGGCGGATTCCTGGGCAATATGATCTACATCGCCGCTTCCTTTACTACCTATGTAGGATCGGGCAAATTCAGGAAAAGCTGGACGCTGTGGTATTTCGTCAAACCATTTTCAGCTGCCGCACTGGCCATCACCCTCTACTTTGTTTTCCGGGGCGGCTTTTTGAACATGAGTGATGCCAGCTCCAATATTAACATCTACGGGCTGATGACACTTTCTGTGATGGCCGGTCTCTTTACAGACCGATCAACATTGAAGCTGAAAGAGCTTTTTGATGTACTGTTGAAACCCAAAGAAGAACGCCCGGATGCACTGGAGAATAATCTTCCCAAGGTAGTGGCTGTAAAGGCAGACCCGCTCGAGGCAGGAAAAGCAGTATTGATCACACTTTCAGGAACACAGCTGGACAAAGAGAAAGCCACTATCATGATCGAGGGACAACCCATTACGGCTACGCCGGACATCAAGCCCGATAGTATCAGCTTTACGTATACGCTCCCCGACGAATTAAAAGACAAGGAATCCGTTACGCTCTCTATACAATTTGAAAAGGGAAAAGAGCCCAAAACATTTCCGCTGGCAGTGAAAGGCGCCGGGACGAATGGAGCTGATAACGGGGCGCAGCAGCTTGCCGCTGATACCCTGACAGAGGAGGATATTGTACCGGATGCGCCCGAGCATGTAAATGGTGAACAACCCCTGATAAAAGAATAGTATATGAACAATTTTATCACCACAGATTTTCTGAATCTGCGCAATCAGCCAGCAATTGCCCAGGGCAATGTGATCGCCGTTATGCCGCCGGATACGGTGGTGGAAAGCCTGAATGGGGAAGAGGCGCCCGGCTGGCTGAAGGTAAAAGTCATGTTAGGCAAAACATTGACGCAGGGCTTTGCTTCCCGTAAATTCCTGCAATCTACCTCGCTGGAGCTTCCCGAAGACCAGCCTGCAACTACTACTGCGATACCGGCTGTGCATTATCCGCCAGGCGACCGCAAGATCAGCCGCAGCCAGGTCAACGGCAGGGCATATCCGCTGAATGAACCGGGTCTGTTAAAGGTGGCATTAAACCAGATCCAGGGAGAGACGGAGCGGTGTGCTGCCATACATAACCTGGTGGAATACCTGGATGTAGAACATAGCGCCCGCTATGCGCCGGGAGGCGGCAGCACCTACTGCAATATATACGCCTACGACGTAGCTTATTGCCTGGGGGCTTATCTTCCCAGGGTTTGGTGGACGGCAGGGGCCATTGTTCAGTTGCAGCAAGGACAAACCCTCGTGCCTAAGTATGATCAGAATATAACGGAATATACCGCCAACCTGATCTGTAACTGGTTTGATCAGTATGGCATATCCTTTGGATGGCAGCGTTTGTTTGACCTGACCGCCTTGCAGAACGAAGTGAATAAAGGGAAGCTGGGTATCATCGTTGGACAGCGTATTAATATGAGTAACCCCGGGCATATTGTGGCAGTAGTGCCGGAAAATGATCAGCACATGGCCAAACGAAATGGTACAAATGTTCTGTCACCCCTGCAATCGCAAGCCGGCGCAAGAAATAAAAAGTATTTCACGGGCCTGAACTGGTGGGAAGATAGCAGCCGCTTTAAAAAATTTGGTTGCTGGATATTTGGATGATATGAGGCCCGATCAGAAAAAAGAGCCTTCTGTCTTTTCACAATAGGCTTCCAGTTTTTCTGCGAATGCCTGCAATTGGTTTAATAAGTCGGCATTTATATCTTCCGGGAGCGGGGAAGGGCCGTTGTTCAAAAAGCGGCAGGCAACCAGGCAGGATTTTTCATCCAGTTTATTAAATGCAAACTCGTAGACCAGGGAAAGGTCCATTTCCGGGATGCTGCAGCTTTCGGCATAGAAGATCGCTTCGTCGGATATTGAAACCCGCAGCGGAGAGATGATCGCCTGGTAGTCTTCAAATGTGCAGTAATGCACGCTCCCGATAAATACTGCAGGTATGTCCTGCTCTACTTTAAGCAGGCCGGGTACCCATTCGGCACGGCCGGGAATGTTCGTTACCGTCATATACACATCCCGGAAATTGGCTGGTATTGATACTTTCAGGTAGCCTGTGTTATCAGCAGCGTAATCGTTTTGTAGCGGAGGCGGTTCCGGTACTCTTTCCCGGGCTTTGGCGAGGAGGGCGAAGCGATAGTCTACCTTGCCGATAGAGGCATATTCTTCTGATGAAATGGCCCATTCCAGCTCATCCTGTTCAGCAAGAGCGGCAGCCTGTTCGAAGAGCTTTTCAGAGATGAGCAGGTATTCGTTGTTATCGATGTGATTCTTCAGGAGGCGGTGCGCAATGATCATTTCCGGACCGGATTGCTTTACAAAACGTCCGACGGATATTTCTGCAACCGGGCCGTGATGTGCAACGAATTTTAAGGTGAGGTTGGCGATAGCCTGGCAGGCGCCACAGGCGCAGACCATGTGCTGCTGCATCCATTTTCGCTGGTAGTGGAAAGCGTTGAAGATGTTGAGGCAGGTGGTCAGGATTTCCTGCCGGGTGGGCGCGGGACCTTTTTTGACCAGGAGGACAGCATCGCCTTCGATCTCGGCTACTTCGTATTCGTCGCCGATGGCTTTGACCATGGCGTCGATGAGCATGTTGATGGCGGTAGTGCTGTGAGAGAGTTCAGTACTCGTCATGAACTCGGTGAAACCGCTGATGTCTGGAATCAGGATGGTGGCGTTGGTTGTTGGCATGGCTTTGGGGAGGTTTGTGAGGTAAAGGTAGGGAATATTCAGATGATGAATATTTACTGGTTTTTGGATGGCTGCACGCCTGCAATGAATTGACAGAAAAATACAATTTAAAATAATTGACAAAGTGCGAATTGAGATAATAAAAGCGGACGCACTTGTTTTCGGAACGTTCACGAGTTAAAATGGCGCTTTGGCTTGATTTATTAATTTAAGTGTTTGAATTTTAAATAACGTTGTATCACTTAGGTAACCAAACAATGACGGTACCTCAAAGACCCCGTGGAATAAAATCCGGTTTACGACATTAAAGAAAATCACTTATCGCTTTCCTCGGTTATGGATAACATTTATTTGATTGTTTTGCAATCCATGCAATTGTCTGTCGTTTTCTTCCTGATAATATTTGCATGTAATTCAAAGCTAAGCAACGCTGTTGGAACAGGATCTCTTTCCGACGACAGGTTTGTCACGGCAAATAAGTCGTTGCGGCTGATTGCAGGCGGATTCTTTTTCAACCTCGTCTATTTGTATTTAGAGATCCGGAGCCGCATTCAAAATTCAGATCTGTCTGCCCGGCACATCCTTATCTTTGATGTGTTAACAACGGTATGCTTCGTGATGGGAGCCATGTTTATGAGGGCTGATACCGCCAGTAAAAGAAGAGCTGCTACGCTTTCTGTACGGTGTACTATCCTGCTGCTGGCAGCATTGATCGTACTCTATTTTAATTGGAATAAAGGCAAGTATTACACCCTGTTGTTTTATCTTTTTAATTTTGCAGGGTACGGGCTGACTACGTACTATTTGTACAGAAAGATGGTCATCAGGAAGGAAACTGACCCGCAGCCAGAGCGGAATTTATATGTTTTCAGCGGTTTCCTGGTTTGGTCTTTTCTTCAGTTACTTACGCCTGTATTATCCTTGATTATCGATGATCTCAAAAAGTATGAAACATCCATTCACCTGTTTGGGTTCTCCTCGTCTATCCTTTGTAAGGGCATTATTCTTTTTGGGCTGTATGATTTTGTGGCTAAAGCGGCCAGGTATGCTACTGAGAAGCTGGAGGAAAGAACCGAAGAATTAAAGCAGAAGACCGTTGAGTTGAAAAAGAATGTGCAGTTACTGGAAAATCAATCGGAAAGACTTCGGCAATTATATAAACTGATTGATAATGTGTACGCTTTAAGAGAGAACGACAAATTGATTGGTTCGATGCTCGGCCACTTAACAGATTCTCCAATCTTTAATTTCGATTATGCCATCTTCTATGAGGTAGACAGATTTCAGGAGTTTATTGCACACAAAGAAGGGCGTTCCAGGGCCAAGACCGGGTATGGTATTGAAGCGATTGAGAAATGGGTTGGCGGAGATGTTTTAAGTCTCGATCATCATGAGATACTGTCAAAAACAGCCGGTTTGAAGCAAAAATTTCATGTGAAAGGGAATATTGTAAACGGTATAGCAGTGGATCTGGAAGAAAAAGATTGTATACTTAATAAAGGAGCCTACGATCAATATCAGCACAATAGACTTGACAGGATATTCATTCCTGTTGTAGGACGGGATCTTGCTTTGGATGCGAAGACTACAGAACTTTCAATGATCAACCAGGAGGTGATCGCCGTTATTGAGGCTGGTTTTAACATGGAAATGCCGCATTACAATCCTTCCGCATTGTCAGATATGGAGCCGGAACTGCTCTTCTATCTAAAGGATCTTTACAATTGTTATGTGAGAAACCGGAGCATAGAAGAACTGCAAGCCATAAAAAAGGACATTGAATTATTTGAGAAAGATGCTACTCATATCGGGTTTATGGATGAAATTCTTCGCAAATGCGCGAGGGAACTTAACGCCGATATGGGAGATGTTTCCTTTCTTTCGATGGATGGAACAGCTTTTTGGCTCGAAGGATCCTTAACATTTGGCAAAGATCTCACGATAAAAAAACTAAAAGAAATCAGAAGCAAAGCAACCAGTTCACGTATAGGTATATTCCGCCACGTTATCAATACGAAAGAGCCCTATTATTCCAATGATGTAGCTGGTGATCCCCACTATATTTATGGTCTTGAAAACGTGCAGTCGATGCTTTGCGTACCACTTATATATGGGGACACGATCCTGGGGGCACTGAACCTGTATTCTTACCAACCGGATCATTTCAGTGATTTGAAACAGGGCTATGTAAGTAAGGTTGTAGACTGTTCAATCGGAGTTTTTCACCGCCTGAAACTCTTTGGAGCAGTTCGGAGTTTGGTAATTCCTTATAGCATTTATGATACGCAAAAGATCTATAAAGCCACTTTTGATTTAATTTCTAAGTATTATGCCTGTCCCTATTTTGCGATTTGGGAGGGGAATGAGGAAAATAACAGGATTTATAAAGTAGCCTACGCATCGTCCAATATGCAATTACAGGAATATAGCGGGGTGTCTGACTTTAGCAAAGACGTTTATAATCTCAAGAAACTCCGTGTTGTATCATTTGACGATATAGAAGAAAGCGAATTAAATAGATTGGAAGAGGGTGTGAAAAGCGGGTTTAAGTCAATTATTTATGTCCCTCTGGGGAAAAGCAAGGGCATTTCCCGGTTTATTACTCTTTTCTCCAAAGTAAAGCTGGGAGATCTATTTCCCGAGGATAAGATATTTTTCGGTCAACTTGCCGCAAAACTTATTCTCAGTTTAAATTTTGCTGATTTATTCGGATTCTTTGACAAGCTTACTTCGGAGCGTTACGATAGAGATGTGAACGTGATCCTCGAAGAATTTACAGCTGATATAAAGAGAATAGCCGGGGCTGACATCCTGTTACTTTTTACCTACGAGGAGGAGCAACGGATCTTTAAAAAATCTATTAGTCCAAAAGGTATATTGAAAGACGAAAGGCTTCGTGAGCGATTGGACTCTGCAGAGATTACCGGGAATGACTTTTCTCATTCTATTATACAAAATGGGTCACAATGGATAGAGAATGAACAGCAATATTTGAAATATAGGCAGGAACAAACCGAATGGAAGGGATGGGGTGTTTTTGAGCAGGATTTCTGGCAAAGGGAAAAGATCAAATCACTGGCTGCGATACGAATAGAATTTGATAAAAGGCCGTTAGGGGTAATGTTCTTTAACTACAGAGATGAGCATCAATATTTCGACATGGATGCTGATAATGATAATGCGAAGATAGCTGCTGAAAACCAGGCGCTCATTCAACTCCTCGCTAATTTGATCGGTCGTGTTATTAAGGTGTCAACTACGCTCGAGAAGGAGAGGTTATATTGGGAGGACAGGACTGTAGAGACGTTACTGCTTGCCAAAAGCGAAGTGGCTATTGGTATGATCCACAACATCAAGAATGTGCACTACATAGTGTCTGGCAGGTATGAAATGCTAAAAACACACTTGAATGGCAAAGGGGACAAGTCAGACAAAATTCAACCCGAGCTTTTAAATGCATTAGGTGAGGCCATTTTTGGGTTTGAAGCTGACTATTTGCTGTATAGGGACTATCTCAATATCAGTCAATTTAGAGTTGATACCTATTCAGCAGCTGAAATGTTTAATGATTTTACCCGACTTTTTCAGTACATGAAAGGCAAGCGCAATCCGATGCTTAAAATAGAAGTGCCTGAGACCCTGACGCTTGATTGCGACAGGGCTTTATTTACCCATGTGTTAATAAATATCATTAAGAATGCTATTGAAGCTGACGCCACTAATATAAAAGTAAAGGTCATTGAAGCTGACAGTACCAGGAAATATAGGGTGATTGAAATACAGGATGATGGATCGGGAATTAGTGAAAAAGATAAGCCAAAGATATTTCAGCCTAATTATACTACTAAAAAGCAGGGTACAGGCATGGGTTTACCCGTTTGCCGAACCGTGGTAGAAAAGCACGGAGGACGTATTGATTTTATTTCCAATCAGAATAAAAATAAAAAATCGCATACAATTTTTTCTATTTATTTACCCGTAATAAAATAATAGCATGCGCCTTTTATTGGTTGACGACAATGACGGAATTCGGAAATTGCACAGTGATTTCATTTCATCATTGAATAAAGATATCGATGTTATTGAGGCAACGTCATTTGAAGACCTGAAATTAAAGATATTATCGGCCGATTTTGACACAGCCATAGTAGACATGAACTTGTCGAAATGGGGGACGGCAAGCTGGACCGGAATTTCTAATGGCATGGAGATCTGTGAGCTGCTGCAGTCTATTAAAAATTTTCAAGACCCCTTGTCTTGTCTGGTATTGTACTCTGCTCAAACCGACATAAATGTTGGTCCTATACAACCAGATTATACGATCCTGGACAAGGACAAGACGGAGGGAGTCCTGGAGCGGTTCATCTCCAGGATAATCGGACCTATGATGAACAAAGTAGAAACAAATCCAGCTCCGTCACTGGAAGAATTTAGTCGTTATGCTCCTTCACGGCAAGTACAATACTACAAGAGGATACTTCATAAAGACAAAGGACAGGCGCGTTTTGCTACTTCTCTGACAGACAATTGTATGTGGGCTTCAGATATAAAAGGGGAAAGAGATGCTGAGATCGTTTCCTATTTTGAGGAAGATGAGCATAATGTTCAAACGATAGCCCAGAAGCATTACCAGGAACTGGATTTCTATATTGAAGAACACCAAAGGGTTCCCGCTGTATTCTGGAATCATGCAACTCCTGAGCGCTTGGCTATCCAGAAAGAGTGCATAAGGGATGTTTGGTTTAGGAACGATTTTCTGTCTCTTTTTCATACGATTTCTTTCTCGCAGGCAATAGCCGCCCGCTTAACTGATGTGGCTCCTGGTTCAATGAAATATGTTGATCTTATAAAGTTGCTTGGTCCAAGGGACGCTTTTTTGTTGAATCAAACACAATGTGGCATCATAGATATCATGGTTAACCGGGAAGAAAAGGAAGATAAGATCTTGCAGAAACTGGCGCAAGTTACGCAGGCTACTGGTTTTGAGATCGTAGACTATTTTGACGCCATTCTCGATTCCTTTGATGCAGAGTCAGATGTTGCTCATGTTGGATTGATTAGCCGGATCAATCCCGGACGGTATTACAAAAAGGAATTCAGTTATAAAAGACTGAAGGATAATGGCGTGAAGTATAGAAATACAAGTTTCCGGTACTGTGTATCATCATTCAAAAGTAATCTGGGACTGTATGTTGAACCTGTTTAAACCTCTTTTATGAATGACGGATCTTTAAAAGTTTACATGTTTAATGTAGGCGCCGGCGATCACATCATGCTTGAATTTCCGGATGGCTCATTGGGGATCATTGACTCCTTTTATACATTTGAAAACCTGAAGCTGCAGGAGCCACCAGCGCTTACCTACCTGAAGTACCGGGTGGCGAAGGAGCGGGCGAAAGATCAACCAGGTAAGGTGATCATTTCTTTTTTGTGCCTTTCTCATGCAGATATTGATCACGTTAAGGAAGTTAATCTCCTGTTCTCCTTTATCCTGAAGGAGCATGATATTGTTGTGCTGGAAAACTTTTGGCTATTTGGTGGGTATAGTGATACTATTATGCAGTACAAAGGAGAAATAGAAAATATACGGCGGCGGATACTGGAAAAGTTAGAAGGGGAACAAAGGGAAGAAATATCAATTTCAACCTCCCGATATATTGATTGCCTGGACAGTATCAACAAGTTTAAGGTGGAATGGAACAGCTTGCAAAAGCGTACCGAGTATTACTTTACCGATTTTCATTGTATCACAAGATATGGGAATAAGGAAGTTTACAAGGCATATAGTTTAGGACCTATCGCATCTATCACCAATAAACTAACCAATTCAGCGGTATCCTCTTTATTCAGGCAACTCTTTGAGAAAATACAAGAGTTTTGCAACCCCTTAAAAGAAGATGAACCAATTATCATTGAGAGTAAGATAAACCGCAATTCTTTATCAGCTATTCTCGGTATTCATTTTGGAGAATATAACCTGATCTTTGGAGGAGACGCTACCGGGGAAAGCCTGGAAGCTTCTTTAGATGACATTCCCGAGCGGGCCAGCAAAGAAGACCCGGACCTGTTTAATCCTGATTTTTACAAAGCCAGTCATCATGGCTCGAAACACTCCAGTTCGTCCGGTATTTGGCATAAACTGTATCCTTCTCCAAAAGGAGATCTCCTGATAGGCGTCTCTGCCGGTTTAAAGCATGAGCATCCCCATGAGGCATTTTTAAAAGATGTTTTGGAATGTTGCAACGTAAAACAAGTCGGGGCTAATGTTTTCCGGACGAATCAATGCAGCAGGTACTGCAATGCCTGTACCACAAAGGACCATGGTGCTATTGACCTGGATGAGTGGTTTCAATACCATGGGTGTGAGTTGTCAGATGGTAAACTGCGGGAGGCTTTTTTTGAAGAGCGGTCAAAAATCCGTGGAACAGCAGGCCAGAAATCTGATACTGATAACAAAAATTTCCTGGCTTATATTTTTACATTTCCCGCCGGGGGGAAAAATGCAGATATTAAAGTGCATAGGGGCGTGTCGGAGAAGATTGGTGAATACGGGAATTGCAAGTTTCACAAAAAATAGCCAGAAGTAATTAGGGAGGATAAGAGGAAGGGATAATAACAAATGAATTTTTATAGGCATTATGATCCAGGGCCGTTGTTTAACGGCCGTTTTAATGGTTGAATAGCCATCAATACGAGAATAAATATGACAGCAATTAACAGCCGGCGTTCATTAATTGCTGTTTGCTTAAATACCGGTCAATCAGGCCTGTACCAGGGCGTCACGCAGGAGCTGAATTGGTAATAGGTATAGGTAAGGCTACCTACTTCCAGTCTACAGATAGTCCCGGGCGTTGTTGTGTTGCAGTCGTCTGGTCTGGAGGCCGGGAACAGGCAGGCATTAGGTGCGGCAGACGTAGTGTACCTGACATTGAGGAAACGGTTGGATTGTGCCGCTAAAGAGGCCGTTATAGCGACGGCGGCCAGGATCCCGGTGATGATGAACTTTTTTTTCATGATAATGAAATTTTGTTTACTAAATGCCCCGTTTATACAGGTTAACGAGCGCTCCTGTTACAAACAGCCCTTGCAGGCCATGATCCAATAACACGAAAAACTGGAGCTTAGCAAATAATTCTATCATCGATGAATAAATAAAACTAATTAATAGCCCGGGTTTTGGGCGAGTTGCTGATTTAATAAGAGCTCACTGCGGGGGATTGGATAGAGTGTGTCGGTATCCTGCCACCGTGTAGTGTTTTTGAACGGCTGTAGCACTGCACCCGCTTTACCGCAACGTTTCAGGTCAAGCCAGCGATGGCCCCATTCGGTGAACAGTTCCATCCGTCTTTCTTTGAGAATAGCTGCCAGCAAGGCGTCGGTTGTTGGAGCGTTTATTGCCGGTAAACCAGCCCTGCTGCGAACTTTATTCAAATCTTCGTTTGCGCCGGCGGTATCTCCTAACCTTGCGCGCGCTTCCGCTCTGATAAGGTATTGTTCTGCCAGTCGTAATACCATGGAATATTCGCTCGGCGAGTCGCCGTTCTTGATCTTGTATTTGTGGGCATAGTGATACACGGTGCTATCAGGGCCAATAACACTATCTACCCAGCTGCGGCGACGCAGGTCGCCCTGCTCAAAGGCATTTATCAGGTCTGCCGTCAGTAAGCAGGAATTGCTTTCTCCCGCAGAGGGGCCAGCGGTGAGTATCAGATTTTTGCCTTCCCAGGTATTGATGCCCGCGGTATTAGGTTTTAACTGCCAGATAGCTTCCCGGCTTCTTATCAGAAATACTTCGTCCAGGGAACTCTCCAGGCTGTATTGATCGGTATTGGCAATAACGCTGTTAGACAGAATCTCTGCATCTGCCCATTTTCCCATATATAAGGATACCCGGGCCAGCAGGGCAATGGCAGCCCATTTGTTAGGACGGACCCTGTTGTCATTGGAAGGCTCGTTATTAATATAATCTGCGCTTAAATTATCCCTTGCATCCCTGAGGTCACTGGCGATTCTGTCGTATACGAAGGAGTGGTGATTGCGGTGAAGGTCACGGTTCTGTTTATAATCGATCCCGGTGGTATAGGGCACATCACCAAACAGGTTCACCAGATAGAAATAACAAAATGCGCGGGCGAAGAGCGCTTCCCCACTCAGCTGCTTTTTTACATCCGGGCTCACCTTATCCGACTTTTGTATGCCGATGAGGAAAGCATTTGCCGCATAGATACATTTATACGGCTCGCCCCATAAGGCATCTTTTATGGCGCTATTAGCCGGGTCGAGGCTATTGTCCCTGAATTCACGGATCGCTGTAATGGCCGAACGGGTGTCCAGCTCATCTGCAGAAAGTGCGCATAATAAACTGGCACTGCGGGTATTGCCGCTTGCAAATCCGTTCTCACCGATCATCTCGCCATAAATACCCAGGATGGCGCTACGTGCGGCTATATCGTTGGAGTATATTTCAGTTTCGGATACCTCAGTGCCGGGAAGGGACACTGTAACGAACTTCCTGCAGGAAAAAGTTAAGAAGATGCAAAGATGGAGTAATATGGCCTTTGTTCTTTTCATAAACTTTATAGCGGGTTAGAGCGTGATATGTAGTCCTGCTGTGTATACGCTTAACGGCGGGTATACGTCGTGGTCTGCCGCAACTTCAGGATCCCGGCCTTTATACCCGGTAATGGTGAACAGGTTTTGGCCCTGTATGAAGAATCGCGCGCTTTGCAGGCGGGCCTTTTCAATCCACTTTTTTGGAAGCTTGTATGACAGGTTCACACTTTTCAGCCGTATAAAGGAAGCGTCGGTAATGCTCTTGTTACTTTGTTGTACAAGCAGGAAGCTTTTATATGCCTCCCCCGAACCTTGTGTAAATTGTTGAAATGCTGCCTGGTCTCCATGTATTCGCCAGCGGTTCATTACGTCTACCGGCTGGTTCATAAAAGGCATACCGGGCGCCTGACCGGTGAGCAGGTAATTATACCGCTGTTGGGAGACAAACTGGAAGAGCAGATCCAGTCGCCAGTTGTTGAGCTCGAGGTTATTTTGCCAGCCGCCATATAGCAGGGGGGAGGTCCGCTTGATTGCGGTGCGGTCGTCATTGCCGGTACCGGTAAAGGTATAAACCCCGCTGACGGGATCTATGCGCCAGTACTGATATCCTTTGATAATATCAAGCGGTTCGCCCTCCGATAAAGTGTTGTTATAGCTTGTATTTTTGATACCAGGGAAAGAGACCAGTTTATTCCGGGGGATACTGACATTGAAAAAGGTATTCCAGCTTGTTTTTTCTTTCCTGATAATGTTGCTGTTCAGTTCAAACTCCCAACCGGTATTTTGTACCGTGGCAGGGAAATTATTGAGCACGGAGCTGGCGCCGGTGGTTAATGGTAGGGGTTCATTAACGAGCTGACCGGTGGAGCGGTTGCGATAGTAAGCCGCCCGGAAAAGTAGCTTATCCTGCAGAAAGCCCAGTTCCAACGCCGTTTCAAATTTTTGGGACTTTTCCCATTTGTACTGGTTGTTGGTTAATTTTACGGGCATCTGCCCCCACTGCCCATCATACATATTGCTGGGCGAACGCGTGGCAATATACGCGTAGTCCTTGATCTGATCATTGCCGGATGTGCCGTAGCTGGCCCTTAATTTGCCGAAACTAAGAAAGGGAAGGGCTGGCTTCATCCAGCTTTCTTCTGAAAATATCCAGGCAGCGCCGGTAGAGAAGAAAACTGCAAAAGGAAGCTCCGGAGCAAAACGGCTACTGGCATCCTGCCGTCCTGTGATGTGAAGGATGTATTTTCCCCGGTAATTCCAATTGGCGCGGAGAAACAGGGCATTGTAACGATACCGGTAGTAGTCGTAGCCCAAGCCGGTAATGTTGGAGGCCGCCAGTATATTTTCCAGTTGCTCTGCTGCGCCGCCGGGAAATTTGGTGGCGAAGAAGCCTTTCTGATCCCGGATATCTTCCTGTAATGTGAAGCCCAGCAATGTTGTCATTTTCACTTTCCCAAATGTATGCCCATAGCGAAACCGGGGTTCAATGATCCAATTCCTGAAGCGGTTATTCCCGAATATCGTATACCCGCCTTCAGCAGTGTTATACCCGGCAGCCGGGTTCAGCGAATGGAAGGGAGTGGGCTGTTTCTCATCCACAAATATGTTATTGAAGCCCATGCTTGTTTCAAACTGCAACTCTTTCCAGATACGGTATTTGAGGACCAGGTTCATTGTAAGGTATTCGGTATAGGCCTTATATGGCCTGAGCAAGGCGCTCATCGGATTGTCATAGCTCCCGCCATCCCAGTTCAAATTGCCATTACTATAACTCTCTGGCGCATTGGGTGGCGTTCTGGTATAGGCGGCCAGATCGATGGAGGGCAGGTAGGTCCGGTCGTTGGAATATCCGATCTTCAGGGTCGCCTCCGTTCTATTGTTTGGCGTGAATACAAGGTTCGTTTGCAGGGAAGCTTTATTAAAGTTGAAATTGCCGGGGTATACGGTTGTTTCTTTTCTATACCCGCCGGCCACCCGGTACAGGAAGCTATTGACGCCTCCCTGTACGGCAACTTGTGCATCGGTAATACCAGCTGTTCCGCCGAGCATTACTTTCTCCCAGTTAGTATAACGGGAACTGCCCCAGGCAAGGTCCTGATCGGTGTTCTGGGGATCGATCTTATCGTTTTGCAGCGCTTCCTTACGCATCTCTAAGTATTGGGCGCTATTCAGGAATTGCAGCTGGTGGCCGGTTTTACCAATGCCCGAGTAGACATCTGCATCCACGCGCATTTTACCAGGCTGCCCTTTTTTAGTGGTGATCAAAACAACGCCGTTAGCTCCCCGGGATCCATAAATGGAGGTAGCATCAGCGTCTTTCAATACTTCAATGCTCTCAATGTTGGCGGCATTCAGCATATTCAAAGGGTTTGATCCCATTAGGGGGCTGATGGCAGCGCTGGCGGGCAGCGCATTGTTGAGGGTAAGCGCTGTGGCAGGGAACGGGATCCCGTCCACGATATACAAAGGGTTATTACCCGCTGCGATGCTGTTCTTTCCCCGTAGTTCCACGTTGATTGCGCCACCGGGCAGACCGGAGAGCTGATTGATATAGAGCCCGGGCACACGGCCTTGCATGGCCAGCAGGGGATTACTGACGAGTTGCTGCGCAATGTCGGCAGCAGTGATCCTGCTAACAGCACCTGTCAGGTTCCTCCGGCTACTGGTGCCGTATGCGATCACCATTACTTCGTCCAGGTTGCTCATACTTGCCTTTAGTTTGATCTTCAGCACCGTATTGTCGTTCACCATTACAGGCATCGTAGCATAGCCAACGCTGCTCACCATCAGCTCTGCGTTGCGTTCCACCTGCAGGCGTGCGATGCCATTATTATCCGTTTGCCCGGTTTTACCTGATGGCTTGGCGATGATAAACGCGTCGGGGATGGGGTGGTCATCCTCGTCGGTAACAAGCACCGTAACTATCGTTGGTTTAGCGTCCGGCAAGCGGCCAGGATCAGGATCGCCTGGCTTTTTGAATTTGACGATGTAAGTATCGTCATGGTACTTCCAGGTGAGCCCTTTTTTTCGCAGCAAAAATGCGAGCACATTGTCCAGTGGCTCGTTTTCGAAGTTGACGGAAACCCTTTCCTGATCATCCAGTTGATCGCTGTTATAGAGTGGATTGAGCTGCGTTTGGTCCACAATGATGGATAACAGGTCCCGGATCTTGATATTGTTGATACGGACAGTTACCGGCCTTTCACCCTGCTTTACCTGCGCCCATAGGCCCAAGGGCAAAACCAGGGCCAGGAGGAGGGATAATAGTTTGTTCCTGGGTCGCATTTTTAATGGCTTTTTGAGCAGGGTGTATAGTAAGGACACGAAACGCTACCGGCCTGGGCTATGCTATTGAAAAAAATCATATAATCCTGTTTTATTTGGAGGCTTTGGGTGTTAAAGAGCACTGGTCTGTCAATCATCCTTTTGGCCCAAATGGAATATACCCTGGGCATCCCGGTAAAAGTAGACGGAGGGATTATTTTCCCTGAGATCTTTCAGGAAGTAGGTAATATCCCTGTTAAGGTAGAAAGTGCCTGAAATTTTGTTTTTTATTTTTTCCTGGTTGTCTATCGCGATACGTTTGTTATAGACGCGTCCTATGAGCCGGCCGATCTCGTCCAGCTTTTTGTTGTTACAAATAAAGTGGCCGTGCCGCCATCCCATTATTTCTTCCTGGTTGAAGGCGGCAGTATCCATATCGCCGGTTTGCCGCTTAATAGTGACGCAATTGCCAGCGGACAACACAGTAGATTCGGGGCTGGCGGCGGATTTATTTTCCCGCGACATCAGCAACACTTTGCCGCTCAGGACTGCCAGCTGGGAGAAGTGGTTATCCGGATAGTTGTTAATATTGAAAGAGGTGCCCAGTACCAGCACATCCATTTTCAGGGAGTGAACGATAAATTGTTTGTTTGCGTCAGTAGTCACATCGAAGAAACCTTCGCCTACCAGCGCTACTTCGCGTATGTGCTGAGCGAAGTCACAGCGCACCACCAGGCGGGAGTCTGCATTCAGGTGTACGCTGGACCCATCCGGCAAGCGGAATGACATCGTACGTCCCTTGGGCACATGAAATTCTATATAGTATTTGCTATTGCAATTTCCCGGGAAGAGGTTGCGCATCATCAGTCCAATGTCTACGGCGCCATTGCGGAACCACATAACGGTGTCGATAGCAACAGGAGGTTTTCCAGGGATGCGGTAAGTAGCGTCCAGGGCTATCGATTGGGTCATTTTTGCCGGAATGGACTGCCCTTTGATGAGTGGTTCTGCTAAGATTAACAGAACTGTCAAAGTAGTGATCACTAATGCGCGAAATAGGCGAGCCAGGCGACCTGGCCCTGGGTTGTCAGGAAATTTATTACGATTGATTTTCATGTGCTGTTTAATTTATTATTGTTTCATACTCATAAGCTGGAAAATATTGGTAATGTATCGTGTGATGATTAGTAAATGTGCCATACGTTGTCTTGGGTCTTATAGTAGTTGAGGTTTTCATTTTCGCGTAGGTCTTGCAACAAGAGAGGCAGGGGCTTGTTTCTCTTGAAACGGAGGAAGATGTACTTGTTGGCCAGCTGCGGGCTGTCAAGAATAACCTTCTCTCCATAGAGCCTGATTAATTCATTGCATATTTCTTGTGGATTGTTGTGTGGGTAGATATAAGTATCCTGAATCCAGCCGAATACCACAAGAGAATCGTGTTTTTTGACCTCGAATTTGCCGCTGGCCTTATCCAATATCGCTGATTCGCCCGGCGAAAGGATGCGCACGTCCTGTCGTTTAACGTTTTCAACTAGCACCTTTCCAGTGCGCAACGCCACTTGATAGTGGGCTTCACTTTGTAGGCATCTAATCTCAAATGAGGTGCCGATCACTGTAACGTTTATACTGTCGGTGACAACGGTAAACGGCCTTTGTTCGTCATGCTCCGCTTCGAAATACGCTTGGCCCTGCAGATATACTTTTCGTTTATTTTTTTTGAATTCAGCGCGCGAGTATCTTAGCTCAGACAAAGAATTTAATAATATCCTTGAACCGTCGGGAAATTTAAAAAGGCTTGTCTGGCCTGCGGGCACCTTGATAATTACCTCATCGCTATTTCCTTTGACGGCCTGCTTAGCACTTGAATCCGCAACGCTTTCAATATCGATCAACTTTTTGCTGGACAGCATGGTCGTGGTGTCCTTTTCCATGGCAACTGGATCGGCGGCGCCAAGTTGTACCGTTGTCCGGTCAGGGAAGAGCTTCTGTGCTGAATCTTGCATCAGATGTTCAACGAATTTCACAGCCCCCGCAACAAACAGGCAAGAAGTTGCAACAGCTATTGTGGCGAAGCACTTATTCAGGATCTGTTTTAGGCTCCGTGAAGAATCGTTAGGTTTTCTAGTGGAATCTTTCATAAGGTTTTTACGTTCTTTAGCCATCAGATTTTTGAGTGTTTTTAGAACAAAGTTTCCCCAGGATGATTCATTCAAATCTTCCATTGTCAATGGTTTTTATAGTTAAAAAATATTGGGCTATCATGCAGTGAACTGCATGCACAATGAATGGATTGACCAGGCAGACGCCCGGACTCATTGGTGGTTCTTCAGGGGGATGGTTGTGCTAATCACTGATGGCATAGGAGAGATACTGCTAAGATCCTCTTGGAGGCATAGGCGCCATGCACGGAGAGACCAGTAACAGCACCCTTGCGGATACGGGCATAGTAATGGTGGTTGCTCGCATTAGATCGAAATTAAGGAGAAACGAAAAGTCGGTCTGCATTTCGATAAGCTGATTGTTTTGGTGACTAAATATCAATTAAAAGCACTGTTTTTTTCCGGCTCCGCGCCTAAGCCGTTTTCTTTGTGATACCGTGAGTTTCTATTTTAAATCAAGACGTGACAATCTTTACTTCGAAAGAAACAACGACCAATCTAAAAGCAAACTAATCAGTTTGGTGCCATAAAGAGCAGCAAATTTAGAGAGATTTTCAAGAAAAAAAAACTTGCTAAAACGTACTGCTAGAGTAGTACGAATGACTCCTTCGTACGTTAATATAGGTTAGGCAATGCAATATATCCATGCAGTGTGACATGCCTGAAGCTTTGAGATCGATTGTATAATCCAGTCTGCATTCATTTCTTTGGCTGTTTTAAACAGCTTGCTTTTTTGTGCCCGCAAATTGGGTTTTACTCCTTCATTTCTTCTTCCTCCCTTATCTTTGCCCCCAGGAACTGCCTTTTAATGTCAACAGAACAAACACCCATCCGCAAGATCATCCACATTGACATGGACGCCTTTTACGCGTCCATCGAGCAGCGTGACAACCCTGATCTCCGCGGTAAGCCCATCGTAGTAGGCGGTTCTCCTGAGGGCAGGGGTGGCGTAGTGGCGACCGCCAGCTACGAGGCCCGGAAATTCGGCGTCCGTTCCGCCATGCCGTCCAAAAGGGCGCAACAGCTCTGTCCGCAGGCTATTTTCGTACGGCCAAGATTTGATGTATACAAAGAAGTATCCAGGTATATCCGTGAGATCTTTCACCGTTATACGGATTTGATAGAGCCCTTATCCCTGGATGGGGCTTATCTGGATGTTACTATGGTCATCTAAGAGAGCCAACTATTTTTTAGTAGCGCATACTTTTTTACAAAGAGCTAGGTATCTCATTGATACACTGGTCTAACGCCTTTTACGGCCTTCCCAATAGCCAATGAACTACTCTTAACGTCTCAGTTTAGAGCTATCATTGTCGCATCCATGTTTACGAGAGGTCGCCATAGACTATTATAAGGAAGCTTCCAGGCTTTCATTCTCCCAATATTTTTTACAAATCAACTACGGTTTCGGTACGGGGAGTCAAACCATTGATACCTCATTTAAGCGCATGGCTGAATAAATAGCATCAACTATTAGGATTGGCGGATATACGTTATCTTTATTGTCAAATAAAATAGTATACCTCTATGTCTGTTAAAAAGTTTTTTATGCTGGCGCTTCTTACCTGCCAGATACTTACATCGTGTAATCTGACAAACCCTGAAAAGTATTTTGACGTAGCCGTATTAAACTGTAATTCGATCACCGGTATTTCGGGTGATGGCCTGATGAACGAACTGGCATCTCCGTCTGTAAAGCTCAGGGAAGGCAGCAAAAGTGATGTCGTAGCTATGACCAGAAAGGAGACTATTGATCTGAAAATAGTAGTCATAGAAGACAATCTTAAAAAACTGGGTAAGCTGACAGAGACGGCAGAAACAAAAGAAATGATTCAAACTTCGACGTCTTTACATGAATATGTGCTGGCTATCTATAAAAACGAATACCGTGAACTTGCAAAGATGTATGATGAAGGTGCTCCTCAAGAGCAGATACAAGTAAAGGGACAGGCTATTCATGATAAATACAATACCAGATTTGAAGAACTATTTAACAAGCTCACGATGCTTGGCAAGTCTTATGCAGAAGAGCATAATATTTCTGTCAAATGGGGCTTTGGTTCTTCTCCTGCTAATTAAAAATCATTTTGTAGTAAAATCGACTTTGACTAAAATAAGAAAAGGTTGTAAGTCCAGTACTTACAACCTTTTAACATGCCCGGAACAGGAATCGAACCTGCACTCGCCCGTTTCCCCCACCTCCCTTATCTTTGCGTCAGGAACCGCCTTTTAATGTCAAACGAAACACCCATCCGCAAGATCATTCACATTGACATGGACGCCTTTTACGCGTCCATCGAGCAGCGTGACAACCCTGATCTCCGCGGCAAACCCATCGTAGTAGGCGGTTCTCCCGAAGGCCGGGGTGGGGTGGTGGCCACTGCCAGTTACGAAGCCCGGAAATTCGGTGTCCGCTCCGCTATGCCCTCCAAAAGGGCGCAGCAGTTGTGTCCGCAGGCTATTTTCGTACGCCCGCGCTTTGAGGTATACAAAGAAGTATCCAGGCATATCCGCGAGATCTTTCACCGCTATACGGACCTGATAGAGCCCTTATCCCTGGATGAGGCTTATCTCGATGTTACTACGGACAAGCAAAACATCGGCTCCGCCATTGAGATCGCTAAACTGATCAAGCAGGCTATTAAAGAGGAACTGAATCTTACCGCCTCTGCGGGCGTTTCCATCAATAAATTTGTAGCCAAGATCGCTTCTGATATGCAGAAGCCGGATGGCCTTACCTTCATCGGCCCATCGGCCATCGAGGCCTTTATGGAGCAGTTGCCGGTGGAGAAATTTCACGGCGTTGGTAAGGTCACGGCCGATAAGATGAAACGAATGGGGCTGTTCACCGGCGCTGACCTGAAAAAGCTCTCTGAGTCAGACCTGGTACAGCATTTTGGCAAAACAGGCCGTTTTTATTACAAGATCGTGCGCGGACTTGATGACCGGGAAGTTGAGCCGCACCGGGAGACGAAGTCCCTCAGCGCAGAGGATACTTTTCCCTATGATCTCACCAACCTGGAGGAGATGAATGTGGAGATCGACAAGATCTCCCTGGTAGTACATGAGCGATTGAAGAAATACGGACTGAAAGGCCGTACCATTACCGTAAAAATAAAATACAGCGATTTCAGGCAGATCACCCGGAACCACTCATTGCCAAATCCGGTGAATGACCTGGAAACCATCAGCAGCATTGCCAAACAATTGCTGGCCGCTACGGAACCGGAGGACAAGAAAATACGATTGTTGGGAGTAGGCCTTTCCAATTTCGGAGAGATACAGCCCGATAGCGGAAAGGATCGCGGCGCCTGGCAGCTGGAGCTGTTTTAAACAAAGGACCATATCTTATGACTGTCAGAGAAGCGAAAACCATCATACAACAATGGGCATATCAAGAAGCGGTTCATCTCCCTGGTTTCTGTGGCGCTTTCTACCACGGTTCCATCAATTGGCTCAATGATAGCGACCCATTGCCAGCTGCTTCTGATGTAGACGTCATCGTTGTTTTAACTGATCCGCAGGGATATTCATCCGGAAAGTTTATTTATAAAGCACTGCTGCTGGAAGTATCTTATTTAGCCGCTGATGAATTCCGCACGGCAGAACAGGTACTGGGTAAATTCTACCTGGCAGGCAGCTTCAGGAAGCATGGTATCATTGCAGAACAGGGTACACACCTATCAACGCTGCAACAGCAGGTAGCCACACAGTATGCAAATATAGAATGGGTACGTAAACGTTGTGATCATGCGAGAGAGCTGGCCTTGAGTTACCTGGAGCCGCTGGCAGCAGATACTCCTTTGCATGACCAAATAACCAGCTGGCTATTTGCAAGAGGACTAATGGTACATATGTTATTGGTGGCCGGTCTGAAAAATCCTACTGTTCGTAAAAGATACCTGGAGGTAAAATTCTTGCTGGAGGAATATTATCTGCCGGAGTTCTATGAACGCCTGCTGGAATCAACCCGGTTTGCAGCACTGAGCAGGAGAGACGTGGAAAGGCATCTTGATGCATTATCGGCAGCCTTTGATGACGCCACAAAAGTGATCAGCACACCTTACCGCTTTGCCGCAGATATCAGCAGTACCGGCAGACCGGTAGCCATCGGAGGGAGTTATGAATTGATCAAAGCCGGTTATCACAGGGAGGCGATGTTCTGGATCGTGGCCACTTATTGCCGTTGTCAGCATGTGCTTTCTAACGATGCGCCCATGGAAGTACGGAAGCAACATGATGCAGGGTTTATGGAATTGCTGGAAGCATTACATATCACTTCCTCTGATGAAAGGAATCAAAGCAACCTTGTGGCACGTGGATTTACAACAGAAGTGGAACAAATGGCAGCGACCATCATGGCACAAAACCGGGAGATTCAGTCGTAGATCCCATTGATCGTTTTTGCATATTTTTCCATAATAGCCGCCCTCCGCAGGCTTAATTTAGGCGTTAGTTCCCCGCCTTCAATACTCCAGCTGTGCGGCAGCAATTCAAATTTCTTGACCTGCTCTACCTGGTTGAATTCCCGGTTATACTCATCCACGATGGTTTTGTAAAAGTGATGTACTTCCGGGTCCTGTACCAGGGCTTCCTGCGAGGGGGCATTGATGCCCTGTTTCTTTGCCCATTCTCTCAGCACAGGGAATACCGGTACAATGAGGGCGCCGGTAAATTTGCGATTGGCGCCTACCACCATCACCTGTTCTATGAAGGGACTTTCTTTGAGCCGGTGCTCTATCGGGAGCGGGGCCACATACTTACCTCCGCTGGTTTTGAACATCTCCTTTTTACGGTCCGTGATCTTGAGGAAACGGCCTTCCTGGAAGGCGCCGATATCCCCGGTATGGTACCATCCATCGGTGATGACATCCGCGCTGAGGTCGGGACGGCGGTAGTATCCCATCATCACATTGTCTCCTTTGCAAAGGATCTCTCCATCGGCTGCAATCTTTACTTCAACGTTGGGTATCAGCGGACCAACGGTGCCGAACAAACGATCTTTTTCTTCAAAACGGTTGACGCTGATCACGGGCGATGTTTCTGTGAGCCCATAGCCTTCCATGATCACGATGCGGGCAGCGGTAAAGATCCGGATCAGGCGTACCTGGCAAGCCGCGCCGCCGGTAA
>Ga0207426_1001026_pt1 | contig 26725 bp, 23 predicted proteins | sample AraplaMF_Cvi_mMS_FD_184265 | JGI IMG/M metagenome (GOLD analysis project Ga0207426, IMG submission 184265) | Arabidopsis root microbial communities from the University of North Carolina, USA - plate scrape MF_Cvi_mMS (SPAdes) (version 2) | ecosystem: Host-associated > Plants > Roots > Endosphere... | reverse complement strand
TGCGCGAGCGCATCGAGCGCGGCGACGCGCCATGCGTCGAAATCGTCGTCGATGACGATGACGTGCATCAGATCAGCGAAAGCTGCACGGGACCGGTGGCCAGCGCGCGCCGAAGATTTTCGGACGGCGACTCGGCAAGCGGCGGCCGGTAATCCGCCGTCACGACGAAAGGCTTCACCTTGTCCATGCCGCAGCGCAACTTCACGAGATCCTGATAACGCACGCGCCGCGCACGCCGCAGCTCGACGATGCGCTTCGCATTGCGCATGCCGATGCCGGGCACACGCGCAATCATGCGCGCGGGCGCGGCATTCAGATCGACGGGAAAGCGGTCGCGATGCGCGAGCGCCCACGCGAGCTTCGGGTCGACATCGAGCGGCAGATTGCCGGCATCGCCGAGCAGTTCGGCGGCGCCGAATCCATAGCCGCGCATCAGAAAGTCCGCCTGATACAGGCGATGCTCGCGCAGGAGCGGCGGCGCTTGCGACGGCACCCCCGACGGGCTGTCGGGAATCGGGCTGAACGCCGAGTAATACACGCGCTTCAACTGATATGAGCCGTATAGCGTCTCAGCGGTGCCGAGGATCGTGCGATCGTCGGTTTCGTCGGCGCCGACGATCATTTGCGTGCTCTGCCCCGCCGGCGCGAAACGCGGCGCACGCGGCTCGACTTCCGACTCCTCCCGCGCGACGCGAATGTTGCCCATCGCCAGCCTGATCGTGCGGCCGCTTTTTTCGGGCGCGAGACGCTCGAGGCTGATTTCGGTCGGCAACTCGATGTTCACGCTCAGGCGGTCGGCGTGGCGTCCCGCTTGCGCGATGATCTCCGGGTCGGCATCGGGAATCGTCTTCAGATGGATATAGCCGCGAAAGTGATGCTTCTCGCGCAGCGTCTTCGCGACGAGGACGAGTTGCTCCATCGTGTAGTTCGAAGAACGAATCACGCCGGAGCTCAGGAACAGTCCGTCGATGTAATTTCGGCGATAGAAGTCGAGCGTCAGGCTGACGACTTCCTCCGGCGTGAAACGGGCGCGCGGCACATTGCTGGACCGCCGGTTGATGCAATAGCGGCAATCGTAAAGACAAAAGTTCGTCAATAAAATCTTGAGCAGCGACACGCAGCGGCCGTCAGGCGTGAAGCTGTGGCAGATGCCCGAACCGGTGCTGGCGCCGAGACCGTCGATGCCGCGCGACTCACGTTTCGGCGCGCCGCCGCTCGCGCATGAAGCATCGTACTTGGCGGCGTCCGCAAGGATTTCGAGCTTTTCGGAAAGGTCCATCTTGCATATGATACTGTATGTATATACAGTATGTCACGAGAGGTGAGGAGTCAAACGCAAATACGCTTGCGCACGCTTCGCGCCTGCCCGCGAAACACATTTCCCGGAGCCTTTTTTATGCGATTCGACTACAAGACTTTCCATATCGATTGCACCGCGCGTCACGACCAGGACGGCAGCTACTACGCTCACGCGAAGATCACGCATCTGCCGGACGAACACGCGGCGCACGTGGAAGTTTTCGAATCCGGCGAACTCGATGCGTTCGCGACCGAATCCGATGCCGTGCATTGCGCGCGCGCGTGGGCCATCGAATGGTGTGACGAGGCGCTTGCGTAACGATCGCGTCGTTTCCCGCAGCATGGTCTGATGCACCGCCATTGCCGCGCGCTCGCGGGCGGCACGGCGATTGCGCAAGTCAAACGGCGACGCTGCAGCATTCTGCGAGGCGGAGCGTATCGAGACCATCGATCAACGGGAGGAAACCATGAAAAACGCAAAGAGAAGTCTGCTTGTTTCGGCCATGATTCTGAGTCTGTCGGGCGCGGCGTTCGCGCAAGGCGCGGGCGGCGGCGCAGGTGGCGGCACGGCGGGTGGCAACGGAGCGGGTCAAGGCGGAACCGGGATGAGCACGCCCAACGCCAACGGTGTGACGGGCACGACCTCGGGCGCATCGGGCGCAAACACAATGGACTCGTCCCAAAGCAGCAAGATGCACAAGAACAAGAAGAGCAGTTCCGACTCGGGTACGTCGAGCGGCGGCGCTGCCAAGTCATACTAAGCGTTTGGAAGTCGTTGCTTCAACGCGCTCGGGCTACTTGCTTGCCCGAGCGCGTTTTTGATGTTCTTCAGCACCCTACCGAAGCATCCCTACCAAATAGGGATTTCTCCCGCTCCTTCATCGCCGTAACGTAGCCACTGAGCGCCATGCGTTGCACTCGACGCGTCTTCTTTCGTCGCGCCGGGTAGCGCATCTTTTGCCATTGGCCGTTGCGCTCGAACCCATCCATCGACAAAGCGGCAAGGAGTCCGAGAATCGTGTTCCCGGCTGCTTGTGCATTTCGTTCAAGGAGCTGGAGCATGAAGTCCAAAGTCAGTCCAACACTTTTCGCGATGATGGCCGCATGCGCGGTCGTCGCCAACGTCGGCGGCATCGGTGCGGCACATGCCGAGGGCATGCCCGCCGATGCGCAGCAACTCGTTCAGACGATGCGCCCGATGTACATGTCGCAGGCCGCGCCGGAGCAGCAGACGGCCGCCATGCCCGCGGCCCAGGCCGATGACGCCGCTTACGGCGGCATGACCGCCGGCGCAGGCGCATCCGCGAGCGGGCGCGCTCAGACCGGCTGCGCCGCGACGCCGCGCTGCGACATCTTCTTCGGTCAGTAAGCGAGCGGAGTTCTACCCGAAGCGAGTCGTCCACGCGAATGACGCGGTGACCGACTCGCCCGGCTTCAACACCGCGCCGCCCTTCATCGCGTGATCGACATGGAGATTGACCCAATCCGCCACGTTGCTCACCGGCTCCACGCAGAGCAAATCGGGATGCGACGCCGGCGCGTACACCACCATGTGATCGAACGGCGCCTCGGCGCTCAACGTGATCGCGCGCCCTTCGTCCGGCCACGCGATTGTCGCCGTACGCGACCAGCCCGCGAAGTTGTTGTCGAGATCGAACGCATCCGGGCACATGCCTTCTTTCGACGCCATCGCATCGACGCACGGATGCGCGCCCGCGTGCGTCGGCAGCAGATCCGGCGTGCTATGCCACATCGCGGCGACGCGTGCGTGAACGCGTGTGTTTCGCGTGCGCGGATAGTATGGGTGATGCCCCATGCCGAAGGGCATCGGCCGATCGGACAGGTTGCGCGCGCAGATCGTGACGGTTAGCGTGTGTGCATCGAGCACGATGTCCTGAGTCGCTTCATACGCGAACGGCCAGTGATGCCCCGCTGCACCCGAAGGCGCGTGCAAAAAATGCAAACGCGCGCGCGAGTTCGACCCCTCGACCACTTTCCACGGCAAGCGCCATGCGTTGCCATGAAGCGCATGAGCGAAGGCATTGCCGTCGCCGGACAGATCGACGATCGCACCGCCGAAACTGAAACGCGCATCTCGGATGCGGTTGCAATACGGCAGGAGCGGAAAGCTCGCCATGCCGAGCGGATCGCGCGCGTCGAGCGCGGCAGGCGTCGCGGGACGCAGCCAGTCGATCGAACGGCCATCGCGTGTTTCGTCGAAGGCCGCGATCGATCCGCCCACGTGCGGCGCGAGCAGTACGCGCCGGGTGCCGTGACGCAGCTCGACGAGCGTATCCGACGGCGCGGCGCTCAATACGCGAACTGCCGGTAGCTTTCGTCGAAGGTGCGCGCCGTCTTCTCGACCAAGGGATTGAAGCGCAACAGACGCCGCGCTCGCGCAGGCAGTTCGGCGAACACGTCGCGCGGCACGTCGATATGCACCTCGGGCCGGAAGTACCACGCGCGGCTGTAGCCGATCACCACCATCGGACGTGGATCGCCGCTCAGATTCGGCGTGCCGCGATGCAGCCCGCGAACATCGCGAATCATCACGTCGCCGACTTTCATCGGCACTTGCTCGGCAGCGAAGCGCCCTGCTTCGAGGCCCGCCAGCGCTTCGTCCCGCGACATGCGATGCGTGCCGCGCGTCGTTTCCAGCGGGCCGTTGCGCGCATCGACATCGACGAGCGGGAAATTCACCGCAAGCTGGAATGAAGGCGTCTCGGGTGCGTCGTCGAAAAGCGGCGGTGTATCGCGATGCCAGTCCTGGTACTCGGAGCCGGCTACGGGCGTATCGGTGGCGAGTTGGCACATTACCGGATCGCGCCCGGCCACTCGCTCGACGATGCCGACGATGTCTTCATCGCAAAAGATCGAGGGATCCGCGAACACGCCTTCGAACGGCAGCGTGACGTAGTAGCGGCCCGGTCCGCGATTCCCGCTCGTCGATGCTTCGCGTGCCGCATCGACGTGCGGTTGCAGAAGCGGCGCGAACGCATCCCTCCAGGCTTCGAGCGCCGCACGCGGGAAATGGTCGCGCAGAAGCAGAAAGCCGTCTCGTTCGAACGCTTCGGCGAACGCGTCTCGCGTGGTCTCGTCGTATTTGCGCATGCGCAATCTCCTCATTGCGAGTGTGAGAACAGAATCGCACGCGTGTAATTCGTTCGTCAATATTATTAGTCATAACCGGTGAAAACCCTGATCTGAAATGCCCAATAAACACGTGCTTTCCGCGTCGTTCATCACTAATATTAATGGCAAGTTTTTCCGTCCCGCGCGACGTCGTCCGCGCAGGGTCCAGACGCCGCACGCAGCGCACACGATGAAAAAATCCACGCAACGCCGCCCGACGATGACCGACATCGCGAAGCTCACCGGAGTGTCGCAATCGACGGTCTCGCTCGTGCTCAACAACGCAAGCGGCGCGAAGTTTTCCGACACCACGCGCGACAAGGTGCTGCGCGCCGCGCAGGAACTCGGCTATCGCATGACGCAGCGCGAGCCGGTCACGGCACTGAAGAGTCAGGGCGAACGCAATCTGATCGTTTATCTCGCCGACGAAATTTCGACGAGCCCGCATCCGGTCGTCAGCATCGACGGCGCACGCGATGCCGCCTTTGCCAATGGCCGCATGCTCGCGGTCTATTCGACGCACGGCAACGCGGAAATCGAGGCGCGCGTGCTCGACGCGACGCTCGGCAATCCGAACGTGCTGGGCGTGGTCTACGCGACGGTCTACACGCGCCGGGTGACGCTGCCAGCGGTGCTCGCCAGAGTTCCGACCGTGCTGCTCAACTGCTATACGAGCGATGCAAGCGTGTCGTCGGTCGTGCCCGCCGAAGTCGCGGGCGGCCATACCGCGACGGATCATCTCCTCGCCGCGGGCCACAAGCGCATCGGCTATATCAACGGCGAACCGTGGCAGGACGCGGCGCGCGACCGGCTGAAGGGCTACCGGACCGCGCTCGCGACGGCCGATCTGCCGTTCGCGCCCGAACTCGTGCGCGAAGGCGACTGGAGCCCGGACACCGGCTTCGAGCACACGCTCTCGCTGATGCGCGAGCCGAGCCCGCCGACCGCGATCTTCTGCGCGAACGACCTGATGGCGCTCGGCGCAATCGAGGCGCTGAAGCAGCTCGGCCTGCGCGTGCCGGACGACGTCTCCGTGCTCGGGTATGACGATCAGGAGATCGCGCGGCATACGCATCCGCCGCTTTCCACCGTCGTGCTGCCGAACTACGAGCTTGGGCGCTGGGCGGTCGAGACGCTGCTACAGGAGGAAGAGAACCGCGCCGCAGGCGCGCCGGTGCGGCGTCGCACCGTGAAACTCGACGGACCGCTGATCGAGCGCGGCTCTGTCAGGGAAATCGCCGAAGCCCGGCAACTCGCAATTAATATTATTAGTGATTAGACGTTAATAAACGGCAATGAAACAATCGCCGAAGTCGTAGTACGCATGACTACTCTCGCAGCAGGCAGACCGGGCAACACAAGCATCGGCACGACCAAAAAGGCAAACCATCCTATGGAGGAAGACATGCTGTCGCTAGAGAAGAAATCGCGCATGGGCCTGCGCCCGCTCGCCGCCGCACTGACCGCACTGACGCTCGCAGCCGGCTTCACCGCCGCCCACGCCGCCGATGACGGACTGCCGAAAATCCCGAACAAGAAGCCGTTGAAGGTCGGCTTTGCCCAGACGGAGAGCAACAACCCGTGGCGACTCGCGGAAACCAAGAGCTTCAAGGAGATCGCCGCGAAATGCGGCTGGCAGATGGTCATGACCGATGCCAACAGCTCGGCGGCCAAACAGGTCTCGGACATCCAGAGCATGATCGCGCAGCATGTCGATCTGCTGGTGTTCCCGCCTCGTGAAGAGAAGCCGCTCGTGCCCGTCGTGATGCAGGCGAAGAAGGCGGGCATTCCGGTGATTCTCGTGGACCGCAACATCGACCAGTCGATGGCGAAGGCGGGCAAGGATTACATCACGTTCATCGGCTCGGACTTCATCGATCAGGGGCACCGCGCCGCCGACTGGCTCGTGAAGGCGACGAACGGCAAGGCGACGATCATCGAACTGGAAGGATCGACGGGCGCCTCCGCGGCGAACGATCGCAAGAAGGGCTTCGACGAAGTCATCGCGAAGAATCCGGGCATGAAGATCGTCGCGTCGCAAAGCGGCGATTTCGCGCGCGACAAGGGCCGCCAGGTGATGGAGACGCTTCTGCAGGCGCATCCGGATGTCACCGCCGTCTACGCCCATAACGACGAAATGGCCCTCGGCGCGATCGCCGCGATCAAGGCGGCGGGCAAGCAGCCGGGCAAGGACATCGTCCTCGTGACGATCGACGGTACCAAGGGCGGCCTCGAGGCGATCAAGGCGGGCGAACTCGGCGCGAGCGTGCAGTCGAGCCCGTTCTTCGGGCCGCTCGCATGCGATGTCGCGCAGAAGTACGCGAAGGGCGAGACGATTCCGCCGTGGGTAAAGGTCTCGGATCGCTTCTACGACAAGAGCAACGTCGACGCGAGCATGCAGTACGGGTATTGAGCGAAGCGTGTGTGTCTTGCGGGCGCCTGATCGAAGGCGCTCGCTTTTTCATTTCGACGGACTCACGGCATGGCTCAGACTCCCCTTCTCGACATGCAGGACATCGACATCGCGTTCGGCGGCGTCGCGGCGCTCAAACACGCGCGCCTCTCAGTTGCGGCCGGCGAAGTGCACGCGCTCATCGGCCAGAACGGCGCGGGCAAATCCACGCTCATCAAGATTCTCACGGGCGCATATCGCAAGAGTGCGGGCACGATCCGCTTCGATGGCCGCGAGGTCGATTTCCGCACGCCCAAGGACGCGCGCGAAGCGGGCATCAGCACGATCTATCAGGAGATCAATCTCGTGCCGTTCCGCTCGGTCGCGGAGAACATATTTCTCGGACGCGAGCCGCGCCGTTTCGGTCTCATCGACTGGAAGACCGTGCAGCGGCGTGCGGCTGAATTGCTCGAATCATTCGGATTACGCATCGATGTGAAGAAGCCCGTGCGCGAGTATTCGACCGCCATTCAGCAGATGGTCGCACTCGCACGCGCGGTGTCGTCGGATGCGAAGCTCGTCATCATGGATGAATCGACGTCTTCGCTCGACGAACGCGAGGTCGAACTGCTCTTCAACGTCGTGCGCCGTTTGCGCGATGACGGGCGCGCGGTGACCTTCGTGTCGCATCGGCTCGATGAACTTTATGCACTGTGCGATCGGGTCACCGTGATGCGAGACGGTCAGACCGTCGCCGAAAATTCGATGCAGGAGATGGACAAGCTGAAGCTCGTCACGACGATGCTCGGCCGCACGCTCGCCGCCGTGGTGCACGAGGACAGCGCGGTGAAAGAAGCGAATCTAGCGAAGCGCGGGCCCGTCGTGCTCTCCACGCAAGGCCTCGCCGCGGGCGCGAAAGTCACGGACGTATCGCTCGATGTGCACGCGGGCGAAGCCGTCGGTCTCGCGGGATTGCTCGGCTCGGGACGCACGGAGACGATGCGCCTTCTCTTCGGCGCGGATCGTCCGGCGAGGGGCGTGCTCGCTGTCGGCGGCGAGAGCGCCGCGTTCAAATCGCCGAAAGATGCGATCGCGCGCGGCATCGCTTATCTGACGGAAGATCGCAAGGCCGAAGGCATCGTGCCGGAGCTCTCCGTGCGCGACAACCTCACGCTCGTGTGCCTGCCTGCGTTGACGAAGCGCGGCGTGGTGGACGTCTCGAAGCAGCGCGAGATCGTCGATGGTTTTGTCGAATCGCTCGGCATCAAGCTGCGTTCGCCGGACCAGCCGATACGTGAACTCTCGGGCGGCAATCAGCAGAAGGTACTGCTCGCGCGCTGGCTCGCGACGCACCCTCGCCTGCTGCTGCTCGATGAACCCACCCGCGGCATCGATGTCGGCGCGAAAGCCGATGTCGCAAAGATCGTGCGTGAGCTGCGCGATGCGGGCCTTGCGGTGCTGCTGTCCGCATCGGAACTGGAAGAACTCACCGCCGTGGCCGATCGCGCGGTCGTGATACGCGATGGCGAAACGGTCGCGCGACTCGACGGTGCGCAGATGAACGAGGCCTCCATCATGGACGCGATCGCTTACGGCGCGGGCGCGGAATCGACACTCGCCGAAGCGGTGGAGGAAGCCAGACATGATCGATGACACCCAACGCGCCGCGCCGATCGCGCAGGCGCCCGTGAAGAAAAAACGCGGCGTCGCGATTCAGCGCGAAGTCGCCGTGCTACTCGCGATGATCGTCTTCAACCTGATCTTCACGCAGCACTTTCTTTCGTTGCAGACGTTCAACGTGAACCTCACGCAAGTGGTGACGATCGTGATCGTCGGCATCGGCATGACGCTCGTCGTTGCAACAGGCGGCATCGATTTGTCGGTTGGTGCTTCGATGGCGATCGCCGGTGCGCTCGCGCCGATGCTCTTCATGAATATCGACGGGCCACCCGGCGTTCTGCTCGCGTTCACGTTGCCGGTCATCGCCGCTGCCGCGTGCGGCGTCTTCAACGGTTTTCTCGTGACGCGCCTGAACGTGCAGCCGATCGTCGCAACGCTCGTGCTGTTCATCGCGGGACGCGGCATCGCGCAGGTCGTCACCGATGGCAGTCTGCAGGCGTTCAACAATCCGGCGTTTCAGTGGATCGCGCTCGGCAAGGTCGCGGGCGTGCCGTTCCAGATCCTGTTGATGCTCGCGCTCGTCGCGTCGTTCACATGGATCGTGCGCAAGACGCTCTTCGGCAAATACCTGCTCGTGACGGGCGGCAACGAGGATGCCGCGTATCTCTCCGGCATTCCGACCGCGCGCGTGAAAATGATCGCGTACACGGCATGCGCCGCGCTCGCGGGCCTCGCGGGGCTCATTTCGATATCGGTGAATTCATCGTCGGATGCGAACGTCGTGGGTCTGGGCGTCGAACTCGATGCGATCGCGGCGGTGGCGGTCGGCGGCACTGCGCTGACGGGCGGCAAGGCGTACATCACGGGCACGCTGATCGGCGCGCTCATCATTCAGTTATTGCGTTACACGCTACTCGCGCACGGCATTCCGGATGCCGCCGCGCTCGTGCTCAAGGCCGCGATCATCATCGCCGCGGTGTATGTGCAACGCAAGCGAGGCTGACTTTGCCATGAAAAAGAACTTGCCCATTCTGATCGCGCTCGTCGCGTTGCTCGTGCTTGGCGTCATGCGCTATGAGCATTTCCTGTCGGCGTATAACGTGACGTCGTTCTGGCGATACAACTCGATGTTCCTGCTGATATCCATCGGCATGGCGTTCGTGATCATCACGGGGGGCATCGATCTGTCGGTCGGTGCTGTGGCTGCGCTCGCGAGCGTCGTATCGGCGCTGGCGAGCCCGCACGGGGCGTGGGCGGGCGTGATCGCGGGATCGCTCGCCGGGCTCGCGGTAGGCGTGTTGAACGGACTCGTCATCACGCACATGCGGATCCTGCCGTTCATCGTCACGCTGGCGACGAGCCTCGGCGCGCATGGGCTCGCGCTCTTGCTCGGTCATAACGATGCGGTGGCGATATCGTCGGACATGAACTTCGCCGCATTCGGGCAAGGCGATTTTCTGGGTTTGCCGATTCCGGGAATCGTCTGTGCGGCGGCGGCCGTGATCGGTTGGATTGCGTTGCGCAGCTCGCGGTTCGGGCGGCATGCGCTCGCGATCGGCGGCAGCGAAGAAGCTTCGCGATTGATGGGTCTGAATGTCGATCGCACGCTGGTGTTGGTTTATGCAGTTTCCGGCTTGCTCGCCGGCATCGCCGGCGCCATTCTCGCCGCGCAGTTCGGCGCGGGCCAGCCGAACGAGGGCGTCGGCTGGGAGTTGTTCGCGATTTCGGCCGTGGTGCTCGGCGGCACGCGCCTGACAGGCGGCGAAGGTTCCATCGCGATGACGATCGCCGGCGTCGCGCTGCTTGGTCTTGTGTTCAATCTTTTGAACTTCGAAAACGGGCTGGGGTACATCTCGCTTTCCGCTTACTGGCAGTCGGTGATTCGCGGGCTGTTTTTGTTGCTTGTGATCGTGTTGCAGGCGCGCGTTCTGGGTGGGAAGAAGGCGGTGAAGGTGGCACATTGAGGGATGGGGGTGCATGCAGTTGCCCCCGGCGGCGTCGACAAGCCTGCCTGCTGCGCATCAAATAGCTGACGAACGAGAATCGAGCCTCACGAAGTAACGGCAAAAAAAAATCGGCCCGAGCAAAAAATCGCCGGGCCGCGAACCAATCAAGAAAAATCCATCAAGCGTGCCGATGCTCCGGCAGCCTCTCAACCCCCGCATCCTCCCGACGCGTCCCTGACACTGCCTTCGCGCCCGGAATGTCCCGCCCGCGCAGCGAGCATCCCACGGTCTCGGTGACGAACAACAACGCAATGGCGCCGACCGCGCAAGCACCCATCATGTAATACGCCGGAACCAGCGTGCTGCCCGTGCGCCCGATGAGCCAGTCCGTCACCATCGGCGCAGTGCCGCCGAAGATCGACGTCGAAATGTTATAGGCGATCGCCATGCCCGCATAACGCGCCTGCGTCGGAAACATCGCGGGAAACATTGCCGAGATGCTCGCCAGTTGCGGCACATAAAGCAGCCCCAGCACGCCCAGCCCGATCAGCGCGCCCGCGATGCCATGCGACATCAACGTGAACATCGGCACGGCCGCGACGAAGATACCGGCGAGCGAAAGCCACCACACCTTCTTTCGCCCGATGCGATCCGACAGTGCGCCCGCGAACGGCAGCAGCACCATCATCGACAACATGCCGATCAAGGGCAGCAGCAGCGAAAGGTTATCGCTCATGCCGAGTTCCTTCTTCATGAAGGTCGGCATATACGCGAGCAGCACGTAGTTCACCACGTTCAGCGCCACGACCAGCCCGCCCAATTGAAGCAGCGGCTTCCAGTAGCGCGCGAAAAGCTCACCCAAGGGCACGCCCGCATGATGTTCGCGTTCGGACGCTTCGGCGCACTCGCGGAACACCGGCGTATCTTCCATCTTCGAACGCAGATACAGGCCGATCAGACCGAGCGGCGCCGCGACGAGGAACGGCAGGCGCCAGCCCCATGCGTGCATCGCGTCGTTGCCGAGCAGAACCGAGCATCCGAGCATCAGCAATGCGCCGAGCGAGAACCCCGCTAGCGTGCCGAACTCGAGGAAACTGCCGCAAAAGCCGCGCTTGTCATCGGGCGCGTACTCCGCCATGAACGTCGCCGCGCCGCCGTACTCGCCGCCCGTCGAGAAGCCCTGGATCATGCGCAGCGCGACGAGCGCCGCCGGCGCCCATAAGCCGATGCTTCCATACGACGGCAAGAGGCCGACGAGCAGCGTGGCCACCGACATGATGATGATGGTCAGCGCGAGCACATGCTTGCGGCCGAGCCTGTCGCCAAGCGGCCCCCAAAAGAGTCCGCCGAGCGGCCGGACAAGGAAGGAAATCGCAAAGGTCGCGAGCGCGAAGAGGGTGGCCTGCGCGGTGCTGCCGGGAAAAAGCGCCGCCGAAATATAAGTGAGGCCGTAGCTGTAGATGCCGTAGTCGAACCACTCGGTCGCGTTGCCGATGGCCGAGGCCGCCATGGCGCGTCTGATGGGTCCGCGCGCCTGCGCGTCTGGCTTCGTGGATGGTTGCAGGTAACTCATAGTCGTTGTCCGGATGCGTCAGTGACCCGGTGCTGCGCCTGAGTTGCGCGCCACGCACCGCCTTGAGGTCAAGATACAGACGCATGCGGCACGGCTGGCATGTCCTAGGACGATCGCAACGCTGGGGTTTTCCCCGAAACGCGGGCGATTCTTGCCGATCGACCGCGCATACGCGGGGCTATTTACCGCGTTGCTCCGATTCGGGCGGTCGGGCCTGCCGACTGTGTGGATATCCGCGCATCGTGCCGTTTCGTCGACAAGCGTCATAGGACATTAGCAAGCGATGCGATCAGCGCTCCGGATTTGCGATATCCGCCGTGACGATACGTCTGCCGAGTTCTTCGGCGGCGCGCCGCGCATCCTCGCTGGATTCGAACGGGCCGATGGTCTCGCAGCCGTCGAAGGGATAGAGCACGCGCTTGTCCCGTTTGCGAACTACTTTGAGTGTGCCAATGTGCATGCCCGTCGCGTTGACCACATACGACGCGTAGATATCGAAGCCTTCGTAGATTCCGGCTTCGGAGTTGAGTGTGGTTCTAGGCATCGGTCTGGACATGTTCTCGAACGTCGTGGCAGCGTGAGTACGCAATGTGCTTGTGCTGCATCGGTTCAGCAAAAAGCGTTCCGAAGGCCCACGCGGCCCTGCCTTGCGCGCGCGTGCGGCCTTGCTGGAGATGGTGCCGACCATCCCGGTCGCATCGCTCGTCGCGAGCGGCGATGACGACATAGGCGTTCAGCAGGCCGGCGAATTGCTATCGGTGCCGGGCGCGCAATTCGTCGGGCGGATTCCGGAGGAAGTGCAATCGGTCGGCGTGGAGCATGCGGACGAGGCGCACGCGCTGCAGCGCTTTCTCGGGTCGACGCAGGCGCAGGACACGGTGCGCGCAACGGGCCTCGATTCGTCGCCGCGCCCTGAGCGCGTTTGCGGACGGGCCTCACACGCGCAGGGCCGACGCGAAGCGAAGCGTTTTCCGTGCGAGAATTCGAAATCGCCTGCGCGCCGTGCAAACGCGGCGCGCGGGCGATTCGAGCGTTAATTCGGGCATTGCCGCCACATGACGTCGCCGCATCGAGAGACCGGGCGAGGAGACCAAGCGTCGATGAAAGCTGACAATCTGATCGCGGATACGAGGATGGACGGTCTCGACCCGAGCTTCCTCCTGGGCGGCGGCGAAATGGGCGCGCTCATCCGTGCGCTCGACTGGACGCAAACGGCGCTCGGCGCGCCCGAGCACTGGCCGCAAAGTCTCAAGACGGCCATCCGCATCATGCTCACCTCCCGCCAGCCGATCTGGGTCGGCTGGGGCCCCGACCTGCTCTTCTTCTACAACGACGCGTACAAGTCGATCATCGGCGGCAAGCATCCGCAAGCACTCGGCCGGCCGACCTCGGTCGTGTGGCGCGAAATCTGGAACGAGATCGGTCCGCTGCTCGACACCGCGCTCGCGGGCGTCGAAGGCACGTACGTCGAACAGAAGCTCCTCATCATGGAGCGCAACGGCTTTCCGGAAGAAACGTATTACACGTTCTCCTACAGCCCGATTCCCGACGATCGCGGCGGCGCGGGCGGCATCATCTGCGCGAACAGCGACGACACGCAACGCGTGCTCGGCGAGCGCCAGTTGAACGTGCTGCGCGAGCTGGCGGCATCGGCGGCCGACGCGCGCACCTGGCGCGAAGCGTGCGAACGGTCGATGAGCGCGTTGCAGACGGCGTCGCGCGACATGCCTTTCGCGCTGCTCTATGCCGTCGAGCCGGGCGGCGATACGGCGACGCTCGTCAGCGCGTGCGGCATCGAGCCGGAGCATCGCGCCGCGCCCGCGGTCCTGCATGCCGCGCGCCAGAACCCGTGGCCCTTCCAGGACGTGCTGCGCGACAACGAGGCACGCATCGTCACGAACCTGGATCGCATCATCGATGCGCCTCTGCCCACCGGCGCATGGAGCGTCGCGCCGGCGAGCGCCGTGATCGTGCCCATCGCGCCTTCGGGCGAAACCGGTCCCGCGTGCGTGCTGATCGCCGCGCTCAATCCCTATCGGCTGTTCGACGATGGCTATCGCGCCTTCATGAATCTGGTCGCGAGCCAGATCGGCGCGGCGATCGGCTACGCGCACGCCTACGACGAAGAGCGCCGGCGCGCCGAAGCACTCGCCGAAATCGACCGCGCGAAGACCACGTTCTTCTCCAATATCAGCCACGAGTTCAGGACGCCGCTCACGCTGATGCTCGGCCCGCTCGAAGAACTGCTCACGAGCCCCGACCGCGTGAGCCGGGAAGACATGCGCGTCGTCGAGGTCATGCATCGCAATGGCTTGCGGCTCCTGAAGCTCGTCAACGCACTGCTCGACTTCTCGCGCATCGAGGCCGGGCGCATCGAGATTCATCGCCAGCCGACAGACATCGCCGTGTTCACCGCCGAGCTCGCCTCGCTCTTTCGCTCGGCGATCGAATCGGCCGGCCTGCGCCTCGAGATCGACATCGGATCGACGCCCGTGATCGCGAACATCGACCGCGACATGTGGGAAAAGATCGTGATGAACCTGCTGTCGAACGCGTTCAAGTTCACGTTCGACGGCTTCATCCGGATTTCGCTGCACGCGAACGCGGAGCACGGCATCGAACTGAGCGTGCGCGATACCGGCATCGGCATTCCGGAACAGGAGCTCGCGCGCGTGTTCGAGCGCTTTCATCGCGTCGCGGGTGCGGCGGGCCGTTCGATGGAAGGCAGCGGCATCGGTCTCGCGATGGTGCAGGAGCTCGTCAAGCTGCATGGCGGCACGATCCGCGTGGACAGCACGTCCGGCCACGGCGCGTGCTTCACCGTGACCTTGCCCGCCCCGCTCGAGCCCGCGCTCGACGCGCCCGGCGCGCCGCATGCCGAGGCGAGCAATCGCGCCCGGTCGTATGTCGATGCCGCCATGCGCTGGATGCCTGACGCGGATGAGCAGCCGGTCGCCGAGAGCGAGGAAGACACGCCGCTCGGCGCGACGGCAACCGCCGAGCCGACGCCCGCGGACGCGCTGCCGGGCCGCGTGCTCATAGTCGACGACAACGCCGACCTGCGCGACTACATGCGCCGCATGCTGAGCGCGGCAGGCCACGACGTGAGCGTCGCCGCCGATGGCGAGGCCGCGCTCGCGATGGCGCGTTCCGTGCGTCCCGAGGTGATCGTCTCCGACGTGATGATGCCGCGCCTCGACGGCTTCGCGCTCCTGCAGGCGGTGCGCGAGGACGAGGCGCTGCGCGACACGCCGGTCGTGCTGCTGTCGGCGCGCGCGGGCGAGGAGGCGCGCGTTGGCGGCCTCGAAGCGGGCGCGGACGACTATCTGACCAAGCCCTTCCCCGCGCGCGAACTGGTCGCGCGCGTGTCGAGCAATCTGCGCCTCGCGCGATTGCGTCGCGCGACCGAGCAGAAGCTGCGTGACGAATCGCGCACGCTGGAGATCCTCAACCGCGTCGGCACGGCGGTCGCGGGGGAGCTCGAGCTGAGCCGCGCGGTGCAGATCGTCGTCGATGCCGCGACCGAGCTGACGGGCGCCGCCTTCGGCTCGTTCTTCTACAACGTGCTCGACGACAAGGGCGCACGCTATACCCTTTACGCGCTGTCGGGCGTGCCCAAGGACACGTTCGACCGGTTCCCGATGCCGCGCAACACCGCCGTGTTCGGTCCGACCTTTGCGGGCGAAGGCATCGTGCGCTCGGACGACATCACGAAAGATCCACGCTACGGCCACAACGCGCCGCATCACGGCATGCCCAAAGGCCATCTCGCCGTGTGCAGCTATCTCGCCGCGCCGGTCATCTCGCGCACGGGCGAAGTGCTCGGCGGGCTCTTCTTCGGACATCCTGAGCCGGGCGTATTCACGGAGCGCGCTGAGCGGATTCTCACAGGCATCGCATCGCAGGCGGCGATCGCCATCGACAATGCGCGTCTCTATCAGGCGGCGCAGGACGAGATCGCGGAACGCACGAAGGCGCAGGCGGCGCTGCGCGATCTGAACGAGACGCTGGAGCGCCGTGTGGCCGATGCCGTCGCCGACCGCGACCGCCTGTGGGAACTGAGCGAGGACCTGTTCTTCGTCGCGAGCTTCGAGGGCGCGCTGCTGCGCGTGAGTCCTTCATGGACGACGGTGCTCGGCTTCGATTCGCATCGCCTGCATTCGCACACGGTGATGGACCTCGTGCATCCGGACGACGTTCACGCGGCCACCGCCGAACTCGGCAGCCTGCGTGCGAACGGCGTGCCGGTGCGCTACGAATGCCGGCTGAGCCGCTCGGATGGCGGCTGGCGCTGGATCGCGTGGACGGTATCGCTCGACCCGCGCACGCGGCGCATTCACGGCGTGGGCCGCGACGTCACGGCGGATCGCGAAACCGCCGAGGCGCTGCGTCAGGCCGAGGAAGCGCTGCGCATGGCGCAGAAAATGGAAGCGATCGGCAAGCTGACGGGCGGCGTCGCGCACGACTTCAACAATCTGCTGCAAGTGATCGGCGGCAATCTGCAATTGCTCGCGAAGGACGTCGCCGGCGAGGACAAGCCGGAGCAGCGCGTGAGGAACGCGCTCGCGGGCGTCGCGCGCGGCGCGAATCTCGCATCGCAGCTACTCGCATTCGGCAGACGGCAGCCGCTCGCGCCGAAGGTCGTGAATCTGGGCCGCTTCGTGCGCGGCCTCGACGACATGTTCCGGCGCGCACTCGGCGATGGCATCGAAATCGAGACCATCGTGTCGGGCGGTTTGTGGAATACGCTCGTCGATCCGTTTCAGGTCGAGAACGCACTGCTCAATCTCGCGATCAACGCGCGCGATGCGATGAACGGTCACGGAAAGCTCACGATCGAAGCGGGCAATGCATCGCTCGACGAAGCCTACGCAATGCGCCACGCCGAGGTGTCGCCCGGCCAGTATGTGATGGTCGCCGTGACGGACACGGGCTCGGGGATGTCGCCCGAAGTGCAGGAACGCGCGTTCGAGCCGTTCTTCACGACCAAGCGCGAGGGTCAGGGCACGGGTCTCGGGCTGTCGATGGTGTACGGCTTCGTCAAGCAATCCGGCGGGCACGTGAAGGTGTACAGCGAGGAAGGACACGGCACGACGGTGCGCATCTATCTGCCGCGCGCGCGTGAGGAAGAAGACCTTGAAGCCAATATCGACGCCGGTCCGGCCAAAGGCGGCAGTGAAACGATTCTCGTGGTCGAGGACGATGAAGAAGTGCGCGCGACCGTCGTCGAGATGCTCGCGGATCTCGGGTATCGCGTGTTGCGGTCGAAGGATGCGCAGAGCGCGCTTGCGATCGTCGAGAGCGGCGTGCGTATCGATCTGCTCTTCACCGATGTCGTCATGCCGGGGCCGTTGCGCAGCACGGAGCTTGCGCGCAAGGCGCGCGAACGCGTGCCGGGCATCGCGGTGCTGTTCACGTCGGGCTATACGGATAATGCGATCGTTCACGCGGGGCGGCTCGATGAAGGCATCGATCTGTTGAGCAAGCCTTATACGCATGAAGCTTTGGCGCGCAAGGTGCGGCATGTGCTCGGCCAAGCCGGGCACACCTCGGCGGCCGCGGTGGCGGACATCGACACGGGTGTGCCGCGTAACGCCCCGGACGATGCGCTGTCGCGCATGCGCGTGCTGTTCGTCGAAGACAACGAACTGGTGCGCACGAGCACCGCTGAGATGTTGCGCACGTTCGGACTGGATCTGATCGATGCGGGCAGCGTTGACGAGGCGCTCGCTTTGTTGCGCGAGCATCGCTTCGAATTGCTGCTGACGGATGTGGATCTTGCGGGGCAATCCGGCGTGGAGCTGGCGATCGCCGCGTGTCGCGGTGCGCCGCAGCTAGGCGTCGTATTCGTGACCGGCTACGATCTCGCGCTCAGCGACGACGAGCGCCGCGCCTTGCCGAGGTCCGTTCAGGTGCGCAAGCCTTTCGACCCGCTGGCGTTGATCAATGCGTTGAATGCGGCCGTGGCGAGGTAAGCGATTGCCCCTGCGACGCATCGCCTGAGGGACATGAGCGTCTTGCTTGAATGAAGCCTGTGTGCTTCGCTCATGTCCCTTTCTTCCGCGCAGCGCCGAATCAGCCCGCGCGGCGTTTTCTCACGGCTTGCGCAAGCAGTTCGAGCACCGGCTCGCTCTGCGTCCAGCCGAGGCACGCGTCGGTGATCGACACGCCGTGCTTGAGCGGCACGCCCGGCTCGAGATCCTGACGGCCCTCTTCCAGATGACTCTCGATCATCACGCCGGTGATGCGCCGCTCGCCCGCTTCCAGTTGCCGCGCGATGTCCTGCGCGACATCCACCTGGCGCAGATGCGACTTGTTCGAGTTGGCGTGCGAACAATCGATCATCACCTGCTCGCGCTGGCCGAGCTTCGTCAATGCGCCGCACGCCGCCGCAACGCTTTGCGCGTCATAGTTCGGCCCCTTCTTGCCGCCGCGCAGAATGACATGGCAGTCGTCGTTGCCGCGCGTCTCGAAGATCGCGGCCATGCCCATCTTCGTCATGCCCATGAACGCGTGGCTCGCGCGTGCCGCGACGATCGCGTCCGCCGCGACCTGCACGCCGCCGTCGGTGCCGTTCTTGAAGCCGATCGGGCACGAGAGACCCGATGCAAGCTGACGATGGCTCTGGCTCTCGGTCGTGCGCGCGCCGATCGCGCCCCACGCGATCAGATCGGCGATGTATTGCGGGCTCAGCAGATCGAGAAACTCGGTTGCGGTCGGAAGCCCCAGGCCGCTGATGTCGAGCAGCAGTTCGCGCGCGCGACGCAGGCCTTCGTTGATGCGGAAGCTGCCGTCCAGACGCGGATCGTTGATATAGCCCTTCCAGCCTACCGTGGTGCGCGGCTTTTCGAAGTACACGCGCATCACGATGAAGAGATCGTCGCGCAGCCGGTCCGCGACCTGCTTCAGGCGCTGCGCGTATTCCATCGCCTGATCGTGATCGTGGATGGAGCACGGGCCGACGACCACGACGAGGCGGTCATCGCGGCCATGCAATATGTTCGCGATGGCCGCGCGGCTTTCCTCCACGAGCGTCTGCACGCCGGGCGTCACAGGCAGTTCGTCGAGCAGCAAGGCCGGCGAGATCAGCGGACGCACGGCGCCGATGCGCGTATCGTCGATGCGGGTCGTGTCTTGCGTGGAGTCGGCCACGCCTGCCTCCTGATCGCGGGAGGGATTGTCGATGCGGGTCAAGATAGGCTCCGTCATGCGTGATTGATGCAAAATTCAGGGATCTATGCGTGTTTTCCGCGAGGTAACCCGGGCGCGGCGCAAACATCCATTATCGCACCTGCGGCAGCCCGCTCGCCCGATCGTGCGTATGATGAAGACGCCACGACACAATCAAAGGGAGTAGATCATGCGCATCGAAACGTCATTCCTGTTCGACCTCGACGGCACGCTCGTCGATAGCGTCTATCAGCACGTGCTCGCGTGGAAGGAAGCGCTCGACGCGGAAGGCATCGAATTGTCCGTGTGGCGCATTCATCGCAAGATCGGCATGAGCGGCGGGCTCTTCACGAATCAGTTGTTGCGCGAGACGCATGGCGAGATCAGCGCGGATCGCGTCGAGCGGCTGCGTCAATTGCATGCAGAAGCCTACAAGCGGCTGCGCGTGCAGGTATGCCCGCTGCCGGGGGCGCGCGAACTGCTCGAAGCGCTCACGCAGGCAGGGACGAAATGGGCCATCGCGACGAGCGGACGCATGGAGACCGCACAGGTCAATCTCGAAGCATTGGGCGTCGATCCTTCGAAGCAAGTGGTCATCACCCGTGACATGGTGAAGTACGCGAAGCCCGATCCCGACCTCTTCCTTGCCGCTGCCGCGCGCCTGAACGTGCCGATCGAGCATACGGTCGTCGTCGGCGACAGCATCTGGGACATGCTGGCCGCGCGCCGATGCCGCTCGCTCGGCGTCGGCCTGCTCTCGGGCGGTTATGGCAGCGACGAACTGGAGCGCTCGGGCGCCTTGCGCGTGTACGAAGATCCTGCGGATCTGCTGCTGCATCTCGATGAAGTCGCGGCGCGTCCGTGAGATGATCGCGCGCATGACCTCCTCTTCTCTCATCGATATTCGTCCCTGGGACGACGCGCATCTCTACACGTTACGCAATGCATCCGGCATGCGCGTCGAGATCAGCGATCTGGGCGCGACGCTCGTCTCATGGCTCGCGCCCGACCGTGAAGGACATTTCGCCGATGTGCTGCTCGGTCACGACACGCCCGCCGACTATCTGAACGGCAGCGCGTTCATGGGCGCGATCATCGGGCGCTGGGCCAACCGCATCCGCGATGGGCGCTTCCTGCTCGACGGCCTTGCGTATCAGGTCGAGCGCAATGAAAGCGCCAATCATCTGCATGGCGGCTCGGCGGGTTTTCATCGGCAGATGTGGCGCGTGGACGTGGCCGATGACGCGCTCGTCATGACGCTGCATTCGCCTTCGGGCGCGGCGGGCTTTCCCGGCAATCTCGATGTGACCGTGCGTTATGCACTGAACGACGCGGGCATGCTATCGATCGATTACGAAGCGCGCACCGATGCGCCGACGCCCGTCAGCCTCACGAACCATGCGTACTTCAATCTGGGCAATGACGCGAGCATTCGCGATCATGAAATATCGATTGCATCGGATACGTTTCTCGCGATCGATGCGAAGTCGATTCCCGTTGCACTCGAAGCGGTAACGAACAGCGTGTTCGATTTGCGCGAGCCTGCATCGATCGGGACGCGTCTCGATGCATCTCATCCGCAACTCGCGCTCGCGGGCGGCTTCGACCATTGCTATGTATTCGACGGCAACGCAAACGAACCGCGCACGGTCGCCGTGCTGTTCGACCCGTCGAGCGGACGCGAGCTGAGCGTCGCAACGGATGCGCGCGGCTTGCAGTTCTACTCGGGGAATTATCTGGAAGGCGTGCCCGCTCGCGATGGTTCGCGCTATCGCAAGCATGCTGGGCTGTGTCTCGAAGCGGGTGGCTTTCCCGACGAGATCAACATGGACGGCGAGCGCGCCGTCCTGCGTCCCGGCGCGGTGTATCGTCAGCGCACGCGCTATACGTTGCGCGTGCGCTGACCGGCAATCAGAAGAGGTTGCGCAAGCCGATCGACACGCCGGTCTGATTCGAGCGGCCCGGCAATTCGACATCGGCCGCGCCCGTCACCTTGTTGAAGTCGATGGTGCCATACACTTCGGTGCGCTTCGACAGCGCATACTCCGCCAGCGCCACACCTGTGTAGCGATTGCCGCTGCCCGTCGCGCCGCCGCCGATGGCCGCGTTCTTCATGTGGTCGTAGTAGAACGCGCCCGTGAGCAACAGCGCCGGCGTGACCTGATACGTGATGCCCGCGAACGGACCGTCGTCGCGGCGGCCCGAGCCCTTCAGAATATCCGTGCCCGACGCGAGGCCGCGCTGCTGCAGGATGCTGTCGACAAAGCCGGTGTCGTCGGTCGAATGCAGATAGCCGACATAGAGCTTCGCCGCGCCGACCGTATAGACCGCGTTCGCGTTCCAGATCTTCTGCTTGTTCGATGAGTTGTCGCTGTTCTGCTGATAGCCGCCGCCGATGGACAGCGGACCCATCGCATACGACGCCGTGAAGCCGTACATGTTGCCCGCGCCCATATGGCCCGGCACCTGACCCGAGAAGCCGCCGGCGCCGGTCGATGTGTAGTTCGTGCCGAACGAGTACATCGCGCCGAGCGTCAGGCCCGCGAACGTGCCGTTGTACTTCACCGCGTTATCCGCATAGAGTCCCGCGCCGAGTGCAACCGGCAGCCATGCGTTCTCGAAGTAATTGCCGACGGTGAGCGGATCGTAAGTGTCGCCGAGCATATCGAAGAGCGGCGTCTTCTGACGGCCGAGCGTCAGCGTGCCATAGCCGCTCGAAAGACCGACATAGGCCGCGCGGTTGAATGCGCGCGCGCTGTCGGCGTACTGGCCGTTCTCCAGTTCCACACCGCTTTCCAGCCGGAAGATCGCCTTCAGGCCGCCCCCGAGATCTTCCTCGCCCTTCAGACCGAAACGGCTGTTGGTGATGGCGCCGTTCGTCATGAACACCTTGCCGTCGTTGTTGGCGTTGGCGTTCGTGAGATAACGCACGCTGACGTCGGCGACCCCATAGAGCGTGACCGAGCTTTGCGCGAATGCGGATTGACAGGCGAGCGCGATGACCGATGCCCCCATACCTGCGATGGCACGCGATGTGATTGTCTTCATGATGTGTTGTGAGCGTCTATTTATTAGCGATTTTTGATCGACTTCCATGCGTCGCCTTTCAGTTCACTGTCTGAACGAAAGCAGCGTCGCGTGACGCATGAAAGCACGCGGATTTTTAACACATCAATTGTCGCGATGCGTGGCTTCGTGCAATACGTGTGGTGTTTTATGCAACAGGCGCAAGTGTTTAGCTTCGCAAGACGCGCTTCACACTTTCGCCTGCATGGGCTCGGACGGCACCGCTTCGAGGAGCACTCGCGTTACATGCGCTGAATCAGTAATACCGATAGAGACGGTCATGCGAAAACGTCATCAATGATCCGCGATGCTTTCAGACAGCTTGCGCGATGAACTCGCGCAGCCACCGATGCGCCGGATCGCGATGCACGCGTTCGTGCCAGTACATCGACATCTCGTAGCCGGGAATATCGACGGGCGGCGCGACGATGCGCAACTCGGGCCAGTGCTTCGCGAGCCTGAGCGGTTGCATCGAAACGAGATCGGTCGTCGCAAGCACGGAACGTACGAACAGGAAGTGCGGCACGGACAGCGCCACATGCCGCTTCATGCCGAGCGTCGCGAGCGCGGCATCCGTGGGACCGGAGAACCCGCCGCCATCGGGCGACACGATCACGTGGTCGAGCGCGCAGAACTGCGCGAGCGTCGGCCGCCGTTTCAATCGCGGATGATCCTTGCGCCCCACGAGCACATAGCTTTCCGTGAAGAGCGCCTGCTGGTGAAAGCCGGCGGTCTCAGGCGATGCAATGTGAAACGCAAGGTCGATCTCGCCGTTCTCCGCCTGCTTCGCGAGCCGCGGCGGCATGATTTCGAGCACCGCGATGCGCGTACGCGGCGCGGCCGCGCGCAAGCCGCTCAACGCAGGCAGAAGCACGGTCGATTCAGTGTAGTCGGTGGCGGCGATGCGCCATGTTTTGTCGGCGGACGCGGGGTCGAATGCGGCTTGCGGCGACACCGCGCGTTCGAGCGACGCCAGCGCTTCGCGCAACGGCTCGCGCAGGCTTTCGGCGCGCGCCGTCGGCCGCATGCCCCGTGGTCCGGGCAACAACAAGGGATCGTCGAAGATATCGCGCAGCTTGGCGAGATGCACGCTCACGGACGGCTGCGAAAAATGAAGTCGCTCGGCTGCACGCGTGACGTTCTGCTCGGCGAGCAGGACATCGAGCGTGACGAGCAGATTGAGATCGAGTCTTCTCAAGATATTATTCATGGCAATGCCTGCAATGTCGGATATTCATTTCCAATATAGCCGCTCGGTCTTTAAGCTGGCCTCCATGTCTGTATCGAACTGGAGAATGCCTTATGAATGTGCTGATCGTGTATGCCCATCCGGAACGCCGCTCGCTGAACGGCGCCATCAATGATTTCACCGTCGAAGGCCTGCGGGCCAATGGCCACGACGTGCAAGTTTCCGACCTGTACGCGATGAACTGGAAAGCCGCGCTCGACGCCAACGACATCCGCGAACGCAACCGCGACGCGCCGTTCCATGCGAGCCTCGATTCGAAGCATGCGTTCGAGAACGGTTTGCAAAGCCGCGATATCGAGATCGAGCAGGACAAGCTGCGCTGGGCCGATGCCCTGATCCTGCAATTCCCGATGTGGTGGTTCTCGATGCCCGCGATCATGAAGGGCTGGGTCGAGCGCGTGTATGCGTATGGCTTCGGCTATGGGGTGGGCGAGCACTCGGACACGCACTGGGGCGATCGCTACGGCGAAGGCATGATGGCGGGCAAGCGCGCGATGATCGTCGTCACGACTGGCGGCTGGGAGTCGCATTACGGTCCGCGCGGCATCAACGGTCCGATCGAGGATATCCTGTTTCCGATCCAGCATGGCGTGCTGTTTTATCCCGGATTCGACGTGCTGCCGCCTTTTGTCGTCTATCACACGAGTACGATGGACGGCGCGCGTCTGGATGCAACTTTCCATAAGTTGGGCCAGCGTCTCGACCGGCTCTTTGACGACACGCCCATCGCGTTTCGCAAGCAGAATCACGGCGATTACGCGATTCCCCGCCTCACGCTGCGCGACGAACTCGCCGCGGGACAGAGCGGATTCGGGGCGCACATCGACTCAGGCGGCACGCGCGAAACACGGCTAATAGAAGGTCGATAGGTATTCGCCGGATGCCATTGCGTCCAACGCATAAGCATTTTTTAGCGAAAGTCCCCGACTCACTCTAAGATTGATCCTTCGACGCGCAACGCGACACCAACGGAGGATGACATCGAATGCTGACGATCTGGGGCAGAGCCAACTCGGTCAATGTGCAGAAAGTGCTGTGGTGCTGCGATGAAGTGGGCCTTGCGTACGAGCGAATCGACGCCGGCCTGCAATTCGGGCGCAACAACGAACCCGGCTATCTCGAGATGAACCCGATGGGCCGCGTGCCCACGCTGGTCGATGGCGATTTCGTGCTGTGGGAATCGAATTCGATCATCCGTTATCTCGCGATGCAGTACGGCGCGGCCAGCACGCTCTACCCCGCCGAGCCGAAGGTCCGGGCAAGCGCTGACCGCTGGCTCGACTGGGCACTCTCCACGCTGCAACCGGCCGAACGCCCTCTTTTCTGGGGCTATATCCGCACGAGCGCGGCGGATCGCGACGTCGGGCAACTCGCCGCCGCTGCGAACGAAGTTGAAAAGCTCTGGCGCCTCGTCGATGCGCATCTGAAAGGCCGCGACTATCTCGAAGGCAACACGTTCACCCTCGCCGATCTCGTCATTGCCGCCTATGCGCGCCGCTGGTTCGGCATCGCCGAGCTCGTGCGGCCCGCGCTCCCCGAGCTCGAACGCTGGTATATAGGCATTACCCAACGCGCGGGTTTTCAGCGTTATGTGTCGCCTGAATTGACCTGAACCGGGACGCATCGCCATGACAATCGAACTGCATACGTGGAACACGCCCAACGGACGCAAGATCAGCGTCGCGCTGGAGGAAATGCAACTGCCCTACACCGTGAAGACAGTGAACATCACGAAGGGCGAGCAGCATGCACCCGACTTTCTGCGCATCAGCCCGAACAACCGCATTCCGGCGATTGTCGATCCGGACGGCCCCGACGGCCAGCCGATCAGCATCTTCGAATCCGGCGCGATCCTGCTCTATCTCGGTGAGAAGACCGGCAAGTTCCTGCCCGCGAGCCTGCGCGAGCGCGTGCCCGTGCTCGAATGGCTGATGTGGCAGATGGGCGGCTTCGGCCCGATGCCGGGACAGGTGCATCACTTCCGCATGGTCGAGGCGGAATGCGATCGGCGCTATGCGCTGAAGCGCTATTCCGATGAAACGCGCCGTCTGTATGGCGTGCTCGACAAGCGTCTCGCGCAGGTGGAATACGTGGCGGGCGTATTATCAGTTGCCGATTTCGCGATTCTCGGCTGGGCGTGGCGGCATGAACGTCATCAGGTCTCGCTCGACGATTACCCCAGCGTCAAGCGCTGGTATGAAGCGCTGTTTGCGCGCCCGGGCGTCAAACGCGGCTTCGAGGTGAAGCTCGACGATCTCGTCTGACGGAACCGGATCGCAGCGCCAGCGTCAGTCGTGTGTAAGGCTCGCGGGCATAATCGAAGAAAGCGCATCGAAAAGCGCGCACAGGAGACGACGATGACAGCCGGCATGTACGACGATGGCCTTCCCAAGACGGCCGCCAATTTCGCGGCGCTGACGCCGCTCATGTTCATCGAGCGCGCGGCATCCGTGTATCCGACGCGCCCCGCGATCGTGCACGGCGAGGTGCGGCGCAACTGGGCCGATACCTACGCGCGTACGCGGCGGCTCGCGTCGGCGCTCGCGGCGCGTGGCATCGGTCCCGGCGATACCGTCGCCGCGATGCTGCCGAACACGCCCGAAATGGTCGAAGCGCACTTCGGCGTGCCGATGACGGGCGCCGTGCTCAACACGCTCAACACGCGGCTCGACGCCGCCACGCTCGCCTTCATGCTCGCGCATGGCGAAGCGAAAGCCGTGATCGTCGATCGCGAGTTCGCCGACGTCATGCTCCAAGCCTTGAAAGACGTGCCGCAAGACGTGCTCGTCATCGATGTCGACGATTCGCAGTACACGGGCGAGGGGGAGCGCATCGGCGAAATCGAGTATGAAGCGTTGCTCGCGAGCGGCGATCCGGCATACGAATGGTCGCCGCCATCGGACGAATGGAACGCCATCTGTCTGAACTACACGTCGGGGACGACGGGCAATCCGAAGGGCGTCGTCTATCACCATCGCGGCGCGTACACGAATGCGGTCAGCAATATCCTCGAATGGGACATGCCGAAGCATGCCGTGTACTTGTGGACACTGCCGATGTTCCATTGCAACGGCTGGTGCTTCCCGTGGACCGTGGCCGCCCGCGCGGGCGTGAACGTGTGCCTGCGCCGCGTCGATGCGAAGGCCATCTTCGATCTCATTCGCAACGAAGGCGTCACACATTACTGCGGTGCGCCGATCGTGCAGAACCTGCTCGTCAACGCACCCGACGAGATGAAAGCCGGCATCGAGCAGAAGGTTCACGCGATGGTCGCGGGC